>Ga0181589_10004110_pt1 | contig 11626 bp, 8 predicted proteins | sample 071ome_25_FD_132444 | JGI IMG/M metagenome (GOLD analysis project Ga0181589, IMG submission 132444) | Coastal salt marsh microbial communities from the Groves Creek Marsh, Skidaway Island, Georgia - 071410BT metaG (megahit assembly) | ecosystem: Environmental > Aquatic > Marine > Intertidal zone... | reverse complement strand
CTGAAGTCGTTTGATCTCAGCCTGGTCATTGCGCTTGTCTTGATGTTCTTCAGCACGAGGACCGTACTGCTTCAACCAGGCATATAAACTATGGGTTGTGGTTCCCAATCTGTTGGCTACTTCGGCGACACTGTGGCCACGTTCCGTGACCTGTTTGACCGCTTCAATCTTAAATTCTTCGGGGTAACGCTTGTTACTTATAAACACCTCTCCTCTAGTCATTTTCTATGACTGGATGGTGTCTAGCAAACTAATGGCGATTCATACATGCACATAGGTATACCTACTATTTTGTATCTGGGCATGTACAGTGACACAGTCAGGCTATGACACCCCTCCCCCCTGCCTGTTTAGAGCCCGGCTAGGTGATTGGGACAGGCCTTTGGAGAGGTCTCAGGAGGGCGTACAGAGGCGCTGGAGGCGTTCTATCGAGGTGACAGCACCATAGAGCATACGGTGACATCGAGGCGCTATGGCTTCTCATCACCCGCCAGGGTCGACACCGCTGAGATAACTATAGAGCGATTCTGTAGTCTAAGGTTGCTGAGAAGTCTCACTCCAGCTTTTCCAAATCACCCTCTCATGTATCTACCCAGATACTGTAGTAATCCAAGCACCCCTGCGCCCAACCCGGGGGGGGGGTTATGAAGCCCCGGCCTGTTTTCACGGGTATCAGTGGCTATCCAGGCCTGTGAAGTCTGCTGGTGACAAAACAGTAGACCCGTTTCATCCCTTGACAGTGAACTAGTGCTTGGTAAATCATTGATTTCACTAAGCCTAAGGGCTAGTTAGTGCATAGGTGTGGCAGTGAACCGTATCGGGCGCGCCAACCATCTTGTGCTATCCTTCTATTTAATAAAGCGCCCGTAGCTCAGCTGGATAGAGTAACTGGCTTCGAACCAGTTGGTCGGGAGTTCGAATCTCTCCGGGCGTGCCAAATAAAAAAACCCACCTGATGGTGGGTTTTTTATTTCTGGATCAAATGGCTCTGACCCTTTTGATTCTTAGTGGTTTTATTGCGCTCATGTATTAACTTTAAAATGTCTGTTATCGGCCAGAAGCAGATATTAATTTTTGTTGATTACTTCACTCTCTATAAATTCTAAAAATTCAGGATAGCGACTTAGATTTTGCTTGGCTCGTGGCCAGACATCGACAAATGATTTATTAATATCAAACGCACGACGCCATCCGTCTACTGGTAATTCTTGCCTTGATAGTCTGCCCGCTTGATACTCTCCATACTCCCATTGCCAACTAAAGATTGCCTCCATTGTTCTTGACTCAACCCTAAGCCTATCAATTTCGGATAATGGCTCGCGATTGTAGATTTTCAATACAAGAGCAGCACATTCGGGAGATTGTTTTTCTAATCTTAAATTAGATACTCGATTTTCAAACATTCGGTATCTTGCCTCTGCCTCCATCAAAGAGTTATTTTGCTGAACTTCCACTGCAAGAAAAATAATTCCTGCAATGACACCAATGTTTGCAGCCAACATTAACCATTTATTGAGACTATCAAGGTTCATATTTAGTCAGGTTTCGGCCATTTAGTGCCATATAATTATTAATCCATCTCAACTCGAAGTCTTTGATTAATTTCATCCCTAAAGCCAGCAACAACTTCATTCTGGCTTTCGTTTTCCCATCTATCTCTGAATTCAGGTTTACTGTGTATTATGTCTACAAATACTAGCGTATATGAGTTGAATGTATCTTCGTCAAGTAAACCATTTCTATATTGCACCCAATAGTTTTCACGAGTTCGCATTGTCATTTCATAATAAAGGTCCCAATTTGAGAGAGGTCTTTCTTCTTCAGGTATGTACTGACCGTAAAACTCAATGATCTGCAAATCTGCATACATCATAGATTCGCGAACCTGGCCACGAATCGCCTCTGTATTTGCCTCCGTCTGTATTGATCCTTGCTGCACCTGAACGCCAACAAACATCAATGAAAATACGATAGCTACAGCGCCAATAATTTCAGCTATTAATGCATATTCTTGTAGTTTTTCCTTCACAGCCATTCCCCTTGAAAGCCATAAAGTGCGGGATTAGAGTCTGTTTTACCCCAAAAGCGGCCCTTTCCACAACCAAACCCGGAATGTCTGCTTTGGGTCGTTAGCGGACAATGCCCATATCTTATTGTGATGGACCAATTTGCTTTGATCCCTTTGGATTTGTAGACCCTGAATCAGTCGTCCAGCTCGAACCTATCTTTCCGTGCATCTTCCAGTGCCGCAGACAGGGATTCAAACTCCCCGATAGCCTCGCGAAACTCCGGATGCTCCTGGAAAATGCTTTTCATTTTTTCCTCAAACTGTCCTTCAAGGTGATGGATCTGCGTCACGCCGGGTTCGCCCCGGTTGGCGCCGACAAAGCCGAAGTCGGCGAGCATGTTGTTGGCTTCCTGTTCCCGGGCTATTTGATGAAAGGTGGGCGTGCAGACCTGTTCGCGAATCTTTGACTGCCAGCGTTTGACATAGTCACAGTGCACTTCAAATCTTTCGTCATCTATGAACTGGTTAAAAACATTAAACATGTTTTCCCTGGCGAGATTAACCTCCTGGCGAAGCCGTGTCAGGGACTCGGGGGCATTGACGATGATTTCTTCAGGTAGAGTGGCCTGGTTGGTAGGCTGTGCTGACAGCAGGGTCGGCATTGATAACACAATGGTTAGTATGATGGCCGCCCAAACATCCGGTTTCTGGGTGCTGGTTTTCATGCGCTGCTTTTTGTCAGTCGTTTAGCCGGAGCTCGTAGACTTCGCGGACCAGCTCGTAATCATCCATCGCCTCGCGAAACTCGGCGTTTTCCTGGTAAACCTTTTCCATTTCTTCCTGTAGCAGGGCATTGAAGTAATCCATCTGGGTAACGCCTGCACCTCCGCCCTGGGCGCCGGCATGGCCGCCGTCTTCACCGCCGATACTCCTGAGGAAAAGGTTCACCTCTTCTTCCTGGGCTCTTTTCAGGAAAGTCGGGCGGCAGGTATATTCCCTGATCTTGGATTGCCAGCGCTGTATATATTCACATTTAATATCAAAGCGGTCGTCACTGTTGTGTTCATTGAACACATTAAACATTGCTTTCTGTGCGCTATTGGTTTCAAGCCTGAGTTTGCGCAGGGACATTTCCGCATACACATTGATTTCTTCAGTGTCGGGTGCACTCTCATTATTGGCAGCAGCGCCAGTTGTCGGAGCAATGGCCCACGTTGTTACCAGGGTGAAAGCAAGTGCCCGGACTGGCTGTTGAATAGTCATTTTCCTGTCCATATCAGTAATGGTGTCCTGAAAGTCTATTACCAAAGGCGGCAATATTCCACACCATACCCTGGGCTAGCGGCATCTCGGACGCCACAAGGCATGCTGCTTCACATTGTTTCCTCATTAGCCAGCTTCCCACATGCAAGGCATGCCGGGATAATTGACAAAAACCAAGAAGAATCATGATCAGAACTCTTTCCCTCTATCTATTGCTGACTGTTTTTTCTGTCCAGGTGTTCGGCCAGTCTGTACAGGTCGGCCAGGGCCGTGACCAGAAAGCCATTGCCATGGTGCGCACGGACACACCGCCGGTGATCGACGGCGTTCTCGATGATGCGGTCTGGGCCAATGCGGCCTACCTGGATGAGTTTCACCAGATCATTCCGGTGGAATATGCCGAGCCTACCGAGCGTACGGAAGTCCGGCTGCTTTATGATGACGATGCACTGTATGTCGCGGCCAAGTTGTTCATTGATCCGGATGACATCACCGCCAACATCCTCAAGCAGAACACCACGATTTTCAGCAGCGATGATTATTTTTCGGTGTCGTTTGATTCGTTCAACACGCAACGCGGCGGCTACTTTTTTGGAATCAACCCGAACGGCGTGCGTGCCGATGGGCTCTACCGGAATATATCCCAGTTTTACGGTGACTGGGACTCCATTTATTACGCGGAAACCAGCATTGTCGAAGATGGCTGGATAGCCGAGTTCGAGATTCCCTTCAAATCCATTTCCTTTGACCCAACCAATGACACCTGGGGGATGAATTTTTCCCGGCGTATCCAGTCGAAGAACGAGCAAATGGTGTGGGTCAGTAATGATCGCCGCTTTGATCCCAGCAGCTCCGGCCTGGCCACCGGCATGCAGGGCATGAACCAGGGCCTGGGCCTGGATATCGTGCCGTCCACCAGTATCACCAATGACCGTAATTATATTGCCGGCACGTCGGACACCAATATCGAACCCTCCCTGGATGTGTTTTACAAACTCACCTCCGGACTCAATGCCTCGATGACGGTGAACACGGATTTCTCTGCGACAGAAATTGATGACAGGCAGGTCAACCTGACGCGATTCAGCCTGTTCTTTCCGGAAAAGCGCGACTTCTTTTTGCGGGAAGCGGATATTTTTGAATTTGGCCGGCTGAACCAGAACGGGCGGCCGTTTTTCTCGCGCCGTATTGGCCTGAGCCGGGGCGGGCAGACTATCGACCTGGAACTGGGCGGCAAAATCAGTGGCCGTATCGGTGACTGGGAGCTGGGCGCCCTGAGTATTCGCCAGGATGAATCACTGGGGGTGGACGCCGATACGCTATCAATCGTTCGGGTCAAGAAAGGCATTTTTGCGGAATCCCAGGTTGGTGCCATTGTCACCGAGGGCAACCCCACGGCAAATCTCGACAACTCCCTGGCGGGGATGGACTTTCTGTACCGCAAATCCAACCTGCCGGGTGGACGAATTTTTGAAGTCTCGAGCTGGTACCAGCAATCCAGTACCGAAGGCATTGCCGGGGATGACAGCGCCGCGGGGATCAGCGTGGCGCTACCCAGCCAGGAAGGGTTGACCGGCCAGGTCCTGTTCAATCGCTTCGAAGACAACTTCAACCCGGCGCTTGGATTTGCCAACCGGGTAGGTGTCGACCAGTCCGTTGCTGAAATCAACTATAACTGGCGACCGGATACCGGGCCGTTCCAGTCGCTGTATTTCAGTGCGGAGTGGGAACGCTTTGATGATTCTGCCGGTAATTTGCAGTCTGAAAGCGTCTCGTTTACACCGCTTGAACTGACGACCGATATTGGTGATGCCATGTTCCTGCGCTCCAATTTTTCTACCGAAGTGCTGGTGACACCGTTCCAGATTTATCCCGGTGTGGTGCTGGCGCCCGGTGAATATGATTTTGAAAACCACGGCATCGAATTTCGTGGTGCCAATTTCCGCAGGGTCACCGGACGTGTTGCCTATATAGAAGGCACCTTCTGGAGCGGGCGGCAGAAACGCGTGTTTGGTAATGTCACCTGGACACCCTCGCCACGCATCAAGGCCAATGTTGGTTTCAATATCACCAATGCAAAGCTGCCGGAAGGGGATTTCATTACTCGCCTGCTCACTGCCGGGTTTGATTACGTGTTTTCCAACAAGCTGTCACTGGTCAACCTGGTCCAGTACGACAACGTCAGTGAAACCCTGGGTATCAACATGCGCCTGAACTGGATTCCGGTGCCCGGGCAGGAATTTTTCTTTGTCGTGAATCACAACATGGAAGACTACGACCGCGATAACCGTTTTCATTCTGCGGCATTCACTGTCACCGCCAAATTCAGTTACACCTTTCGCTACTGATGTTAGCCCTAAAGCCCGGCATCCCTTAGCCGCATATCAAAGATCGGTTCAGCCACCGGGACTGATTGCCGGTAGGCTTCGGCCGCTGCAGTGAGCTGAGCCACGATGTCCGGATTGTCGCGGGCAATATCCCGTACCTCGCCAATATCATTCATCAGGTCAAACAACATGGGTTGGTCCAGGGCTTCGTCGACGCGTGCATCATAGAAATGAATCTTGTAGCGGCCCTGGCGGTAGGCCTTGAGAATGCCGCGCTGGTAATAGGGCATCTCGTTGCGCGCAGTGGGTTCGCCTTCAAACAGGGTGGGGGCCAGGCTATAGCCATCCACGGCATTCGGTGAGACCACGCCTGACAGGGCCAGTACCGTGGCATACACATCCATGGTGCTGCCAATATCGCTGATGGTGCCCGGCTGTATTTTGCCCGGCCACCAGAAAATGGTGGGCTCCCGTACACCGCCTTCCCAGGTTGAGCCCTTGCTGCCACGCAGCAGGCCGGCACTGCCAGAGTACTCGATGTTGGCTTCCTGCCAGGGGCCGTTGTCACTGGTGAAAATCACCAGCGTGTTCTCGGCCAGGCCGAGGCGCTCCAGGGCAGCGCGCACCTGGCCGACGCTCCAGTCCAGTTCTTCCACCACATCCCCATAGGGGCCGCGCAGGCTGGTGCCATCGAAGTCATCACTGGCAAACAGGGGCAGGTGGGGCATGGAATGGGGAATGTAGGCCAGGAACGGGGTATCGGCATTGTCTTCAATAAATTGTACGGCTTCTTCGGTAATGCGTTTGGTCAGCGTATGCTGGTTGATGGGTTGTTCGATCACTGCATCTTCAAAACCATTGTCGTTTTTCTGGCTGCGCCACAACGGGGAGTCCCAGTATTCCACTTTTGGATCCCTGAAATACCCGTACAGGTTGGCAAAGCCGGCGCTGGCTTCTGCATCGCGGCCGGCGGCACGCAGGCGATAGACTTCGGTCATGTCCAGGGAGCCCAGAGAATTCATGTCGTTGGAATAGGGCACGCCAAACCAGTAGTCAAAGCCGTGCCGGGTGGGAAAGGTGTCTGGTGCGTCACCCAGGTGCCACTTGCCGAAGATGCCGGTGCTGTAACCAGCGCTCTTGACCGCCTCGGCCATGGTGAAGGCCGACTGCGGCATGCCGTACTGGTCATTGGGAAACAGCACGTGAATACGCTCGCCATAGAGTCCACTGCGCACCGGGACCTGGCCGGTCATCAGTGAACCGCGGCTGGGAGAACACACCGGGGCTGAGACATAAAAGTCAGTCCAGCGCTGGCCTTCCATTGCCATGCGATCCAGGTGGGGGGTGCGGATATAGGGATTGCCGAAACTGCCCAGGTCAGCGTAACCCAGGTCATCCACGAAAAAAATGACCACGTTGGGTTTGGGCGTTTCCTGAAGATAGGAATACGAGGCAAATCCCAGCAGGCTAAAAAGCACCAGTGAAACCAGTGTTTTTTTCATGTTTCCCCCAACAGGCTGATACCGTCTGGGGAAATTTAGCATGAAAGGGGAAATGCCTGTACCGGTGTCAGGGCTGGATGACCTAGTAACCCCTTGCGGCCAGCTGCGCCAGAAGGCCGTCATCCAGCAGCAACTGGCTGAAATCCAGCACGGCGAATGTCGTGGTGTTGTTCTGCAAGGCACCTTCGGCTGCATCGAGCCACTGTTCTGAGACATCTGCCCAGATGGTTTCAATGGTGTCCTGTTCACTGCTGATCATCATCATGTTGGTGCAGTCATCGTCATCCTCGCCGGTCAGGGGGATGAACTTGAACTCTTCGATATAACCCTGGGCCCACGTGGATGCCCGGTACTGCATTTCGTCCAGGTCTTCTTCCATTTGCGTGAGCTGGCGTTCGAAACAGGACAGCTCCAGGTTGCGGGGAATACTGTCCATCAATGTTTCAACCCGGTTGGCAATGTCCTTGAAGCCGCCTTCCACCCGCATCTCGTGCTTGACCTCGGTGACCTGTATATCCCGGTTGCGCCTGACCAGGCGCCGGATGCGCTTGCCCACATCCTCGGCAGATACCAGGCCGGCTTCTTCCTGGATAGCCGAGACCATCTGGCCGCCAGCAACCAGTGGACGCATGTTCTCGATTTTTTTGTTTTTCGGAAAATACGCGGTTTTTAGCGCGGAAAAGCGCGCGTACATTTCCGGTGGCAGCACATCTTCCAGGGAGGCACCGTCTTCATTACGCATGACGCGCTTGCCCAGCCGCAACCCGCGAAAAATATTGAGGGGATTGAACATGACCAGCGGGGATACCGAGACATCCACATCAGGCATCATGATGTATTCCTGTGCCTCGGCAATGACCTGTTCGACCCGGGTGGACTCCCAGTAGATGTCTTCGGGAATGGGGGAGAGCCAGGCGAAGATGTAGAGGGTGTTATCGCCATGTTTGACGCGCCACAGCGGCGGACCCGGCTGCTTGCCGGTGACCACGATTTCTACGGGACTGGAAGGTTCAGGGGCTGAGTTTTGGGAGAATGCAACTGGTGTGCTTGCAAACAGAACGAGTATGGCGGTAAAGACGCTGAGAGAACGCATGTTAGAATGCTTCTTTTAATAGCTAACAGCTAATAGCAAATTCCATTTATTCCCATCCAGCAGCAGGCAGTTTAGCACACAGATGTCTTACCAGCGGTACCTTCCTTTTCTGTTTTTAACCATTTTCTCCACGCTCGTTCAGGCTGCAGAAAGCAATGACTGGCAAACGGACTACTCGGGCTCCGTGCGGGTGCGTTACAACTCACTGAATAACCAGTTTCGCCCCGGCCTGGGCCACAATGACCAGGCCCTGAGTTTTCTCACGTTACTGAAGGCTGAAGCCAGCCGGGGAAACTGGACAGTCGTCGGTGAGCTTGAAGATGCCAGGGACTACCTCAATGATGAAGACAGCGCCCTGACCACCATTGAAATCAATACGCTGGAACCCCTGCAGGCCTATGTCCAGTACCAGGCAGAAACCGGTGCAGGTGAACTGACCATCAAGGGCGGCAGGCAAACCATGGACCTGGGCAGCAGGCGCCTGGTGGCACGGCACCGGTGGCGCAATTCCATCGCCAACCACAATGGGATTGACGTGAAATGGCGGCAGGCCGATGGCATGGACCTGGAAGCTTTCTGGGTGATGCCGGTTTTGATCAGGCCCGCTGACCGCGCAGCACTGCTGGACAACCGGATAGCCCTGGATGACGAGGACCCGGACCTGCAGCTTTGGGGACTGTACTACACGACGGCAGTGCTGCCGTGGCGTGTGCAAATGGAAGGTTATCTCCTTGGTCTGAATGAACAGGATGACCCGGGTGACCGCGAAACCTTTGACCGTGAATTGCTGACACCGGGCATTCGCCTGCTCAGGCTGCCGGCTTCCGGTGACTGGGACCTTGAAGTTGAGTTGACTCTGCAGAAAGGCTCGCGTCGGGCCAGCAGGAATGCCGCTGATACACGCACCCTGGATGTGTCATCACGCTTTGCCCACCTGACACTGGGTTATACCTTTGATACACCCTGGCAGCCACGCCTGGCACTGGAAGCCGATTACGGCAGCGGTGATGATGATCCGGCGGACGCCAACCATGAACGCTTTGACTTCCTGTTCGGCCAGCGCCGGGCAGATTTTGGACCAACCGGTATTTACGGGCCCATGGGACGGGAAAATATCCGCTCATGGGGCCTGCGCCTGGGATTTAATCCGTCACCTGCCACTGACGGTTTTATTTCCTGGCGCCGCAACAGCCTGGATAGCCCGGTTGACAGTTTTTCACGCACCGGGGTCAGGGATCCCCTGGGCATGTCAGGCGATGATGCCGGTGACCAGCTGGAGTTTCGTGTTCGGCACTGGCTGATAGATGACAAGGCGCGCCTGGAAGTCGGTGGTGTCTGGTTCGACCGGGGCGAGTTTCTTGAAACAGCGCCCAACGCCAATCCTTTTGGTGATCCCGTATTTTTCTATACGGACATCACCTGGCGCTTTTAAAGCCAAACTCACGTTGAGACATTACTGTGCCTTGCAACAGAGAACAGGGCGGTAACAATTTTATCATTTATCCTGGTTGCCTAACCGGGTATTCTCTGTGTGCAGTCTGTATTCCATGCAGGACATGGACGTTTTCAGGATTCAAGTCATGGCAAAAATCCACGGCGAGTTCATGCCGGAAAAGGGACTTACCATCTTTACCATTGAAGGTAATGCCAGCAAAAGCGATATGCTCCAGATCATTACCGGGTTGGAAAAAAACCAGGTGACCCGGGATATTATCTGGGATGCTTCATACGGTACCGTGGAAGATATCGACAAGAATGAACTGCGTAAAATTGCCCAGTTTCTCAAGAAGGGGCATGGCATGCGGGAAGGCGGCAGGACGGCCCTGGTTGGACCTGACGACCTGAATTTTGGTATTGGCCGAATGTTCCAGGCCTATACAGAAGCCGATAACCTGGCTGTCGAATACAAAACCTTTCGTACCATGGATGCTGCCAAGGCCTGGCTTGAATCACCCCGCAACTGAACCTGCGACAACGCTGCCCTTGCGGCAAATCATTTCTTCATCTTTTCAGTCGTGGTAAAACGGTGTTCTGAAAAATGACAGGAGGACTGGCCATGCGTGTCGGGGTGCCAAAAGAAATCAAGGACAATGAATATCGGGCAGGAATGGTGCCAACCAGTGTCGTGGAACTGGTCCATCATGGTCATGAGGTCCTGGTGGAAAGTGGCCTGGGCGCTGGTATCGGTGTTACCGATGATGAATACAGGCAGGCGGGCGCCAGTATCGTCAACAGTCCCAACGAGATCTTCAGCCAGTGCGAAATGGTCGTCAAGGTCAAGGAACCCCAGCCTGAAGAAATAGCGCAATTGCATAAGGACCAGGTGCTTTTTACTTATCTGCACCTGGCGCCTGACCTGGCCCAGACCGAGGCACTGATGGCATCCGGTGTGACTGCCATTGCCTATGAAACCGTGAATACGCTTGATGGCGTGCTGCCGCTGCTTGCCCCGATGAGCGAGGTAGCCGGCCGCCTCGCCGTGCAGGCCGGCGCCAGTTGCCTGGAAAAGGACAATGGCGGGGCCGGCATACTGCTCGGTGGTGTCCCGGGGGTGGACTCGGCCCATGTGCTGATTATCGGTGGTGGTATCGTCGGCGAGAATGCTGCCTATATCGCCAAGGGCATGGGAGCCCAGGTCACCATCCTGGATAACAGTGTGCCCAAGCTGCGGGAATTGGATAATAAGTTTGCCGGGCGGGTTCACTGCGTGTTTTCCAACAGGGCCAGTATCGAGAAGTATGCCCTGGAAGCGGACCTGGTCATTGGTGCCGTCCTGGTGGCCGGTGCCGCGGCACCGAAGCTGTTGACCAGAAGCATTATCAGTCGCATGAAGCCGGGCTCTGTCGTGGTTGATGTGGCCATCGACCAGGGAGGGTGTTTTGAAACCTCGAAGCCGACCACGCATTCGGATCCCACGTTCCTGGTGGATGAAGTGGTGCATTACTGTGTTGCCAATATGCCGGGCGTGGTGCCGCGGACATCCTCCTTCGGGCTGAACAATGCCACGATGCCCTATATCCTGAGACTGGCGGATGCCGGCTGGCAAAAGGCGTTGGCCGCTGATGAGGGATTCATGGCTGGGCTCAATGTCCATGCCGGTCATATTTGCTGTGAAGCGGTGGCCAGTGCCCACAACCTCAACTATGCCGAACCGACCCAGTTTTTACTCTAGGGTGAAAAACATGAACATGACATTATCGCGTCGCTCGATGCTCAGGACAGCTTCCAGTCTCGGTCTGGCCGGCACTGTGAGTGGTATTCCCAACCTGTTTGCCCAGAACGGTACCGACCTGGATGCCATGCTGTTTCCCGGCTTTGAGGTTTCCCGCATTGCCACCAATGGCGTGGAGATTCATACCCTGGTCGGCGGCGAAGGGCCGCCCATCCTGTTACTGCACGGTGCGCCCCAGTCCCATTTCGCCTGGGCGGAAGT
>Ga0181589_10004099_pt1 | contig 11641 bp, 8 predicted proteins | sample 071ome_25_FD_132444 | JGI IMG/M metagenome (GOLD analysis project Ga0181589, IMG submission 132444) | Coastal salt marsh microbial communities from the Groves Creek Marsh, Skidaway Island, Georgia - 071410BT metaG (megahit assembly) | ecosystem: Environmental > Aquatic > Marine > Intertidal zone... | reverse complement strand
TGGGAAAATTACTTAAGTTATCGTCGAGGGACTAAGAGCTGACTTCGATAACTTTTACATAACTTTGACCCCCTTCTAATTAACTCAAGGATTGACGAGTAAAAGTTATCATCAAACCTTAAATTTGACCACAACTTTGGGCAAAGTTATCGTCAAATTTATGTGATTTCGATAACTTTATGCTAATTTTGGTGCTCTTAGGATGATGGGGAGGATAGACCCAAAAACGATAATTTTGGCCCATGATGTAATTTTTCGTCTCGGGTCTATCTCCCCATCAGCCTTAGTCGGCCTTAGTGTTTCGTTTTTCTCCTTCGGCCTCAGAGAAACAGGCGAGTCGAAACTCACGGTACGCCAGTCTGGGCGAGAGCTGTCAACAATTCGCCTAGCTTGTAGGTAAACTGCCTACCTAAGTTTCCGTAACCGCTTTCCGCACGTGTGGCAACAGTATGAGATTAGCGCTGAGAGCAGTGAGGTACGCCAAGCTGCGTGCAGTCGTCACTTTATCTAACTCTTTCACCAGGGTGGTTGGTCGCCAAGCGAATATTGAAGAGCACCGCCTCCTAAATAGGCGAGGTTCTTCTGTAGGCCGTTATTCCTCTAACTTGATTTCGTCCAAGCTGGTCTGTAAGGCACGCACGTCCTTGTTGCGAGAAGGTGAGTGCGTGTCTCTTCTCAAATGTTTTTTTTCAATAGTCCCGTGAAGATGTCATTACAGCTGACCCCCAAAACAATGTCAGCGAATATATATACGATAAACTGGATAAAGGGCTCCATCGACTTCCGGATCATCCATTAGGTATATTGAAGAATGTCATCGAGAACTACTTCTGTGAAGTTGACCCCTCTGTGAGCTTCACCTTCTTGGATGACCTAAGTCCTATTGTTTCCACATATGCAAATTTTGATTCTGTTTTAGTCCCAGCTGACCATGTATCGCGTTCTGCAAATGACACTTACTACGTTACGAAAGATAGTGTTTTACGTTGTCACACTTCCGCTCATCAGCTCGAGCTCTTAAAGAACGGACACAAGAGGTTTTTAGTAACGGGGGATGTGTACAGACGTGATACAATTGACGCGACACATTTCCCAGTCTTTCATCAAGTAGAAGGTGTGAGAGTCTTCGAACCACATGAATGGGAGTCGAAAAAATTGTCAAGTCTAGAACTCGCCAGTACAGAGTTGAAGGCGACGCTTGAAGGTCTTGTTCAACATCTTTTTGGAGAGTGTGAGATGCGTTGGGTAGATGCCTATTTCCCTTTCACTGAACCATCATATGAATTGGAGATATTTTTCAAGGGAGAGTGGTTGGAGGTTCTAGGCTGCGGGGTGATGCAATCTAGTATTCTTGATGCGGCAGAGCTGGATGGACATCGTGCTTGGGCTTTTGGTCTTGGTCTAGAACGTCTTGCAATGATCTTATTTGACATTCCAGACATTCGCTTGTTTTGGACACCCGATCCTCGTTTCTCTCAGCAGTTCAAATCTGGAATGTTTCGAGCCGGCGGTGCGGGCATGAAAAAGTTTTCAAGTTATTCGAAGTATCCACCGTGTTACAAAGACGTATCTTTCTGGTTACCACAAGACAAAAACTTCACAGAAAATTCACTTTGCGAACTTGTTCGAAGCATAGCCGGGACTCTAGTTGAAGAAGTGAAGCTGATTGATGAATTTGAAAATAAAAAACTCCAACGGACTTCTCACTGCTACCGTTTTACTTATCGGTCCATGGAGCGTTCACTCACTGACGACGAAGTCAATCAAATACAAAGTCAAGTGAGGCAACGTCTCGAAGCAGATTTGCATGTGGTCCTTCGCTAGGTCATTTCACGGCTTGTGACACTTCTTAAAGGTTTCATGTAACGAAGTAATTGTTTTTACTGTATTACAATATCGTATTCCATACTCTAAGTTTCTCAAACGGTGTACCGTTCCTTTGCTCGGCGCTCGAGTCTGATTGCGTCATCATGTACCATGTAGCCGATTTTTTCTGAGTCTGGAACTCCAAGTACAGTTTTGAAGTGTCTTCCAATCGCCAATTGTTCAGGTTCGTTCGAAGAAGTCTTTGTCCACAGTGATATGCGGTGTTGCTTCTGTCTCACACTGACAACTGCTCCACATATGTCACTTGACTCCGCGAACTGTTCTCCAATCAACTCAAGTAGGAGACTCAACCAGTTATCATCTAGATCACCGGTGTCTTTCGATTTAGGGAAGTAATAAGTCCACTTGCCCCCCTTTGCGCACTTTTCATCTTCCCATTTTGGCTCAATGCCTTCCTTGAAAAGGTGGAAGTCAGTTCCCATAATGAGTTTACTCGGGCTGAGAATGTTGTTGTACAAGCACCAGAAATCTTCAACTGTGTTGAACGTATAAACACTTCGAAGTGTCTGCCCCCACGTGGTCTGCTTTTGGCGCCTGCGAGAATTTTCTCAGAGTTTTGACACGGTCGTCTAATAGTTGAATAGTTGACGTACCCATTGGGGTTGTCGAACCACAAAGTCCATGTATGCTCTAGTGGATGTTTCAACGACTGCGCTGGATCACTCATATCGCCTTGATACGATTCGATACGATTAGCTTCAAACTGGGACGTGTAGAGGCCGAGTTCGCGTCGCGCTATCGTTCGGTGGGATCGGTTCTGACTGCACGTTAGGGTTTGGTCGAGTAGGGAGGAGCTAAATAAATTTTAGCATATTTAGCATAAGCCAAAAAGGTTTTGCAAACCCACTTTTTACAATATTTTAAAACAATTTAAAAGTATCCGATCCCATTTGACTTATGGTGGATTTGGAATTTGGTATCTAACCCATATGCATCCTCGTATCTTTTGGTACTGGTACCAGTACTGGTACTGGTACCAGTACCCGTACCAAAAGGTGTTATGCGGTACGGTAACATGGAAAAAATCATTCGTACATAGCAGTCAAATCCCCCTTTCATTCGGACGAAATACATCGTGGGATATCGCGTTAGCTTCTCGCTCCGTGTTCCTCGCGCCGAATTCGCAAAAGTTTTTACGCAGGTTATCCGAAGTGGCCGTCGCGTCATACTTGATCAGGTGTTGTACTCGACTCTGGAATAGCTCGCGATAATATTTCAGCTGGCTGGTGTGCAGGGCAGGATGCAAGGCGTTCCCACATTCCGTATTTCTGAAGTACAGCGCTTGCGTACGAGCGTTGGTACTTCAAATCGACGCACAAGACGAGTTTCGTGTGCCGTTCGCGCTGGCGCCACAAATACTCCGTTGAAGGTTCAGGTCGCTCAATTTGTTGTGGACCTAGTTCCAGGTGAACACGGCCTGAGGACACTCTCGAAGGCTTTTCCGGAAAAAATCCGAGGGACTTTCTGCGACTTGCTAGATAGCTACAAAAGTCAGATGCTCATAGCGACTAAAGATGAAATGGCCGCTTCGGTGCTTACGACACACATTTTTAAGGATATGGTCAAGGCATATGCTGGTCAACTTCTTGGCACTCCATACGAGTTTCCATCTTATCACAGGGCCATCCGTGCACCCTATGACTACTTTCAAATGGCAAACATGTACATTGGCAACCTCATAGATTTTGAACGCTCTATTATGCGCTACCCAGACCGCTGGACGACGATTCAATCCCAGCTTGACAGTGGTGAAAATGTCGTGTTGTTTGCAAATCATCAGAGTGAAGGTGATGCAGCATTTATCCCGTTATTTACGGAACTAACACATCCCGGGCTCGGGCAAAGAGTGACATATGTGGCCGGCGATCGTGTTGTTAGCGATCTTCTCGCGAAACCCTTCAGTATGGGTAAAGATTTGTTATGCGTGCACTCAAAGAAACACATGAATGATATTCCTGAAGAGAAGTCAAAAAAAATGAAACAGAATTTGGCAACCGTGAAAGAAATGCAACGCCTGTTGAACAAAGGTGGTATGTTGATATGGATAGCTCCAGCAGGTGGCCGAGATCGACGTGGCGCTGATGGTACACTTTATCCGGACAAATTCGATCCGCAGGCCATCGAGATGATGCGCAAGTTGGGCACGAAACCAAGTGCCGCGAAAACGCACTTTTACCCTCTTGCTATGGCTACGTACGACATAATGCCTCCGCCAGCGTCCTCTGAAAAGCAAATCGGGGAGAAACGTATCGTCAATTATACTGGTGCGGGATTAGCTCTAGGTGAGGAAGTGGTTGTCACCGACTTCGTAGATAGTGAATCTCTCGCAGAGTATATATGGCAACAAGTTTCATACGAGTATGAAATCATAAAATCTTGCAACATTCCAGGTGGAGGAGTTGACGACCTTCCTGCAGAAAGCATTCACCCTCCTCGTGCACCATCAATTCCCTCCGTGAATGATCTTTGACTGTAAAAAGCCAAATAAAGGCAAAGAAGCACAACTATCCGCACGGTATATCGACTCGACATATTATACACGTGCTCCCTTCTTCTTAATCGCATAGAAGAGGGAAACTCCAAATTTAATTAAATTACATTACTAATAGCTGCTGCCTGCTTTACCCGCACAAACACCTGTGTGTTCCCAGTAACTGACGTCGAACGTGCGCCAAGATCAAACCTCTAATCCTTTGTCGTCAAATTTACCATGAACCACTCTCTCTCGAAAATACTTTTGAAGGAGCAGCTGAGCGAGTGTTTATCAAGACAGCGCGCACGTGGGAACTTGAGACGAGGTTGGAACCGAATACACGCAGCTAGTGGAAGACCAGAGTTGGATGACGTCGTCAAGCTCAAGGAGTTTTTATGCGACTGGTGAGTATTTTCAAACGAATGAATAGTATTGAGATTCAGGGACAACAGTGAATTTGAAGAAAACGATGTTCTAGTTTTGTCGGGAGGATTTTGCAACAAAGTTTTCAAGGTTCGAACGTCGCATGGATGCGGTGTAAAATGAAGACGAGCTGAATATCTGTGAAGGTTAATGCAACTTCTGGCAAGCAGATTGTGAAGTTTTACAGTTCTGTCTCCAAGTTGCGCACACGACCTGAGCTGAGGTGTGTATGCTGCACTATAACCGCAGCAGCTAAACTCACGTTTGCTTGAGTAGAAATTTAGCAGATATCTTATGTGCAGATCTTAAATTATCTCCGAATGTATTGAAGAAATCAAGCAGCGGAATAGCGCATGAATTTGTTTGTGGTGAAGTCCTCACAGAGGAGGAACTGCATAACGCAAGTGATGAACTGCTTCACAACATTTCAAGAAAGTGCGATATCTGATTATCACATTTGAATCCACGATTCATCCTCAAACGCAGAATTCACACACTTCATACTTTAGAGGTACCACGGCCATATGGTAATGATCTAACGATCTATTTGTTTTGTGAAAGTTGATTGACGGCACCGACAGGAACAGACCCTTTGATCTGGACCTGGTTCGAATGTATGTTAGCTCACATTGATCCTATCTCGGTATAATACTTTCTATATTGTTGATTTGAGTGGTGACTCGTTAGCTGACAGATTGATCTACCTGATTTTGTGTCCCTGGAGGTGGTCACACCGTTTTGCTTTATTGTGAACACATCTTTACATATGTCATCAAGGACCTGAAGGGTGAGGTATTACAGATGAAAAATATAATAAAGGTGCGCCAAACTCGATTTTGTGCACCCATCCATCGATTCGATGTGACCCCTTAGACGAATAATCTTCCGATTGTCTTTTGTCACGGGGATCTGAAACCTTCAAATTTATTATTGAACCACGAGCAGGTACATCACATCATTGCTTTTTCTACTCTTTAGTTGATCACCGCAAGAGATATGGTTAATTGATTTAGAGTTAGCGGGTCCCAATTACCGTGGATTCGATCTCATGAAGTTATTTCGCACGAAAGCAGAGTTATTTTCAGTAAGCCTTTGCTTTCATGATGTTTACCAAGTAAAAGTTTTACAAGGAGGAATCATTCAAATTTTTCATGTCTTGCTATGCCGAAAATGGTATCACGTCTTCGAGAACTCTATATCATTTCTCATGTTGTTTTATCTAGAACCCTGCACCACCGTTAATGAACTCATTCTAGAATGCAGGACATGCGAGGCTTTGACCTGGCTTGAGGTTCGTTCTTCTACCTATGGCACTGCATGGAGGCTGAGATGTTCCAGGCGGCCATCTTTTTTGCACTGATGCTGAGTGCACAAGTTGGTAAGTCGTTATCCAATAGTTTTCAGTCGAAATCCATGGTAAGTACTTCAGGAGACCGTGCGCGTAATGCAGAACTGCTCGAGAACAGGTGGAACCTCTACTTGTCTTGCAAGCATTTCGAACAATGACGTATCTACGCATCACATAAACGAACGTCAGGTGCCTGATCTTACGACAGAATGTCTTTTTTTCACTCAGTCATATAGTTGTTCTGCTAAGGGACTAGCTCAAAAACACATACAAAAAAAAGAGCACACACCGCTGTCAAGAAAGGATTGTCCCATGTGTGAGGAGCCCATGCCTCACTGATCGTCATGGTAATAGGTAACAGGACTAAGGAGAATAGAAATTGTGACGAAGTAAACTGTTTTCGAAATGGTACCAACCCAAGCAGAGAGACTAAGTAAATACACGCACTTCCTTCATAAGTTCTTTCAAACGTGCCCGAACAAAGTGAACCTTCGTACCAAAGGGCTGACGTTTTGTACTTGTTCTTTCCCCAACGTACACCGATGGGTTCGGCTAGTCCATCACCAAACACATTTATGATCATGGGTAAAATAGCTAATTTTATTCGGCTTTCATCGTTTTGGGATACCAAGTACAAATTGAGTAGTAGAATAGCGACATAGTTCCCGCAAATTTGAGAAAGCATCCATGTCAGGGTATACGGACGATCTTTCACGCGATCGATGGAACGAAATGCTATCATGAGCACACCATACTTTCGCCGAACTGGTTTGATTAGCGCCAAAAATGGTAAAAATTGCAACCAACACGCCCAGGTCAGTTCAAGCACTTGAGGAAGGCCCGATTTTTGACTAGGCCAGGTGAAGTGTAGAGAGATGGGCAAAGCGTACGCGAACATATGACAAATCTTTCGACTATAACTTTCGTTTAGATGGTAAAATACGACATAACAACCGCAGGTCGTGAACACAGCAGCCAGTGCGACGTTTTGCAAGACAAGTTTGGACCAAAATACAATATCTGGTCGAAAAAGCACAGCTTCATCAAGGTAGACTAGAAATATCCAGAATAAGATCAAACACGCGACGAAAATATAGGTCCGTCTTCTTTCGTCAATAGTCCAATCTTCACCGTAAGCACTCATATCAACCAAATTTAGCTGCTTGACAGCCGTCGCAAATGAAAGTGAACACACAGGTGATTCAGGTGGCAGAACTTCTACTCCACGCGCTTGCTCATCTTTCTTCAGCGTGAAGTTCTCACACATGACACGCTGAAACTACTTTTTCTCCTAGTTGCACCGAATACTGTGTGCAAGTCGAGATTAGGTGCAAGAAAATGTGAGGAAAGCGGACAGTTGACTCGTTAAGTTTTCTGCATCAAACTGCAGAACTGAAGCATGAAAACACACATCTCTAGCCATATGTATGAGCTCAGAACCGGATTTAAGGTTCTACAATCATCACGATTCGCGCATTTGGAAGTCCTTTCAATATTCAGTAAACCATCTTCCTTGCCAAATGTTTCCTATAGCACACTGTCCCCACCAGAGCAGCGCGACGTGTGAGGCGTGAAAACAAAGCTAACTTTCGAACTGCAAAGTTCCACTACAAATGATAACCACTTGTTATGAAATCCATTATCAAACATTCACACGAAGTACAAGCATTTGAAACTTACACGTCTGAGCATACCCGATATTAAACATAGGACAGGCAGGTCGGCTGAAAACACCTGCTCGAGTAAGTTGACACTCCATCGTTGCGAAAAACTGTCGATGATGGAAAATCTAGTCTGCCGGTGCAGACATTCCACTAGCGTTCGTCTCTAGTCCCTTTCCCAGAGTATCAACGTGAAAGAGGTCTCTAGTGTTCTTTTGTGTGAATCACACTCTCGACGGGTATTTGTTCGCTTTCGCAAGCACGGTGAATTCCTTCGGACTCCAGGCTTGGAGTTCAAGTCTTGGTCGTCCTCAGGACTACAATATAATACACCATATTGTGTATGCATTTTCATATACAAGATACAGGCGCCCGAACGTTGTACAAGCCAAAACCGTCGACGCTCAAGTTTGATGTCAGCTGTCAGATGGGCTTCCCCAAGCCATCTGGATCTGGGGCACCTGCGAATTTCGCTAAATTTTTGCGTCAAAAATGATGGTCCAAAGATACCACTATATATGACAAAGAGGAAGATTCCTTAGTGCAATGGGTCTATTAAACGTTAGATAAAGCATCCGTGTTATGTTGTACTGAAAAGCCTACGACTTCACATTGTATATAGCACATACAGAGGTCGAATACGTTGTACAATCCGATGCTATGTTTGCATATACAACGGTGCTAAGCATCGCGAATTGTCGAAAGCTAAAAATGAAAGATCGTCGCAAGCAGAGGGAAATGTCGGCGTGAAAATAGATCCACCAACGACGCCGTGTCCAACGATTTCATTCCACAGGATAGAACCAACGTCCTACAATCACATCAAATTTGAAGTTCCATCTAGACTGGAGCACCACTGAAGCACACCGAAACAAACCTCGAGTGTCACCAGACTTTATAAACACTTTCCGACATGCAGAGCGACGAGGTCGTTTGGCAGGTACGATACTTTTACTCAAGTCCCGTAGAATTCTGATCAGTTCTGTTAGATAATAAACCATTCACACTGTAGCTACAAGAACTGTGCAAGCGAAAAAGAAAACTTCTGCAGGAATGAGTACAACGTCACAGGTTTGTGCAATAGAAGTTCCTGCCCTCTTGCAAACAGCCAGTATGCTACGATCCTGGAGGATCACGGTAAATTTTTGAAACGTTATGTCTGCACCGTCGTGTGATTTTGAGTGTAGGGCAGTTGTATCTAGTGACTAAAACTGTAGAACGAGCACACACTCCAGCGCGGCTCTGGGAGCGAGTTCAGTTGAAAACCGATTATACTAGTGCTCTTGAGCAGGTAGCCAACACTCTAAAGTACTGGTAAGACTGTACAGTGTCGCCAACACATTTTCAGATGATCTACCACAGGCCGAAGTTTCTAGTTCACAAAAACAAACAACGTTTGACTAAACTGGCTCAATACCTCATACGTTGTAGGCGTCTGAACAAAAATGCTAGGTATAATCTCACAAGCAGACGTATCATATTTTAAATTCAAACTGGCATTCAGTAACGAACTCATTACAATGCCTCGCCGGGAAATGAAACGAGATACTAGAAAGGAAGCAAAGGTAACGGTTCTATGAAACCGTCCGATACCACGTCACTTATTCTCACTTTAGGCTGAGAAAGCAGCGAGACTCAATACGAGCATTGAAACGCAGCTACTGGTAACGAATACTAACACTCTTCTGAATGCCATCGTCTTAAAATCATTCATGCTAGAAACGTCTCAGCACTGGCGTTTATGACTCTTCTGCATACAAGTTCACGTCTGCAAGATATTTTGAAGACCTCCACGACATCAATTCGTCTGGAAGGAGTCATAATGAAGTACGTAAACAAAGCTAATCAAATACTTCACTAAATACGATGAGAAATAGGCAATAAGTAAGCGAGTCAGGTCCACTCGTAAACATCGCGAACTTGAGTTTGAAGACGAACGGGGATTGAATAAGTAACTGCTTGTGCAAAGTTTGAAGACAAGACACTATGTTTTTTTTATTGTAACAAAAGAAGCGACTAACTATTTGTAACACGGCTACGACCATTTGAATTCTCCTAGGGCCCTAGAGAAGGCCACATCTCGTCCATTCATTGTGCAGATGCCATCCTTCAAGAGACACTTCCATTTTGACTTCGTATGCGATACCTTCTCGAACTGGCCCAAAAGGATATCAGTGCTATCAAAGTCACCGAGACCTGCAAACATTTGAGCGATAAAAACAAGAAGAAGAACCGTATACGCGCCTTGCAAATCTTCACTATCTGAACTAAATTCACTGTCTTCTGTTTCGGTCACAGTGTTTTCGGCCTATTGACTTATCTAGTTAGAGACACATACTCGAGCGATGTTGGCAACTCACCGTCTCAATAGCTTGATCTACCGTTTTGGTTCTTTTCTTGGGTGAATCTTCAGCCTCTTCCGCCTCTCTACAACGCTTTATCTACATTTCAATTTCACATGTAACGCATTTAAAGAAGGAAACGTAAGGACACACCTTGTCTTCAGTTCTGTGTGCTGGATCAATAGTCGACGAGATCGGTTCACCACAACCTGCTGAGTTATCAGATTTCAGGCCATTGAGTAATTTTTCCTCCCAAAGCTAAAATATGACGATGCTCGTTATTCTTTATCAAACGATGAGCGAGAAACTGAAACACACCGCTGCTAGCTTCCCTAGAATGTTTTCGGACAAATGTTCGGCGGCAAACTCTTTCTGTGTGACTTGGGCTGAAAATTGTGCATGAAGAAGTTGCGAAGTGATGTACCTTGGATCGAGCCAGGACATCGCGCATGACGCGATGGTACAAACCGGCCGTATCCATCCTGACCTGGCGAATTCTTGTCACGTTGTCACGTTTGAGCTTTTCCACTGGCGTGTAGCGGGATTTGCTGGCGGTAAATTACTGGCAGATTTGTTTGAATGTACGGCGTCAAACAATAGCTGTCTGCACCAGGAATGCAGGCACCGACATAACACAGTGGGCCGCAGACCCGTCGAACTTGCTTTTTCGCAAGCGGACGACCAAACCAATTTTATCTATTCGTTATGCTGAGAAATAACCTACTACGACACTACCACGAACTTTGGTTACTGTATGACAAAAAAATACTATCGATAGTAATGAAGAAGACGTTTAAAGTAACGCAAGTTGAGCTGAACTTGTTCGAGTCAGGAAAAACGCGCGCGCAACGGTTTGCACGCGCGTGTCCGTCGTGATTTTGCTAGTTTACATCATCTACCTACACGTACTCCATCCTTCATATCGGGCACCATACCTGTTCAATTTGCCCGGAGAAGACGTCAATCCTCACGTTTCGAACTAGTAGACATCTTCTTGATCAAACGTCTTCCTTGCACAAATAATAGCTGACGACAACAACATGTCCGTCCAAAGGGAAGGTCAGGTTTTCAAAAAAAGAGACGAAGACTCGTATCAAGGTATGCTGCAGTTATCATCACTCACATACCACGACTAAGGTTTTGTTTGAGACGAACATTCTCCCTTCTGGGCGATCGAGAAAGGAGCCGTTCTACAAGAAGCGCGTTGCTTCAACGACATACAGCTTTCCTCAAGAAAATGTCAACAGGTATCAGCCTTGGCACGTGTCATGATAACATCCGTCATTTTTATCGCGTAGGTCATCACCAAGTTGCTCTATCTTTACAGTCAAGGAGAACTTTTCACTACGGTGAGCTGCCATTTCGATCCAAGAAGTGTCTGTTCTGACAATTTCTGAAGACTGAGTCTACGGAGGTATTCTTTTCAGTGACGAAGTTGTTTCACGCCACAGACGGAAACTTGAGACGCTTGCTCTATCTGATCATAAAGGAGATTCACCCTAGTGCT
>Ga0181589_10004091_pt1 | contig 11655 bp, 8 predicted proteins | sample 071ome_25_FD_132444 | JGI IMG/M metagenome (GOLD analysis project Ga0181589, IMG submission 132444) | Coastal salt marsh microbial communities from the Groves Creek Marsh, Skidaway Island, Georgia - 071410BT metaG (megahit assembly) | ecosystem: Environmental > Aquatic > Marine > Intertidal zone... | reverse complement strand
CCAACGCCACAGGCGCGCCTGATCTCGAGCTTTTCGAGCAGCGTCTTGAGGTCCGCCGCGAGCCGAGCCACGCTGTGACCGTGCTTCGGGCGATCGCTGTCGCCGTGAAACCGCTGGTCGTACAAAACGACACGGTGGCCAGCCGACGCAATCTCCCGCGCGTTCAGCTTCCAGTATCTCCTCGACCCAGACCAGCCGTGGATCAGCACGACAGTCGAGCGACCCTGCGGGTTGTGAATGTCGTAGACCAGCTGGATGCCGTCGCTGGTCAGGACCTTTCCCGTCAAGGGTCGAGGCAGCAGCGCGTCGTCGACGGCGGCCATGGGTGGAGGGTGTACGATAGACGACAGACAGGGCGTCGAATCGAAGAAAATCTCACGTTGCAAATCAATCGTTAATACGGGTGGCCCACCAACCCAGTGGGTTGAAACCCCTCCGCCTTCCAATCATCCATCCGTCCGTCCATGCATCCTTACTTCTTCGCGGCAGCATGGTAGAGGTCGACGTACGACTTGGCCGGCCCGATCCAGGAAAAGTCCTGCCTCATGTTCCGCTGCTGCAGCATCCTGAACCACTCGGGCGCGTCGTAGAAGGCGTCGAGCGCCCGGTTCAAGCACCAGTCGATGCTGCCCTCGTCGGTGCCCTCGAACACGAACGCGTTAGTCGCGTCGATTCCGTCGGCCTCCCAGTCGGAGCTTCCCTCCATCTCCCAGGCGGCCTGGGCCTTGCCGACCTCGACGTCGAAACACGTGTCGGCGAGTCCGCCCGTCTTCCTCACCACGGGCACCGCCCCGTACCTCATCGCGATCATCTGCGTGAGTCCGCACGGCTCGAACATGGAAGGAACGATGATAAAGTCTGCGGCCGCGTAGATGAGGTGGCTCAGGCTCTCGTTGAAGTCGAACACAAAGGCGGCGTTCTCGCCCCTGTGCTGGTCGGCCAGTTGCTGGAACTCGGCCTGGATCTTGGGATCAGGCGCCGATCCGAGCAGCACGTACTGGGCGCCCCTGTCGAGGGCCTTCCAGCACGCGTGCTTGATCAGGTGCGTGCCCTTCTGCTTGGTGAGCCTCGAGACGCACGCCACGATGGGCTTGTCGCCCCAGCCGGTGAGGCCGAGGCGCTGCCTGAGAGCCTCGCGGGCCGCGGCCTTGCCCTCAAGGCAGTTATCAGCCGAGTACTGGATCGGCAAGAACTGACAGTTCTCCGGGCTCCAGATGTCCTGGTCGATGCCGTTGATGACGCCGACGAGCTTAGAGTTGTTGCTCGCGATGGCGGGGTTGCCGCCAATCTCCCAGGCATACGTGGGCGACACGGTCGTGAACTTCTGCGAGTAGTACGCGGCCTGGCCGATGAGGTCGGCGCCGTAGCCCAGGTTGTGGATGGTGAAGACCACGCTCGGGTTGTACAGCCCGTTGTTGTGGTAGTCCTCCCAGTAGGCGCGCGCGACGGTGGCCGTGGACCAGTCGTGGCAGTGGATGATGTCCGGCTGGCGGGAGGTGCGCAGCAAAAACTCGAGGGCCGCCTTCGAGAAGAAGTCAAACCGGCCGGCGTCGCCGTTGCCGTGGTACACGGCGCCCGAGAACATGCCGTTCGCCGGCTCGATGAACCAGACCCTCACGCCCTCGACGATGCAGGTGCTCACGAAAATCCTGGTGCCTCCCCAGTCGAACTCGGTCTCGTACTCGGTGCCGCCGAGCAGCGGGCTGTCCCTGAAAAAGTCGTACTTGGGCAGGATGATCTCGACGTTGTGGCCGGCGTCCTGGATGGCACGGCTCAGGGCCGTGACGACGTCTCCCATGCCTCCGACCTTGGCGATCGGGGCCATCTCGACGCAGATGTTGACGACGTACATCGGCGGCTCCTCGACCACGGCGCCCTGGACGGGGATGTTGTAGTCGAGCCCGCCCCTGTTGTCGTAGACGCTGCCGTCTCCGTTGGAAAAGACAAAGTCCAGCGCAAAGGCGTCCTTGGGAACCGAGACGGTCACCTCGTAGTGATCTCCGGCGGCTGACTTGGTCATCTCGAGGCGGTCGGCCGACTTGGCGTGCTTCCACCTGTTGTAGCCGAGCGTCATGCGCACCTCCTGGTTGCCGGCCAGGTTGGTGTTGTTCGGATTGTAGCAGATGGTCACTTCCTTGCCGGCGACGGGCTCCTCCGGCTTGGTGTAGAGCACGTGCTTCATCTGGAGCCTCCTGACGCGCTCGGCCTTGTCGCGGACGGCCTGCTCGGCGAGCGCCTTCTCGGCGGCGATCCGCTTCTGCTCGGCCTCCTCGGCGTGACGTGCGGCTGTGATGGCCTCCGTGAGCGGCGCGACGAGGCCGTCCGCCCAGACGGCGGCCTCGGCAGGGGTGCCCCTGTCGACGGCCACGCAGTAGTCTTGGCTGTTGTTGTTGTCGTAGACGTCGCCGCAGAAGGCAACCATGTTGAGCGTGACGGCCTGAATCGGCAGCTTGACGGTTGCCTCGAACCAGTCGCCCTTCTTCTTGGCGGCCGCGGCCGTCTTCTTGAACGGGACGTCGACGGCCTCCTGCCAGCCGTTGAAGCCGACGCGCAGGACGATGTCCTCGGAGTCGATCCCGGCGAGGGCCGTGATCGACTTGTCGTAGGAAATCTTCACCTGCTGCGTCTTCTGGGTGACGGTCTGCTTAGCGACCAGGGCGTCGTACGTGCCGGCGCTCGCCCGCATGTTTTCGTACTCGGCCTTCAGGAAGTTGGCCGTGTCCTGGGCCTTGCGCCCGTCCTCCACGAGGGCGTTGGCCTCGCGCTCCTTCTCCGCGCGCTCGGCCTCGACGCGGCGCTGCTCCTTGGCCCTGATGAACTCGGCCTCGGCGCGCTCGGCGGCGAGGTCGACCCACTTGGCGGCGGTCATCTCGCCGTCGACCGGCAGGGCGTAGTTCTGCGTATCGTTGTTATCAAACGTGCCCTCCTTGTCGCTGAAAATAAAGTTGAGCTCGTAGGCGTCCTTGGGCACGACAAAGTCGGCCTTGAAAAAATCGGCGACGCCGGCCGGCGCCATGTCCACGCGGGTCTCCTTGCCGTCGTCGGCACCGAGCTCCCAGTTGTTGAACTTGGCGTACAGCTCCAGGTTGGGGCGCTGTCCGAGCGTGTTGGACTGCGCCTTATTGTAGTACAGGGTCGCCTTGGCGCCAGCGACCGGGGTCTCCGGCACGGTCAGGAAGAGCCAGTCCTCCTTACCCTCGACGGCCTCGGCGGCCGTCGTCGACGCCACCAGCTTGTCAGCCATCTCGATGGCAATATCCTGCTTGGACTTTGTCGGGACAACTGGGGCCCTGGGGACGGTCGGGGGAGGGGAGGAGGAACTCGCAGAAGGGCGAGGAGGAGTGGAGGAAGAGGAAGGGGGAGGGGAGGCAGACGACGAGGACGACGACGACGACGAAAAGGAGGCAGCCATCGCAGTGGCCTTGACCATGTTCGACACGCCAAACTTGAACACCAACGTGTCATCCTCCTCCTTTGTGAAGACGACGTCCGGGTGCCCCTCCACGACGGCCGCGCTGGCCTCCACGGCGAGCACCACCTCGGGCTTCTCCACGCTGGCCACCTCTTCCACCTCCTTTTCCACAATCTCCTCCTCCTCCTCCTCCTGCTCCTCCTCCTGCTCCTCGACATCACCACCACCGAAAATTCCAGGGACGACGACCTCGATGCTCCTGGCCTCGGCCACCAGGAGCTCATGCGCCTCGAGGTAACGGGCCAGACGGCCCTCGAGCTCGCCATCCGCAGCGATCAGATCGCGAACCTGATTGCGAAGCAGGGCATTTTCCTCCCGCAGCGCCGAGGCCGAGGCCTCGTCGTCGGCACAGGCAGAAGCCCTCACCCCCATCAGCGGGGACGAGCGGGGTGCGGTCTTCCTCGACCCCATCCTCGCTCCGCGGCTTGACCTCGCACGGCCTACGGTATGTCATAGAATGTATCAAGTGAGGGTCGTTGTCGCACGCAACGGGGCAGGGAGGACGCGAGGGCAGATGGCCCAGAATCCCACGTGTGAAATCATCAAAACGCACAGCCTAGACCCGCCGTGGGGGCCACGCGCAGCGCATTGGCCATAGACATGGTAGGAAAACTGTATGATACAATTCGATCTGTACTCTGAATCGGACTCGACTCGACAGGGTTGGACTCGGTCTCCAGATCGGCTGACAGAAAAGCCAGATAGGGCCCGAGCGCCAGATCACATATCAGTAGTACTTGGAGCTCATACTCAGGTACACGAGCCCCTCGCTTCCGGTCGTACAAAACACCTGCGAGTCGCCCGCCCGGGACGACACGGCCAGCCCGGTGAACGGCGTGCCCGCCTCCTCGTAGGCGAGCACCGCCCCGTCCCCCTTGACCACCTTGTAGATGCACCCCCCCTCCGTGCAGAACCGCAGTCGCTCCACCGACGAGCCCTGGTTCTCGTAGCACATGGACGTGATGGCGTCCCGGCCCACCCGCTCGGAGAAGGTCGGCCGGTCCGGGTACCGAAAGTCGAATTCCTGGAACAGCCCGCCGGCCCTGCCGCACACAAACACGTGTGGCTTCGACGGGTGCGTCGCGAGCGCCGTCACGGGCTCACTCCCACTCTCACTCTCACGATCGTTTCGATCGATCCCGTTCCCGACGCGCAGCTTCCCGCCATTGTTGTTGTTCCCGCCATTCCGCGCGTCCCACACCACGCAGCAGCCCTGGTGGCTACCCGTCACCACGGACAGGTTGCTCGACCGCGTGAACGCACACTGCGTGAACGACGTCGCGACGTTCCGCACCACCGTCTGTGACGCCCCCCCTTCCGCTCCAGCCCCGCCTCGGCCCCTCCTGAGGTCCGTCAGGCACAGGGAACCGTCCATGGAGACGCTCGCAGCCACTTCCCCAGACTCGTGCACCCGCACGTCCGTGACGAGGTGCCCATGCGGCCTGCAAAACTCCAACAGGTCCGTCTCCCCGATATCCGCCGCGTCCAGCCGGACGGCCGACGGCGACGACCCCGGCGTCGTCGGCAGCGTCAACTTCAGCCTATACAGCCCGCCATCGTCCCCTCCAGCCACCACCACCGCCGACCCCCGAGTCTCCTGAGACACATCCATGCACGTCACCGACCGAGAGGGCACCGAGAAGCTCGACAGCAGGGACACCTCGGGAGGATCGGCAATCTCGCCCATGACCTTGTGCACGTTCAAGTTGACCAGGTTCAACTGCTGTTCCCGGACGTCCTCGTTCCACCCTGCCACGCATAGAATGTTGTGGTGGACTGTCCGCCCCTCGGCATCCTCCGGGCCGGCTGCCGGAAAGGGCACCGCACAGACGGCCCTGGCCGTCAGTCCCAGCGAGTGCCGCGAGACGTGCCCCTGGTTGTTGTTGTTCTGGGGGGGGTGGGCTGCGACGCTCATGGATTCGTTATCTGGGTATGTATGACGTATGACGTATGATACGACGTGTGCTGTTCTAGCTGTTCTCGCTGTTCTCGCTGTTCTCGCTGTTCTCGCTGTGAGACACGGCTCGAATTCAAACAAAAAAAGTGGTCTGCTCGTTGATACCTGGATACCTTGATTGATACGCAATGTCCGACGATCAAGACGTGACCCTGATCGGAGCCATCGACCAGGGCACGCAGAGTTCCCGGTTCATCGTGTACAACCCCAAGGATCTCTCGGTGCCAGTCGGGTGCGTTCCGTAGACGTCCTCTCTCCAGACGTCCACTCGTCGCTCACTCCCCTTTCTTTCTTTCTTTCTTTGTTCCTCTCCCTCTCCCTCTCCCTCTCCCTCTAGGCACCACGCTTCGCCGGTGCGCCAGTCGTACCCGCGCCCGGGATGGGTCGAGCAGGACCCGGAAGAGATCTGGTCGAGCGTCGTCTCCAGCGTCCGGGGGTGCTTGCGGCAACCCGCGCTCTGCCGGTACCAAACGCGGTATGTTCGCGGCAGACTGAAGATGGTCCTCGGTATTGCCAACCAGCGGGAGACGACCGTCCTGTGGGACCGGGAGACGGGCAAGCCGCTGTACAGGGCCATCGTCTGGAACGACGACAGAACGGCCGGGCTGTGTGCGCGGCTGGCGGACCAGTTCCGGTCGCGGGGCGGGGTGGACGCGTTTCGGCGGACGACGGGACTGCCGATCAGCACGTACTTTAGCGCTTACAAGATACTGTGGATGATCGAGAACGTGCCAGAGGTGGCCGAGGCCGTGTCGGCAGGGCGGTGTATGTTCGGGACGGTGGACTGCTGGCTGGTGTACAGGCTGACGGGGCGTGCGAGGCACTGCGTGGACGTCACCAACGCGTCTCGGACGGGGCTCATGGACCTGCGGACGCTGGCGTGGTCGGAGGAGGTCGTCCGGGCGCTGGGTCTGGAGGGGGTGATTCTGCCCGAGATTGTGTCGAGCGCCCAAGAGGTGGGCGAGGTCAGGGCACAAGAGCTAACGGAGAATGATTCCGATTCGTCTTCGTCTTCGTCTTCGTATTTTTCGTACCTGAACGGGGCGACCATCACCGGGTGCGTGGGCGACCAGCAGGCGTCGATGCTGGGCCACCAGCTGCAGCCGCAGCACGTGAAGAGCACGTACGGCACCGGGTGCTTTGTCCTGATGAACACGGGGCGGACCGTCGTGGAGTCCAACCACGGGCTGCTGTCGACGGTGGCCTTCAAGCTCGGCAGGGACACGCCGGCGATGTACGCGTTGGAGGGCGCCATCGGGACGGCGGGCCAGGGCATCTCGTGGCTGCGGGATGCGCTCGAGATGATCGACTCGAGCGAGGAGAGCGAGCGGGTGGCGACCGAGGCGGAAGACTGCCAGGGGGTGTTGTTCGTGCCGGCCTTTTCGGGGCTCTTGGCGCCCTTCTGGTGCCCGGACGCTCGCGCGGCCATCCTCGGAATGACGTACGCGACGGAGCGGAAGCACATCGTCCGAGCCATGCTCGCCGCGATCTGCTTCCAGAACAAGGCCGTGCTGAACGCGATGGCGGCCGACTGCGACGGGGACATCGACCGGATTGTCGTGGACGGTGGGTATTGATCTCGACGTTCGACGTGCGGCGGTGGGTCACGCTCCCCCCTCCTGACTCTCTCACTCGCGCTACGCGCTTCGCTCGCTCGCTCGCCAGGGGGCGCCTCTGCCAATTCGTTGCTGATGCAGATGCAGAGTGACGTGTTGGGGAAGACGATCAAGCGGGCCGCGAGCGCAGAGACGACGGCGCTCGGCGCGGCCGTGGCGGCGGGCGTCGGTGCCGGGCTCTGGGCGGCGGCCGAGGCGCTGGGCGTGGTCAAGGGGGATGGAACGGGGGACAATTTCGTGCCGCAGCGGGACATGGAGGAGGTCGAGGGGGAGTACGCCGCGTGGATGCGGGCGGTCGAGACGGTGATGGGGATGAGTCAGACGTAAGGTTTGACCAAAATCGTTTCGTTTTCGTTTCGTTCTCCATGCAAGAAGACTATGAAGAACACCAGCAACAATAAGGACTGGGCGTGCCTCGAACGCTCGTTGAGTGTGTCCGTGTCGGAAGCCAAATCCAATGACGAGCCATTTTTCGTTGGCTCCCCGCACGCGCCGGCAAAACAAACAAACCCGGCCGGGTTTGACATCGTGAGACAATTTAAGGAGGCGTGCAGGTGAGTGAAACGCTATCAATTACACTCTCGGAGGCTGAGCTCGATCTACACCCGACTCTCACTCGCTACTCACGCGCTCCCACCTACCCACCTACCCACCTACCCAAGTGCCCACCGCAATGAGCTCTACCTGCTTTTCTCCCGCATCGCGAACAACGCGTCCGAGAAGCCCATCTTGCTCCCGCACAATCTCCAAGACGAGCTCGGGACAATCTGCTCCGAGTCGCCGGGCCTGGCGGAGTCTCCGTTCGCCTGCCTCCTCAAGAGCGTGCAGGAGGGGGTCGTCGTCTATCCCCGCATCGCGCTGGCCTTCAGGCTGCATGTCGGGTCCTACAGGTATATCCGGTTGAACGTCGAGGACATGCTCGCGGAGGAGATTACGACGTCACACTACCTGGCGTTCAAGGAGAGGCTGGCCGACGGCCAGGGAGGCGACGGGTACGAGCCATTTGTGCTCGAGTTCGACATGGAGCCATTTACGAGCGACCAGCCGAAGATCACGATGGACTCGTCCATCGGCAACGGCGTCTCGTTCCTGAACAAGACGCTCACGATGAAAGTTTTCGGCAACGGCCAGGCGGCCGCCGGCCTCGACCAGCTGCTGCGATGGATGCAGAATTTCAAGTCCAGCGACGGCCAGTCGCTGCTGCTTTCGGATCGGGTCGACTCGGTCGCCAAGCTCAGCAGGGCGGTGCTCGTCGCCGAGAGAGCGATGGCCCACGAGGACGACGACGAGGACATGGACTACGACATCATCGAGGGGCTCGGGCTTTTGAGGGGCTGGGGCCGTACGGTCGAGGCCGTCCGCACGTCGTTCGCGCTGCTGCTCGACCTGATCCAGGCGCCGGACGCATCAACGCTCGAGGCCTTCCTAATACGCCTGCCTCTCATCTTCCGAGTCGTCGTTCTCTCGCCGCACGGGTATTTTGGCCAGGAAAACGTTCTCGGACTGCCCGATACGGGCGGGCAGGTCGTCTACATCCTGGATCAGGTGCGAGCCCTCGAGGTCGAGCTGCAGCGTCGGCTCGACGACGCTGGCCTGGCTGATCTGCACCCGGACATAATCGTCGTGACACGCCTGATCCCGAACAGCCCCGGGACCTCCTGCAACGAGCGACTCGAGAGGCTCCGCGGCTGCTCGCATTCGAGGATCCTCCGCGTGCCGTTCCGAGACGATGAAGGCAGGGTCTTGCGTGACTTTGTCAGTCGCTTTGAGGTCTGGCCCTACCTGGAACGCTTCACCATCGACGCCACCAAGGAGCTGCTCGTGGAGCTCGCTGGCAAGCCAGACTTTGTCGTCGGCAACTACAGCGATGGCAACCTGTGCGCCACGCTCATGTGCCACGAGATGAAGAAGCGGTCCGTGGGCAACGGCGACAACCACGTGTGTCAGGCCACGATCGCTCACGCTCTCGAGAAGACCAAGTACGACGACGCGGACGTCTGTTGGAAGCGGTACGATCCGCATTACCACTTTGGTCTACAGTTCACGGCCGATCTGTTGGCGATGAACGCGTCGGACTTCATCGTCACGTCGACGCGTCAGGAGATCTCCGGGAGTACCGCAGGCGATTCGGTCGGACAGTACGAGTCGTACCAGCACTTCACCATGCCCAATCTGTATCGCGTGGTCAACGGCATATCCATCTACGACGCCAAGTTCAACATCGTGTCACCGGGCGCCGACGCAACGATCTACTACCCGTTCAGCGACGAGTCGCGCAGGTTAACCTCTGTCCACGACCTCATCGAGGACCTGTTCTACGGCGACGAGGTGCCAGACGTGTCCGTTGGAACGATCCCGGCCGCCGATCGCGCTCGACCGATCATCTATAGCATTGCCCGGCTGGACAAGGTCAAGAACCTGTGCTCGCTCGCCGAGTGGTACGGAAAGAGCACGGTCTTGAGGAAGCGAGCGAACCTCGTGATCATCGGTGGTGTCGTCAACCCGGCGCTCACCGACGACAAAGAAGAGCGGGCCGAGTGCGAGAAGATGCACGCTGTCATCCGTCAGTTCAAGCTCACCACGGGGTTCCGGTGGATTGCCGCGCAGAAGGACCGTATGAGGAACGGCGAGATCTACCGGTATGTCGCCGACACACGTGGCGTTTTCGTCCAGTCGGCCCTCTACGAGGCCTTCGGGCTGACTGTGATCGAGGCGATGACCTCCGGGCTGCCGACCTTTGCCACGTGCAACGGAGGCCCCGCTGAGATCATCAAAGACGGCGTCAACGGGTTTCACATCGACCCGCATCACCCCCTGGACGCCCAGGCCAAGCTGGAGAGTTTCTTCCAGCGCTGCGCGGACGACCCGTCGCACTGGGACCAGATCAGTCGTGCGTCGATCAAGCGGGTCGAGGAGAGGTACACGTGGCAGCTCTATGCGTCGCGCCTCTCGTCGCTCTGCTCGGTCTACTCGTTCTGGAACACGATCACGAGCCTCGAGCGCCAAACGGCCAAGCGGTACCTCGAGAGCATCTACATCCTGTTATTCCGCCGCCTGGTCGAGGAGATGAAGCGAGGGGGCGGGTACACCCACGAATAAACGCTGGTGAGTGAGATCACCCGCTGGTGAGTGAGGTCACCCGCTGGTGAAGTTCCGCCCGGTCATTGAAGAGCTGCTGGCGTCGTCGAGCAAGGCCGTCGCGCGGAGGAACATTTTTTCACGCCCATTTTCCGTTCCAGGGCCGTTCCATTCTTTTCATCATTCTTAATAATCTTATTCTATCTGGGGCTGATGCAGCGTGTACAATCAGTCGGCAATTTGGGAGCAGGTGAGGCAGACATCATGACTCGGGCGGCATCCCAACTCCGAGCTCCACACACGCTGGCAGAGTGCCCCCACAGGGACTCGCTCACTCACTCGCTGCCGCTCCGCCTCCAACGCAGGGATCCCGTTCGCCTGGTCCGATGTCACCGTCTCGGTGGGCAACAAGGGCTCCGAGGTGACCCTCCTCGATTCCCTCTCGGGGTACGCCAATCGAGGCGAAATGCTGGCCATCATGGGGCCGAGCGGGAGCGGCAAGTCGACGCTGCTCGACACGCTCAGCGGTCGGAAGACGCTTGGCAACGTGCAGGGGACGATCAAGTTTGGCGGGCTGAAACCGACGCAGGCGTTCGTCAGGAGATATCTCGGCTACGTCGTCCAGGGCGACGACACGCTCTTGGCGATGCTCACCGTCGAGGAGATGTTGCGGTATACGGCCGAGCTGAAGCTCGAGCGGAGCGTGAGCGCTGAAGAGAAGCAGCTCGCCGTGGACGGCGTCATCGAGGTCCTGGGCCTGGACACGTGTCGCCACGTGGTCATAGGCGACCGCATCGCGCGGGGCGTCTCGGGAGGACAAGCAAAGAGGGTGTCGATCGGGATCGCACTCATCTCGAATCCTCGAGTCCTCTTTCTGGACGAGCCTACGTCTGGTCTGGACTCGTTCACGGCCAACGAGGTCATGTCCGTCGTCAAGAAGCTGGCGCTGGGCGGCATCACCGTCTGTGCGACGATCCACTCGCCGACGCCGTACGCGTTCGGCCTCTTCGACTCTCTTCTACTGCTTGCATCGGGACGCTCGGTGTACTTCGGGCCAATGAAGGGCGCCGTCGACGCCATGAAGGCCGCCAGCTCCTCTTTCAGGGGCGAGTGGGACGCCCACGCCGCCTCCGACAGCGAGTACCTGAGCGATGTCATGCAGATGTCGGCGAGGCTCGGGCACGAGGACGAGCTGGTCGAGGCGTACGAGGCGTCTGATCTGAGGGCGCGAACGATGGACGAGCTGGAGCGGCAGCTCGAGGCTCCGTCCATCCGGGACGGTGACAGGTTCAAGGAGATAATGGCCGTGCGGAAAGCGACGACGACCCCGTCGTGGTGGGCTTTGTGGGTGTTGTTCCGGTTTCGAACGCTCAAGGCCATGGCAACTATGCAGTTCTACGGTTGGTGTTGATGTCCGACGAGCGGCGGTGCGGCACGCTCCCCCCTTCTGACTCTCTCACTCGCGCCTCGCTCGTTGACAGGCCAGCATGTGTTTCCATGGTTGATACAGACGGTGGGTATTGGTCTCGATG
>Ga0181589_10004087_pt1 | contig 11657 bp, 12 predicted proteins | sample 071ome_25_FD_132444 | JGI IMG/M metagenome (GOLD analysis project Ga0181589, IMG submission 132444) | Coastal salt marsh microbial communities from the Groves Creek Marsh, Skidaway Island, Georgia - 071410BT metaG (megahit assembly) | ecosystem: Environmental > Aquatic > Marine > Intertidal... | reverse complement strand
CTATGTAAATCAAGCATGACGCGTTCTAAGTGTATTTCGTGGCTACGTGCATGATTTTGTATATTTGAGTTAATAGTCTTAGGGGTATCTACAGGAGCTATCCATTTAGGATGTGGCCCCTCCAGTGGCTGCCAGGCGGATAATGTTTCGCTGCCTTTCCAGTAAGTATTTACACCGCGAATAACAGGATGACCCTGTGCTGTTATAGAGATACCTAAAGGGCTTTCAGGTAAACCAGAGTATTTACCGATTTCATCAATTAGTTGACCATCAGAGTCAACTAGCAACAAACTTGAGTCAGTAGCTAATAATAAATTAGGTGTTAAGTTAATTACCCCAACTAAAGATTCAGATAAGTTCAAGACATAGTTTCCATCTAAGTATACAAAGCCACTGGCTTGGGAAACTATTTGATGATTGGTTTTGAAACTAACGACTGGGAAATTGCCAATATTATAGTGTTTAAGTAGCCAGGATGTTCCGACATATGAGCGGTTAAGTTTCAATGAATCACTAAAATTCAAAAGTAATCCAGTGATCGACAATATGATCACTAGTACAGATACGCTTATACCGATATATCGGTGCCATAAATGTAATTTTTGCATAAAGAAGTTTAATTGTGCGTGGTTAACAGCCTAACAGTTAGGTTACAGAAAGAAGAGGAGTGTAATGTCGTTTGAGCGATAATTGCTATATCGCTTTTGGAATTGAGAGGATTATTTGCTTTGTTGTGTAACGTGCTGGTGTAAATATAATGCCATTCTTGAGAGTTTTTTCATGGCATCTACAGACATTGTTGCACCCGTAATGTTATCGATATGGTGGCTTAGCTTTTGTTTAGGTAGAAGATGTGCGCCATAGAATTGTTGAGTGAAGAAATCATTACGAACTTCCCAGCCGCGACTTTCGCGAAATATGAGCACTTTAAATTGCTCAATTTTCCCATCTGCAACGACAAAGCCTGCAGTGATAGGTAATTCTTTGCCAATTTCTTCAAGTATCCATACAGTGCGTCCATCTTTTTGCCAGTAAGGGATGCGGAAAGTTTTATAGCGATGTCCGAGGATTTGCTTAATATCTTTTTTTAATTCTCCCTTAATAAGTAAACGTGATGCTTCAGGTGTTGCTTGATCAAAGATGCCAGAGAGAAAAGCTTCAGGTTCCAGATAAACTCCTTTCGCACTGACCAAATTGAAAAAGGCCAGTGCGATCAGAGAAACAAAAAAAGTAAATTTAATTTTGTTTTTGTACATTAAAAACTCTGTGAGTTTAATAATTATTTAGTTGCTTAGAAGCTCCAACCAACACCAAGATTGAACCCGTCAAGATCATTGTCACTATCACGATCATCGTCGTCTTCAAGCTGAACATCAGCTTTCAATACCACGTTAGGGTGAAGCCAATAATTCATGCCGAATAGCCAACGCTTCTCTTCTGAATCCTCGGCATCACCATCATTGCTACCTGCGCGTTCATCAATGAGAGTGTAACGACCAAAGACACCAATTTTCTCGGTAAGACGCCAAGAAGGTTCAATATACCAGCCTTCCATTTCATCTCGACCTGCGCCATCAGCTAAGTCTTCAATGTCTTCGTCTATGTCCCAACGCGCATATAAAGCACGCAAACCAAATGGACCATGTTCATAGATGGCATGTAAAGTGGTTTGTAAGCCATCGATATCACCATCTGCAGGAATAGAAGCACGTCTTAAATTACTGTTCGAGATTTCGTCTTGTACCATATCAGATTGATACTGCACACTAGCAGCTAATTCTAATCCAGGCATGCCTGTGTATTTGATACGTCCAGTACCCGCGAGTGCCTCTGCGTTTGCGCGTGCTCCACTTTGGCGAGAATCGCGAATGTCGAGATCACCATCATCAAATTGTAATCCTTCGTGGATACCTAGATCATAGCTGAAACCATCAGCAAACTGACCATGGCCTTTAACACCAATCACTCGATATGTAGTTGGGATAATGCGTGATTCTACACGCGGACGTTCAACACCATAAAATGTTTCTGGTTCATGTGTTTCGTTAACAATGCCTACTGGTGGTAAGTGCAACCCTGCAAGCACACTATGATTTTGAGCATAATCCCATTCGATATAAGCTTGCTCTAATTCCACATGTCCAGGATCGTCATCAGATCGTCCAGCACGAGAGTGTTCTAATTCAGTTTCAGAGAAAAATCTTAAGTTATCAGTGAATTGATGGCCGATGTAAAAAATGAATCTTTGTACATCGAGTTCGTTACTGATGTTGTCACTATTGTCGCTGTTTTGTGTGCCATTGTTGTAGAGCACTTCTGCATAGCCACCAATTTGGGTCTTCTCAAACCAGCGGTTTACACCTGCTTGATCGTCAATGGCTTCAGCGGCAGCTTCAGCAACTTCTGTGGCTTCTTCTGCTGTTTCACTTGCTACTTGTGCAGAAGCTGCGGCAGCTTCTGCGGCTTGTTTAGCATCTTCTACTGCTTGTTGATTAGCTTCACGTTCTGACATCAAGAATTTCACAGCTGCTTTTAACTGTTCATATTCATCTTTGTCGACCATGATTTGTTCACTAGCAAATCCATTGCTAGCAAAAAGCATAGTCATACTCACGAGTAGGCCAAATGAAAATTGTTTAATTTTCATGGATAGCTCCCTAAGTTATTGAAAATATGAGATTAATTATTTATTTGAATTAAATAATATGAGTAGAAGAGTATAGTAATATAAAAACAAATGCAACTAATTCTCATTTACAATAATATAATCATAATCTTTTAATTTTTTTTGTTTATAATTTGCGCCTTCAATTCGGTTGCTGGTTTCTTGGAAAAAATTATTCGTCGGAAAGTAAATTATTTGAGAGATCAAGGATGGAATTGGAAATGCTAAAGTTTGCTACTGCATTAATATCACTTTCCGTTTTATCAGCGACTTATGCTGATGAAATTGTAATAAGTAAAAAACTTGAAAATTTAAAGCCTTATGAACAAGTTCATCAGTTGCTATGGATTAGTGATGAGGTAGTCCCCCTTCGACCAGATATTCATCCCTCGACCGCTACTTATAACAGAGAAGCTGTTATTCCTCCTCAGTGCTATACAAAAACAGAAGGTCGACATAATCCCTGTTATGTGTGTCATCAAGATAAAATTCCTGAAAGGGAAAATGTAATGAATGACGGAGGGCTTCAAGCTGAATATAGTTTTAGTGATGTCGGTTTAAATAACCATTGGAAAAATTTATTTAAAAATCGTAGCGCACAAATTAACGATATATCTAACGAAGAAATTACTGCGTGGGTTAATCAAGATAATTATTCAGAGCTTCCTGGTCGCCTTAAAGAAACTGGGTTTAGTGGTTGGATCCCAGATTTGAAAAACTTACAGTTAGGTGCTGACGCTTTTGATAATGATGAAACAACTGAGCCACGCACAGGTAAAGCGCGTTGGATTCCTATGACAGACAAGTTTGGAACCCCGCTCACCTCAGTTGATCCATTTTTGAATGCAGGTAGCTCAAGGTTTGGGCGAGATGCGGCTGATGAATTAGGAGCAACTCCATATGGTCGACCAGAAGACATTGAGGTTGGCATGTTAGCAAATGGCAAAGAAGTGCTTTACTTTACTGCTACATCAGAAGCGACTGTATATTCTGTGCAGATGAATGACAGGAAACGTGCGAAAGTCCGTATATTTGCAGATGAAGCTAATACACCTAAAAATCTCGGCTTTCCTGCAACAACAGGCATTTTAAATTCACCTGATAACTTGGCGCAGGATGTATTTGGCAATATCTACATTATTGAAGATAAGCCTAACAGTGATGAAGTAGGTGGTGATATCTGGTTTGCTCGTGATGTAGATGGTGATGGTGTCGCAGAATCAATTGATCACCTCTTGAGTATTCAGGTGGACGAAGCTGAAGCAACCGGCATGATCTCTAATCCAAAGAATCCAGCACAATTTGTCGTTTCAGTACAGCATCCAGAAACCACGGATGAAAGAGATCCGGCATTAGGAAAAGGTGGATTTGGCCCAGATGGTTTTGGTGATGCGCTTTGGAAATTTGATATAAAAAATGTTGTGCCGCCTATTTGTAAACAGGGAGCACGATACAATAGACATAGTTATAATCATGAACACCACATTCAAACATGTTCAGAATTGCCTCACTCTCATTAAGAAGTTCAAGTAACTAAATTTTGTCAGAGAAAGTTGTATCTGATGTTGAATATTTGCGAAAAGGCGCCAGTGTTAAGCTGGCGCCTTTTTTGTAGAGTAAAAATATATTAATCTGAGTTTTCGCTTAACATCATTTCTTGTAAGTAATTCTGAATGCCAGCATGTTTGATTCGATCAAACTGTTCCTCTAACCAATCTATATGTTCTTCTTCACTTTCTAATATATCTTCAAACAACTCTCTAGATATGTAATCGCTAACACTTTCACAGTAACCGATAGCTTCTTTAAGGTCGGGAAGAGCATCCATCTCTAATTGCAAATCACACTTAAGCATTTCTTCGGGTGACTCACCAATATAAAGTTTTCCCAATTGTTGTAAGTTGGGTAATCCTTCAAGAAATAATATACGTTCGATAAGCATATCAGCGTGCTTCATTTCATCGATAGATTCATGGTATTCGTGATCGTTTAATTTCATTAATCCCCAATTCTTGTACATGCGTGCATGTAAGAAATATTGATTAATTGCAGTTAACTCATTTTTTAAAACTTTGTTAAGAAATTCGATAACTTTAGCGTCACCTTTCATTTGCAATCATCCTTGTTAAGTTGAGTAATTCTGTGGCGATTATAAACTAAAATGTATTAAACAATTTATATGATGATGGAAATGAAATCGCTGAAGCGATTGATTATCATTTGCGAGGATGTGTGGAATTTAAGCTAAGTTTGCGAGGATATCGGGTTGTGATTGGTTTTCAAGAGTGACAGCTTTAGAACATTGATTACTACATTGTCGCATGCATTTTCTTGCGTGGTTTTTACATTCACCACATTGCGTGGCGACACCAAGTTTTGATTGGACATCTGAGAATGATGCAGCGCCATTGGAGACTGCTTCTCTAATTTGGCCATCAGTGACCTGTTTGCATATACATACGAACATGCTCAAACTGTAATGCAAATGAGAATGATTGTCAACATCATCTCTAAAGAGATAGAGATTGGGTGGAATTTGATCACGGTTACATTTACCTATATGTGTGCCAGTATGTCTCTTCCATAGTAAGTGCTAATTAAATATTGTTATGAAATTCAATTGCTTATGAAAGGGCTGACTTTAACATATATTTACTGGGCGGCTTACTCTTTAAGTTCACTATTGTTGAGCATTTGGATAGCTTGGCACGTTGCTTCTTATGTGAATTTTTTATACCCCATTTGGTATTCGTTGTTGAACATTGATCAAACAGTTGAACAAACCATGCCGAAACATCTTTATAAGAAAGAATTCATTGCTACTGACACAGAAGAGCACCATCGCTTGTTTTCAGAAATTGTCTCCAGTATTCAAAATAGCGGAAAAGGTTTAGAGAAAATTGAATTTTTTACACCTACAGGACAAAAGCTAGGAAATCTACTGACTACTAGTGAGATTACTCACTTACAGGATGTAGCAAATTTAATTGATTTGCTTGGGTGGTTTGCTTTAGTTGTATTAATAATTTGCTTAATGCTGTTAGCGTTGATGATATTTTTTAGAGTACGTATGCCAACAATTAAAAGATTGAGTATGTTGGTTTTTGCAGGGGTAAGTGTGTTGGTGATTATTGTCTTATTACTCGATGCTAAAAAGATGTTTTATTGGTTACATACTGTTGTTTTCCCTAGCGATCATCAATGGTTTTTTATTATGAAGAGTCGCTAATGAGTACGTTGATGAAAGCGCCAGATTTATTTGCACCTATTAGTGTTATGTTGCTATTGATGGGATTGATTATTTGGGTGGTTCATTTAATTCTGTTGCGCAAATTTGCTGGCTTTAAATCAGTTTAGCAATAAGTGAAATGTCAATCGTGATTAATATTAACGCCAAATTTATTTTCACGAAATGATATTTCAAATAGGTCTGATATCAGCTAATACAACAACTGCGATTAGTACCAATACAGGTGCTTCATTAAATCACACGTGCACATGGGTAGTATGCGCAAATTAATAGTTACCAAGTAACACTTTAAATAGGTCTGACAACAGCTAATATAACAACTACGATTAGTGCCAATACAGGTGCTTCGTTAAACCACCTAAACCAAACATGAGATTTTGTGTTGCGATCATGTTTAAAATCTTTAACGATTTTGCCGCACCAAGCATGATAAATAATTAATAAGCAAACTAATCCAAGCTTGAGATGCATCCAGTAGCCAATTGTATAAGCGCTCCAGTTTGGAATTAGCATCCATAGTCCCAAAGCAATTGTTATAATGCCGCCGGGTGTCATGATGCCAAAAAATAATTTTCTCTCCATCACCTTAAAACGTTCATTGCTGATTTGATCATCGCACATAGCGTGATATACAAATAAACGGGGCAAATAAAAGAGACCTGCAAACCAGGTCACCATAAAAATAATATGGAAAGATTTAATCCAAAGCATTTTTACCTCATATATAATTCTTCAAACTGATCGCGAGTAATCACGCCATAGATATAGCGTGTAGCATTTACATTCCAATGCGTGATACACAAAGCTTCTGCATTATTTTTATTAAAAATTTCTCTAGTTTTAGCTAGTGTTGCACGAATATCAATTGTTTCTATCTGTAGACGTTTTGCGGGGATTTGTAATAAGTTAATTGAGTCTTCGCTTTGATTTTTCTCTAAGTGTTGAATCAAGTCTATGCCGCGAAGTAAGCCTGCCGGTTGTTTATCTTGCATAATGCAAATCCATTGGGGGTTATGCTTGATGGCTTCTTTCACTTCATTAAGAGTTGTTATCTGTGTTAGCAAGCGAAAATCCCTATTCATAGCTTTCGCTATGCCCGTTCTTTGTAAAGATTGGGTAATAGGATACTCGTTAAAGTCTAAACCTCTAATGTGTAGTAATAAATCAAATACAGGTGGTTGCTTAAATAATTGTCGACAAATTAACTGCGCAATCACAATGGCGAGCATGCTCGGCCATATAACTGCATGATGAGCTGTGATTTCAAACACTGCGGTTAGTGCGGCTAGAGGTGCTTGTAAACAAGCACCCATCATTGCACTCATACCAATCAAAGCATAAAGAGATATGTTTTCAATTGGGATCTCTAAAGTATGGTGTAAAAACAGTGCCATAAAAGAGCCGCCTACGGCACCTATAACAAGACTAGGGCCGATCAGACCTGCAGGGATGCTGCAACCGACTGAAATTGCAGTAGCAAGAAGTTTAGCGACAAGAATAACGAATAATAAAGACGTTGATAGTTCACCTAAAATTGCTGAGTTTAATGTGTCATATCCTAGGCCCATAATTTGGGGTACGAATACGGCAATTGACCCAGTTACTAGGCCTGCAATCATAAAGCGTATAGAGAAGTTTAAAGATTGTGTTAAGTGAGTTGTCACTCGAATAGTGGTTGTAAAAATAGTCGAGGCGATACCAACAAGCACGCCCAGTAGGATCACAAAAGGAATTTCACTTAGAGATAATGAAGGAATTGATTCAGTGACAAAAATTAAGTCGTCTCCTAGATAGGTGCGAGAAATTCCTGTCGCGGCAACGGCAGAAATAATAATGGGGATAAAACTAGAAAAAGTATATTCAAGAATAATAATTTCCATCGCAAATATCACGCCGGCTAAAGGCGTGTTAAATGCAGCAGATATGGCGGCAGCTACACCGCAAGCTACAAGAGTGCGCATGGCATTGTTTGGTAGTCCAATTATTTGTGAGAAGTAACTGCCTACGAAGCCACCTATATGAATCGATGGGCCTTCCCTTCCCATTGAATGTCCACTGGCAAGGGCAATAATGGCGCCAATGAACTGGAGAATAAAAGCGCGTAATCTTAAATAGCCTTCATGATATCTAAGTCGTTCAATGACATTGACAACGCCTACAGAGTGACCGGGTTTCGCAATGGCTATATACACAACACTAATCAGTAGAGAACCAAGTACAGGGGCAATGAATCTCGAAAGGTGGGGTAGATCTTCAAAGTTTTCTGTGGCGTTTCCTGGCAACCATAGGCTCAAAGAAGTGTCAATCAAGACAATAAAAGCAACAATTGTGGCACCAGTAATTAATCCAACTAGCAGAGCAAGTAATGATAGTTGAATTAACGCATCGGGTTTGGCAGTTTGCAGGCGAAATTCGTCTAAACTGTCTAAGATTAAATGACTAAGCGGCGCCTTGGGCTTCATCAGTGTATTATGCCACGCTAGCTTCATTTGCGAACATTAACTTAGCTGAATGAATTATTGCTCAAGGTTAGATTTAGGGAATGTATAAATGATAAAAGTAGGAATTGTTGGTGGTACAGGTTACACGGGGATTGAATTAATTCGTCTCCTTTGTACGCACCCTAATGTTGAAATACAAACAATTACTTCAAGGAGTGAGGCGGGGCGTCCGCTTTCTTCACTCGTTCCAAATTTCTTTGCGATGTCGCAGTTGGTGTTTCAAGAACCGACAGTGGAGGTCTTATCTCAATGCGACCTAGTCTTTTTTGCAACTCCAAATGGTACAGCAATGAAAATGACGCCTCATTTGCTTGATGCCGGTGTTCGCGTGATTGATTTAGCTGCAGATTTTCGTATTAAAGATATCGCAACGTGGGAGCAATGGTATGGCGAACCACATGCATGTCCTGATCTTGTAGCTGAGGCAGTCTATGGACTGCCAGAATTAAATCGAAATGCAATTAAACAAGCACGTTTAATTGCAAACCCCGGTTGTTATCCTACATCAGTAATTCTGGGTTTGTTGCCATTGTTAAAAAATGATTTAGTAAATGTCACGCATTTAATTGCTGACACTAAATCTGGTGTAAGCGGTGCGGGGCGAGGTGCGAATATCGGTACTCTGCATGCCGAAGTGAGTGAAAACTTTAAAGCATATGGGATTGCCGGACACCGTCATCAGCCTGAGATCAATGCTATCTTAAATACTGTGAGTTCCGCTGAGTCAGTACAACTAACCTTTGTTCCACATTTATTACCAATAAATCGAGGGATTCATGCCACACTGTACGCAACTGCTAAAGAAAGTGTGGAAAATCTTACTGAAATATATAGAGAGCATTACAGAAGTGAGCCGTTTGTCACTGTGTTAGATGAGGGTGAGCACCCTGAAACACGATCAGTGAGAGCGACTAATCACTGTGTACTTTCAGTGAATCGAGTATCGAAAGATCAGATTGTGGTACTGTCAGTGATTGATAACTTAGTTAAAGGTGCAGCAGGGCAAGCATTACAAAATATGAATTTAATGTATGACTTACCTGAAACATTAGGTATAGAAGCCATCGGTTTATTGCCTTAGCTTTTTAAATTGATATGAAGAAAGTAAAAGTTAACATGCCTCAATTAGAGAAAATCTCTATGAGCGCTTATCATCCAAAATTGAAACGTATTCAAATTTTAGTTTCAATCTTGGCTGCAGTGTCAGTGGCATGGGCTTTTTATCAGGTGGGTGCTTCAGGTATCGACCTGCCTTTTAAGGATAATGAAAAGAGTGTTGCAGAATTACGTATTGACCTTGTTAAGGCTAATAAAGATGTAAAATCATTACGTAAAGAAGTTGCACGTTTATCAAGGTCTACTGAAGTAGAATTGCAGGCAGCAGAGCAAATTAAACAAACGTTACGCGAAAAAGACTTAGAGATACTTAAACTCACAGAAGAACTGGTTTTTTATCGTAGTTTATTAGCGCCTGAAAAAGTTAAAGTAGGTGTGGAAATCAGGGATTTTAATCTTCGTGCTACCGGTCAAAGTGAGTATTATTATGACTTCTTGTTAACTCAGTCTAGTCGTAGTAAACGAGTAGCTAAGGGTAGAGTGAATTTAAGAATCGATGGTAAACGAGATGGTCAAATGCATCGAATAGAATTATTAGATATAGCGTCAGCAACGGGTGATGCAATGAATTACTCATTTAAGTATTTCCAGCGATTAAATGGTGCATTTGAATTACCTAATAATTTTCAACCTAAAAAACTTTTGGTAGAAGTAAAACCCGAGGCGAAATCAAAAGAGCCTATTCAGATTTCATATTCATGGAATGAACTCATTAGTGGGAGTTAAGTTAGTATGTTCGGTAAAAAGAAAATCAAAGCAGCACAAATAGACACATTAATAGGTAAAAACACAGTCGTTAAAGGCGATATTCATTATCGCGGTGGATTACATATTGAAGGTAAAGTGCAAGGTAATTTGGTTGCCGAAAGTAATGATAAAACTGTACTCATTGTCAGTGAAAAAGGTTATGTCGAAGGTGATGTTAAAGGGCCAGTTGTTATTTTAAACGGTATGATCGAGGGTGATGTGTATTCAACTGCGACGCTAGAACTGGCGCAGCATGCCAAAGTGAAAGGTGATGTTTTACTATAAGCTTTTGGAGATGGAAGTAGGCGCTGAAGTCAATGGGAGCTTAATACATCAATCTACTGCAGCACCGAAAAGTAAAGAGCGCAGTGAAGGTGATAAGCAATCTAAAAGGATAGAAATGTCGCTTCGACCACTTCAACAAATGATGAAGTCAACCTGACTACTGGGAACAGTTAATATCTCTATATGAGTAGCCACACTCCGATTGGAGTAGTTGACCAAATTAGTCGGGTTCTGTAATCTTTGACGTAATATTGCGCATATAAACGGAGATATACCCATGGCAACAGAGCAAACTGCCGCAGATTCAGGGATGCCAGCACCATTAATCTTTACAGATGCTGCAGCTGGAAAAGTAAAGCAACTTATTGAAGAAGAAAAGAATGATAACTTGAAACTTCGTGTGTTCGTTTCAGGTGGTGGATGTTCAGGTTTTCAATATGGATTTACATTTGATGAAGAATTACAAGATGGAGATACATCTGTTGAAAATGGTGGTGTCATGTTGTTGATCGATCCAATGAGCTACCAATATTTAGTTGGAGCTGAAATTGATTACACTGAAGGTTTGGAAGGTGCACAATTTGTTATTCGTAATCCTAATGCTAAAACTACTTGTGGATGTGGATCTTCATTTTCTACCTAAGATTGGTTGAATTTATGATAAATAAAAAAGCCCGCATATGCGGGCTTTTTTATTTATTGGTTAATTAGGAGTAGTAAACGCCACCTAAAACACAAGGATGCTTTGCTCCTGAACACAGGGAAGATGTGAGCGTTCTGAGAAAGCCTCTATACCTAGTAAATTCCTCCCAGAACTCGTGGTCCTTTCGCTCCTGAGCATATGGATATGCGAATGAGATTTCACATCATGGATGATGTGGGCATGTAAGAAATTTGTCTATGAGTAATAAACACCGCCAAGGATGCAGGGGTGTTTAGCTCCTGTTGAGTGATGCGCATTACCTGGTTTCTTTAATAATGTTTGTTTGGCTAGCCAAGCAAATGCTGTTGCTTCAACCCAATCAGGATCTATACCAAATTCAGTTGTTGTTGTAAGGCGCATGGGATAAATGCGTTTTGCTAATTCATTCAT
>Ga0181589_10004078_pt1 | contig 11677 bp, 9 predicted proteins | sample 071ome_25_FD_132444 | JGI IMG/M metagenome (GOLD analysis project Ga0181589, IMG submission 132444) | Coastal salt marsh microbial communities from the Groves Creek Marsh, Skidaway Island, Georgia - 071410BT metaG (megahit assembly) | ecosystem: Environmental > Aquatic > Marine > Intertidal zone... | reverse complement strand
GGATCCACCAGATGCATCAGGTCCCTGCGTCGTCGCTCGCGGGCCAGGTGGTACGGGAGCTTTCTGTGCGAGTTGCGCATAGACCGGACATCCGTCCTCGAGTGACCCTCCCACGCCCTCCGCCCACGCCGCTGGTCGCTCGCACCCGTCGTGTCCAGCACGCCCGCCGGCCCTTCGCTCATCATCGCCGCGTGGGCAGCGACGATCGTGTGCGCGATCCCGATGTTGTTGATCAACACCGCGATGTGCAACGGCGTTGATCCAGGATTCAGGTACTCGTCTCCGATGAATGCGTCTCCATCCGTTTTGACCATGATGGCCGCCCCGCGCTGCAGCAGAATCCGCGCGCAGTCCAAGCTGCCCGCGACTGCCGCCAAGTGGAGCGCGGTCAGCCCTCCAAACGACCTCTGGTCGATGTACTTGGACGACCCCACCTGCATATCTTCCATCACGCACTCTCGAAGCGGCAAGCGCGTTCCGTTATGTTCGACCGTCACGTCGTCTCCCGTCAAAAAGTCGACGATGGGTGCCCTCCCGGTCATGGCCGCGTAGTGCAGACACGTCCGGCTGGTATACCGATCGTACGACCGCGGCTCGGCCCCGGCCTCCAAAAGCATCTCGACGATACCCCGATCGCCAAGTTCACACGCCATCATCAGCGGCGTCAATCCCCTGTGGGACTCTTGATTCGCGACCACCCGCACCAGCGTCTCGTCGTCGTTCTTCTTCTCCGGATACGCAGCCGTGATCCTCAGTATCTCACGACACATAGAGATATCTCCCCGTTTCACGGCCCGGTGGAGAGGCGACAGGGTCGACGAAAAACCCGCGAAGACCGCGAGCTGGGGCTTGCGCTCCAGCACCTGGCGAACGGTGTCCACGTCGCCCTGGTCCGCGGCCCGCAGCAACTTGTTCGCCGCGGCGAACTCAAAGCCGAGCAGGACCGTGAGTGCGCCGTAGCGGAACGACATGGCGACGAAGGAGGCGATCAAGGCCCTGTTGCTCGGCGACCAAATTCGAGTAGAACGACGGTTTCGAAATACCGCTGGGCACACGCGTTATCAGTCCGTCTTGACCGCACAGACGGTACGAAACAGCCGTTTGAATGGGTTATAGGTCCAACGGGTGCTACAGGCGACCTGAGAACGACTGGTCGGGGGCATTGGACGAGACTGACGTGCCTCGTTCGAATTGTCAGGCCTGAGCGGGTCACCCGATGGCTGCTCGTGCGATACTGAGTATTCTGTATTAGATATATATAGAGATAGCCAAGCACCGGGGTCTTTTGCGCTTGAGGCCGGAGGGATCTCGTCCGAAAGATCCGATCATCGGATTCCCGCGCCACGTACGAACGCGTTCGCAAGGTCGTGGCGATGATGACGGCGTTCCTCCGTACCGATCAGCATCGTTACCGTGCATACGAAGGAAACCTAGAGCCTCATCTCAAACGGAATCGCCTCGACCGACAAGCTCCTCGTCATCTCCCCCAGCAGCACGCCGCGGAGACGGAACCCGCAGCACATCGCCGCCACCTTCTCCTCGTCGACGTTGCCCTCGCGAAGCCACGAGCCACGCGGTAGCGTGAATCCCCTCGTGCCGTCGGGGATGCGGGGCTGGGCCACGGATGGTTTCTTGAGTTTCAGCGGCTTGCGGCGGGTGGGCGGTTCGGTGGATCGCTCTGCCATGCCAGCCCCGAGGTTTTGGTACGCGTGGACGTTCGTACCCAGATCCATTTCCGTCGCCGCTCCCATTGCCGTTCCCATGGCAGTTCCCATGGCAGTGCTGATGCCCAGGCTCGGATCGTCGAGAAAGCCGAGGTTTCCGAGGTTGATTGGGGGCGTTTCCGACTTTCTGAGCCGGCTGGCGGCCATGTCGTCCGAGGATTTGGTGGACTGGAGCAGGAAGTACACGATGTCGCCGACGTTGAACTCCTGGGACCTGTCCATGTCGTGCCTGCTGAAGAATAGACGGTGCTGCTTCGACCTGGCCTTCGAGGCGCCCGTGCCTGCCCCGGGGTGGACGCCCTCCAAAAAGCTGCCGCTCCAGGTGAGGAACCCGAACGACTTGTTCATGTCGACGATGACACCCTCGCCGCGTATGGGATGCATTTGCACGGCGCGCCTGGCGATCAGGTCCACCAGCATGCCGTCCTTTCCGGCCATCTTTGCGCTCTTGAGCGCGTTGATGTCGGTCAGGATGCGAAACGCGACGTGGCTGCCCGGACGGAGGCTCTGAATGCCCTCGCTCTCGTTCGGATAGAAGAGCATCTTGGTCTTGGGCACGGACGCCCACTGTTTGGCGGAGTACACCTCGCCATTGACCAGCGGCGCGGCGACAAAGTCGATGACGCCCGGCGTCTTCTCGTACGACTTGCCCAAGGCGGGCTTCTCTAGCACAACGCCGTGGAATATTTCCTCGCCAATCACCTCGAACTGGGCGGATCCGGGCGGGGCACGCTTGATATCGCGCGCGCAGACCCTCCCCGCGTCGTCGGTGTGTACCGCAAACTCCAGCTCGTCGCCCACGTTGACCAAGCCCCTGGCGATCGTCGGATCCGCCGACGCGTCGAGCTCCGAAAAGTGGAAGAACAGGTCGCTTGTCTCGAACATGCGCTTGATGAATCCAAACTCCTTCTTGAGCAGGACGACCTTGCCGAACTCTGGCTCGGCTGGGGGCTTGGTTGGCGAGGCCTGCGTCCTTTGCCAGGTTTGCGTCGTCTTGTTGTTGATTGATGCGTTGGATGCCGTGAAGCTGGTGTCTGCTCCACTATTCGCCGCACCTGTTCCCACAGTCCCGATGCCCAGACGTTTCATGGCTTCAAACACGTCATGGTCAACGCGCACCGCGTTCGCCTTCAGCTCCTTCGTCACGGGATTCTGAGCCAGAGTGAACATCACCGGTTGCCCGAGCTCCAGCTCTGCGCCGGCGTTGCTGGCAACGCCGTTCGCCTCACCGACCCCCTCCATCCGCCACTTCCCGAACATCGCCTGCTGCTGGCGCCCCTCCAGATCGATGAACGACAGCATACCATCGTCCACACGCGTGGAGACCCCCGCCTTCGGCAGAGCCTGTACCACCCCAGTGAACCTCCCCTCGATTGCAATCTCCAGGTCCACTGGCTCGGGCGACAGTAGCTTTTTCGCGTTCTGATTCGTTGCGCTTGCAGACCCCGACACGCCATCGACGCGTCGAACCCCGCCGACCCCGCCGATCCCGTCACCCTCGCCAGCCCCGCCGTCGAGCTTGGTCACCTTGATCGCCATCACTTTCCCGCTCGACGGGTCCTTTGCCACCTCGAACGAGACCCGCTGACCCACGTTCACCGGACTCGCGCAGTCCTGAGAACTGAAGTACACCCGCGACGACGCCCCTGAAGCCTCCACAGAATCCCTCGGACCCGGTAAGACTTTAATAAAGCCAAACTGGTCGTTCTGCTTGACCACGACCACGCCGACCAGCGGCCGGGTGGGGGGAGACTGTCGAGACGGATCCGGCACCCCCGGCGTCGGCACCGCGCCGTTTCCCTCTGAGTTCATACTATCCTACGACTCTACGTATCTAGCTACACGGTGAATGCGTTCTGATGCTTGCAGATGCTCGGAAGGTCCCAAAATTGGCTGAAGAACGGGAATGGGCACGAGCCACCAAATTCGCTCGAATGCTCCTCCTCGTTCCGCTGTCCGCTGCTCGTTCAGCGACGACCGTGTGTCGGCTGAATCAGCAGAATGGATACCTACACAAGCTCACTGCGAAACAACTCGCAGTAGTTTGGAATGGGGGAAAACGTCCCTACCGCTTGCCCATCAGCTTGTACTCGGCGGTCCGACTCCACGTATCAATCTCGGCCGCGCGGAGTACCGGCAGCGGATGACTCAACGCCCTGTTCTGGGCGTTGCGCAGGTACCATCCCAGCGGACTCGAAGACGCCTGCTCATAGCTCTTCGCCTGCTGCAAGAAGGCATCCACAGACAGCTCGCCGGCAAACCGGCCACTCCCGCCCGCCAATTTCATGAAACTCGACACGACAACCTTGGGATCCTGAACGACGAGCAGCGCCGCCCGGTCACACGACAGTTCTGCCGCCCGCAGCCACCGCATCACGGCATCCTCCACGGTCGCCGAGACGATGGGCAGGAGAGAGACGGTCCCCAGCGCGAGCACATTCGCTGCCGTAAGCCACACCGCGTGGTCGCACTTCAAGTGCCCGAGCTCGTGAGCGATGACGGCCTGCAGCTCGTCATCGCTCAGAAGATCCAGTAGGCTCGTATGCAGCACGATAAACGGCCTGCGCCCCGTCAGCGCGAGCGTGTAGGCGTTTGGCACCGGGTTCTGCCTGACGTAGAGGTCTGGGACGTTCTTCATGCCGAGCGTCTCGCAGGCGTCCGTCAAGAGCATGTGGAGGGTCGGGAGCTGATCGGGGCCTGCAAGGACCGAGCTGCTGATGTTCTCGAGGAAAAGAACTTCCTCCGCCGACGTGGACATGATCATGCTCTTTGCCACGAATTCGAGGCCCGGGAGCGAGCGAAGGACCTGCGTGTTTTGCTTGTCAAGCGGGTGCTGGAAGTCCGAACCGTTGAGGTTGGGGTAGCGCCGCCGAGGATCGGCGGCCGACGTAGGGGCGGGTGCCGTGGGGGAGGCGGGTGGGCCGGTTCGGGTGGTTCGGGTGGTTGGGGCGGGCGACGTGGGCGACGTGGGCGACGCGGTTGGGGTGGGCGACGTGGCGGTCCGTGTTTGTTCTTGGGTGCTTTGGGTTCCCTCGTGTTCCCCCTGGGGCAGGGAGGAAGCGAGCGCTCGAACGCGATCAGTTCTCGTCGTCGTCATTCGGGGTCCAGGCCTTTCTGGCCCCCGTCCCGCGCTTGGTGCTCGTGGCTTGTATACAACTCTCTGGTGGTACAGCATCGTGTGGAACGTAGTAGAGAGCGCAGTTGGAGTTGTCGTCTCGTTTCGTTTGTGTGGTGGCCTGAACGCCATTTAAAGGTAGCGAATTTTCGCGCACTGCGCACGTATCCATCCACCTGTCTACCCGTCCGTCGTCTCGGGATACGCGAGAAGAGCGTCGGAACGCGCTGGGGACGAGTGGAATTCATGGCGTCGACGAGAAAGTCGCCAGTCGTGACTGTTCAAGCCGACTTGCGCCGACGGGTCGCGGAAGTCACCGACGTGCTCGACGCAGGACTCGATAGGATTCGTCGTCTTGCCCGTCGGTGCTCGGATGCGGTGACGTCGGTATCGTCCGTGGTGGCGAGTCCGGACGCGCGGGCCAAAATTGCGCTCGACCGTTCGTTCGACGACGGGACAAACCCGTCCACCCACCCGGCGCAGCCAACAACAACAACAACGCAGCAGTCGGCAATGCAACGCACGCAGCTGCCAGCACGGCGTCGTCGGTTTCCAAACCCCAAGCGAAAGGGAGACGGAGACGGTGACAAGAAAGGAAACGCGACGGGCCGGGCAATGACGACAACGACGACAACGACGACGAAGGAGGACCTCGGCACGGCGACGTGGGTATTTCTGCACACGCTAGCTGCGCAGTATCCGGACAGGCCATCGCCGAGGCAGAAGCGGGATGCGAAGAATCTTATTGATATTATGACGAGGTTGTATCCGTGCGGGGAGTGTGCGGAGCACTTCCAGGAGATTGTCAGGGCGAGTCCGCCAGACGTGGGGAGCGGGGACGGGCTCGCGCGGTGGATGTGCGAGGCGCATAATGCGGTCAATCGATCCCTGGGCAAGCCTGTGTTCAATTGCGGATTTGTCCGGGGGCGGTGGCGGGGACTCGAGGACGACGGGTGTGACGGGGGTGGTCCGGGCCGTCCGGGTGGCCGGGGCTGCAAGTTGCGATCGTATTGAGGTATTGGGGTACTGAGGTATTGGGGTATTGAGATGACGAGATGACGAGATACAATCAAGCATAGTAATTCAGGTTGGCCTTCTTCTTGGCCTGCACCTCGATGATGGCATCGTTGAAGTCCTCGTGCTTGACGATCGTGCCGTCCCTCCGCAGGGCCAGCATGCCGGCCTCGACGCAGACCGCCTTGAGCTGCGCCGCGTTGAAATCGTCCGTCGAGCTGCCGAGCTCGTCAAAGTTCACATCCGGCGAGACGTTCATCTTCCTGGAATGAATCTGCAGAATCTTCGCCCGCGCTTCCTCGTTCGGATGCGGGAACTCGATCTTCCGGTCCAGCCGTCCGGACCGCATCAACGCCGGGTCGAGGGTGTCCGGCCGGTTCGTCGCCGCGATGATCTTCACGTCATCGGCAGACGAGAATCCGTCCAGCTGGTTCAACAGTTCCAGCATCGTACGCTGGACTTCCCTGTCGCCGCTCAGCTCGCTGTCCCGCCGCGTTGTCCCAATCGCGTCAATCTCGTCGATGAAAATGATCGCGGGTGCCTTCTCCTTGGCCAGCGCGAACGCGTCGCGGACCATCTTGGCACCATCGCCGATGAACATCTGTACGAGGGACGGCCCCGCGAGCTTCAAGAACGTGGCATTGGTCTGCGCCGCGCACGTCCTCGCGATCAGCGTCTTTCCCGTGCCAGGCGGGCCGTGCAGCAGGACGCCCTTCGGTGGACGGATTCCCAGCGACACGAAACGTTCCCTGTGCGTGATCGGCAGCACAATCGCCTCACGCAGCTCCTGAATCTGCTTATCCAGCCCGCCGATATCCGAGTAGTCGTCTGTCGGCTTTTCGTCCACCTCCATGGCCTTGACGCGAGAGTCGTACTCTGCCGGCAGCGTGTCCAGAATCAGGTAGGAGTCTTTGTTCACGCCCACAAGATCCCCCGGCTTGAGCGTCTCCGCATCCACCAGACCGGGCACGGGCAAGAACACCGTCTGCCTCGTCGACGTCTTGAGCACCACGCACTTCTTCGTCGACTTGGATCCCGCCTCCTGGTACGACACCCCGCCGTCCTCCAGCTCCTCCTCGTCAAGGACGTCCGTGTTGTCCAGCACCTCCACGATGTTCCCCACCAGGTACGGCAGCTGGTTGTTCAGCTTGATCTTTTCCTTGTTCTCCGCCACGCGCTCCTCCATCGAGCGGTGGTTGTGCTTGAGCCGGTTGTTCTCCTCCCGAAGCACCCGGTACTCGTTGTCGATCAGCCGCATCCGGTTCTCGATCTCGCCCTGTGGAAAGCGCGAAGGAAGGAGGAGAGAGGTGAGGTACGCAAGAGGCGGGAGAGGTCGAGGGAGAGGTCGTGAACCGAATTCGAATCAGAGGAAGCAACACAACGACGTACGAGCGTCGCGGACTTGAGCCACTCGTGGTCCACGCCATCCTCCTCCGGGACATTCTCCTGTGCGTCTCCGAAGATCTCCTGCTCGAGGTCCATGTCCATCGCGGGCTATGGCTAGGTCCGAGTTTTGGTCTGGTGGGATGATCCAAATTCGGGCTCGCTTGGGTGTTCCTCCTGTGCTTTTGGACACGCGCAGTGGTGGTGTATGTATGTATATACGTATGGTTGACAGTACGACTGAATGAATGGACCCGCTGAGCGTGAATACCGAGTGAAGTGAGGAAGGGGCGACCGGGCGCTGTTTATTCGTCACCAAAGCCGCGCGGCCTTGGAGTCATTCTCTCGAATCGAAGTCAGTGCAGCGCTCAGCGGTGCCCATGGAATGGAAGATATGACGTTGCAGTACGTCTAGTGGGAGGCTGACGAAGGCGAAGATGAACGACGAGCGAACGCGGCTGCTTCGAGTCAGTCAACCGGTCGGTCTCGGGGACAACGTCGTCACCGTCCACGTCTACGACCTCGTCGAAGGTGGGCATTGACGTCGGTATGCACGCGCGCCCTGACGCTCTCACTCGCGCTGCGCGCTCCGCTCGCTCGCCAGGCATCAATAAGTACGCTCACCCTTTCGGCCTCGGCGTCTACCACACGGGCGTCGAGGTGTACGGTACGGGTACTGATCTCGACCGACGTGCGCTCGCTCTTCGCACGCCCCGACGCTCTCGCTCCCACTCGCGCTACGCGCTACGCGCTTCGCTCGTTCGCCAGGATACGAGTGGGCGTTCGGTGGACACGACATCGCTGGCCAGCCCGGAATCTATGCATTGCGGGCGTCGTCATTGCCGCGGACGCCAGGCGAGCGCATCGGCACCGACGAGCAGCACTACGTGTACCGGGCAAGCTATCCGATCGGGTCGACGCGCCTTTCGAAGGAAGAGGTGGAGGACGTCGTTCGAGATATGGGTAAGAGTGCTTCCGGCCCGCTCTACGCGACAGGGGGCGCCTTTCATCTTGGCGCACCACAGACGTGTATCTCGTGAGTGGGCGATCCGCGCTCAACCTACCTACTGAATCACTCGTCGTGCTCGCGCTCGCGCTCGTCGTCCGCAGGGAGAACCACGTACCTCGGAACCCAATACCACATTCTGCAGCGAAACTGCAACAACTTCTCGGACGAATTTTGCGCGAGGCTCACAGGGTTCGTGTTGAGCTCGCCCTGACGCGCTGTCTCGCGCGATCTCGCTCCCTCTCGCGATCTCGTTTCCCTCGCTCACGCTACGCGCGTTGCTCGTACTCCAGGCTCGGTGCGCCGGCGTGGATCAACAGAATCGCCAACCTCGGCGTACGGCTTCATTGTCTGCTTCCCGCTGGGTACCTCCCTGAACTCATCGAAGAACGGGGAAGATCTGCAGCGGGACGAATCGCCGGAGGAGGCTGAGTCTGCCCTGCACTCTATCTGAGATATTTTCCTCTGCAGAAGGAATCGAGCTCGAGCTATTTTTCATTCGAATGAAAGGGGAATTCCCCTGTTTTCACACGTTTTTGCTCTCGTCATCGCCGCCGGCCGTATGACGACGTTGAGCGCCCGAACCCTGCGCCCTGCGCTCGTTCTTCCTCTACGTTCCGGGAAGACGCGAATCGACCCACAGAAACTGAAATTCGGGCGCGCGAAGGCGGCATCCGTGCAAGTTGAAGACTCGACTGGAGGGATTGACTTCTATTCGGTCCTGGGTGTCAGCCCTTCGGCGTCAAAACCCGCCATCAAAGCGGCCTACCGAAACCTGATGCGCTCGGGGCAAGTGCACCCGGACCACGCCCAAGACGACGACGGGTCCGTCGACACGCCCCGGGCCGTGCTCGTCAACCTGATCTACGACATTCTCATGGACGACGAGCAACGAGCCGAGTACAACGTGTTGGCTGGCTTTTCGACGGAGAACAGTGCCAACCCGTTCTCGAGCTTCTATATAGAGCAGACCCGGAGCAAGGCGACGGGTGGAGATTACGTGTTCGTCGACGAGTATTCGTGTATCGGGTGCCACGCTTGTGCGGGCGTCGACAAGGACACGTTCTATATCGAGCCGAAATGGGGCCGGGCTCGCTGCGTCAAGCAGCCCGCCCACCACGGGTCCCAACCCCAGACGATCGAGAAAATCGGCGAGGCCATGGACGTCTGTCCAGTGAGTTGCATTCACTGGGTGAACGACAGACAGTATAGCATACTCGAGGAGGTGTGCGGCAAGATGGGGCGCGTCGAGGCCTACCTGCTGATGCGGCACCAGGGCAAGGGCGCGAACATCAGCGTGTTTTACGAAGCAAAGTTGGAGTATAGTAGGCGGCAGAGCAGGGTACGCGATATGGAAGCGCGGGCCAAGTACAAGGCGGGAATGTTTCCGTTCGAGTACCAAGCCTGGATGCCGAACGGAGGCGCAGGAGGCTCGGGGAAGGGAACGGGAACGGGGAGGCCGATGCGATTCAGCAGGAACATCACGCACGTGATCGACCTCATCTCGCGGTCCTGGCGGAGCGGCGTGGAGATCCATCAGGACCCCATTGCCCTGCTCGGTGAAACCGAAACCGAAACTATCTGACTCATTGGATCGCTGCTTTGTTTGTTCACAGTAACTCCCCAACACGCCTCCTCCTTTTCTAGGCGAGTAATCGTTCCGCGTCGCCTTGAGACCCGCCACCCATCATCGGCGGCGGCTGGAACGCGTAGAGCATGACCGCCGCGACGACCGCGCCAGCGGCGAGGACGGCCAGGCTGATGGCGTACGACCCCGTCGATTGGGCCACCACGCCCAAGATTGTGGGCCCGAGGAAGCCCCCCAGCGCGCCCCAGCTGTTGGTGACTGCAAACGCCACGCTCGCCTGGTCTTTCGGGAGGAACGCGTATGGATAACTCACCAGAGGCGCGTGCACCCCCCAGATACCCGCGGCGCTCAGCGACAGCAGCAGGATGTTCACGGCCGCCGGCGCGTGCAACGCGGTGGCCAGCGCCAGTCCGCCCATACATGCCGCCCCGAACAACACAGACACGGAACCGTGGAGCCGCCGCTCCCCCATCCGCTCCGAGCTCTTCCCGATCAAGATCATCGCGATCGCCGCCGCGCCAAACGGGATCGCCGACAACAGCACGGCAGCCACGTTGGTCGCGCCTTCAGCGCCCTCCCCGCCGTCGCACGACGCTGCTCCTGTGCTGCTCGTCGGCGTTGTGGACGTCGTGGACGTCGCCGTGTCCGACCCCGCCAGAAAACTGTGGATCAGCAGCGGGATGAAAAAAACGCAGCCGTACATGCTCAACAGCACCAGCGCAAACACACACCCCAAATAATGCGGACGCCACGATCCGAGCACGTCCCGCATTACTGCCGCCGCATTCTCGCGTCTACCAGTCGTCGTCAACCCCTTGCCGCTCGCGGGCACGCCCCCGCCCCCGCACGACCGTACCTCGGCATCGCTCAGCACATCCCCCATTTCCCTCGGCATGAACGCGAATGCATACGCCCCAAACGTCACACTCACCGCGCCCTCCACCATAAACAACCACTGCCAGCCCCGAAACCCGCCCACCCCGTCCATCAGCAGGATGGACGCCGCGACCGGGCTCCCCAACACGCTCGCCAACGCGGTACTTGACGCCGCCATGCTGTACGCCGTCCCGACCGCGTTTGCATCATAAAACCGAGACAAGTACGCCAGAATCGTCGGATACGTCCCACTCTCCACGGCGCCAAGGAACACTCGCAGCGTGATAAAACCCACGCGCGACCTCACGGCCGCGAACGTCAGCGCCACGAGGCCCCAGACGACGATCGTTCCGACCAGCCACGGGATCCCCAGACGATGGAACATGCTCACCGAGGGGAGTTGAAAGATCCCGTAGCCGACGAAGAAGGCACCTGAAGCGATACCGTACGTCTTGCAGTCAAACCCGAGGTCCCGAGCGAGCGAGACGGACGCAAACGCCAGATTGGTTCGGTCCAGGTACGAGATCACCCCGACCGCCCACGCCCACGGGATGACGAAACTGTCGAGCTTGCGACGGACGGCGGCAGCCGGGGGCAGGGCCTCGACTTGGTCGAAGGGGAGCATGACCGCCGTTGGGTGTTGCTGCTGCTCAGCAGCAGCTAGCTAGCTTTGGCGCTCGGCTTTGCTGCGTACGAGCCGGCCCCCCTCGTCTGACTCGCGATTTCAGACATGTTGTCGTGTACACGATCAGACGGCTCGGACGGAATGTGTGTGTGACGGCTCGAGGACGACCTTGATCAAGGTAGTTTCACCCGACGAGCACGCCAAACATGAAAAGTTGTGTCCGGACGCGAGGCTCCAAAACCGGGCGTTCGGGCCGGTCACCCAGCCGAGGAGACCCGGTCAACCTGGTGACCACCACCAGGGGCAAGAACGACCCCCGCTCCGCTCGTGTTCTTCAGCTTCAGGG
>Ga0181589_10004077_pt1 | contig 11677 bp, 13 predicted proteins | sample 071ome_25_FD_132444 | JGI IMG/M metagenome (GOLD analysis project Ga0181589, IMG submission 132444) | Coastal salt marsh microbial communities from the Groves Creek Marsh, Skidaway Island, Georgia - 071410BT metaG (megahit assembly) | ecosystem: Environmental > Aquatic > Marine > Intertidal... | reverse complement strand
TCTGCTCACATCTTTGTGACCAGGCGAAGACAAACCCGTGTGTGTAGTGGTATAATCTGCCCTGGGAGGATATCTGCGCATGAGATTTCATATATTCTGCGTTTGTCTGGCATTATTTTTCAGCTCAGCCCCGGCCAATTCTGGATCCCATGATTGGGCTGAATATGTCGGGGAACTTAAAGCAGGGTTGATACTTGACTGTTACAATCTCGGTGATCCGGTCCCTTTGACCGGAATGCTCGATAATGGCGAAATGCCACTGCCTGTATTCTTGGATGAAAATGAGGTTGAAAAGCGGTTTACAACCTTTCTGAAACAGCACTTTTCCAGCGACGCTGATACAAAAGATAAAAAACAGGTTGAGAGAATAGTGGTTGAGGGCAAATATTCACTGGCACAGATAAGATATACCTCTGGTTCAACCATCGATTCAAAAAAATGGCTCCTGACCGGGAATGGCATGTACAAGCCAGCCGTAGATGAAAAAGGCGAACGGCTCATTTTTATCAGAACACCGTATCAGGAAAAACATATCTGGTGGGTTATCGAACGGCGTCATGATTGGGGTATTTCAGCCGCGTGTATCAGGTCGTAAGGGCTGGCTTTAAAAACATGTTTACTTTTGCGCTTGCTGTTTTTCTGCTCATCATCACCCCCGGTCCGGGTGTGCTGTCCACCGCCGGGGTGGGGTCTGCCTTTGGCTGGCGTCAGGGCCTTTTTTATGTGGGCGGCCTTTGTGCGGGCACTAATCTGGTCAGTCTGGCCGTTATTTCCGGACTTGCGGCGCTGATACTTGCTGAGCCGGTTATCCGGGCCGTACTGCTTCTGGCTTCTGCGGGTTATCTCGGGTATCTCGCGTTGCGGATTGCTCTTGCGGGGGCGAAGATCGCTTTTATTCAGGCCTCCGCACCGGGCTTTGGAGCAGGGCTGATGCTTCAGTTCATCAACCCGAAAGCCTACGCCGTGAACACCACCTTTTTCAGCAGTTTTGCTTTTTATCCTCAAAACTTCGCTGTGGAAACCGGGCTCAAACTCGTCATCATGAACCTTATATGGATCCCGCTTCATCTGGCGTGGCTCTATGTCGGGGTGAAAATCAACCGGCTTGATCTTCCTGCCCGTACCCAGAGAAGCATAAATCTTGCCATGGCGGGATGTCTTCTGGCGGTGGTGGTTCTGTCCCTTTGGTCACTCTGGAATTAAATTTCTCCGCCACTTGGCCCCGATACTGAAGGTGAGGCCCATATCAACAAAAAAGAATCCGCCTGTGGTTTATTTTTTGTAAAAATATTTCTTGAGGTGATCTCTCGTGGAAACATGGATAATAAAGGCGCAGACAAGAAAAAAAACCAACAGGACATATTCACTGAAGGCAACGGACGCATTGTAGAAAAGAATAAAACCTGAAAAACTGTACAAAAGAAAAAAGACTTTAATAAACTGTATCGGGTAAAGTTGCTTTTCTGACTTGAGAACAAACAACATTCCGAAATAGGCAAGAGTAAGAAATGTTCCGCATCGCACCGCTTCCAGCCGGTGAAGGGGAATAGCCTCTGTTTCGGCCAATTGCAGCGGGAAGTAATATTTCAAACCGGTAAAAGCGGTCAGGGTTACATATAGAGCCCAAATGCTTAATAGAAGAACGCTTATTCGCGATATGAAAACAAGATATGGCATCATGCTCTGGCCAGACTGTTTAACCACGATAAAATAAATAAATCCGAAAAGTCAATAAACTGTACTACGTTGGACATGGCGATTGCCGACCGGATGGGGCTATAGTAGGGATTGGTTAAGGGAGATAAGATGATGGACTGTTGCGGGCCGGGATATTCGAGTCCTGAGGCGGCGATCGAAGCGCCGCGGGAGAAACTTCTTTATACGATAGCGATCTATACTGGCACAGGTATCCAGAAACCCGATTATCTGGCCACCGTAGATGTGGACCCGGACAGCCCGACCTATAGTCAGGTGATCCACCGGCTTGAGATGCCGGGGATCGGGGATGAGCTGCATCACATGGGCTGGAACGCGTGTTCTTCGTGTTTTGATGACAGCAGCATGTCGCGCAAATATCTGATCCTGCCCGGGGTGCGATCAAACAATCTGCATATTGTCGACACCGCGACTGATCCAAGGGCGCCGCGGCTTCATAAGGTGATCGATGGCGCTGAGATCAAGGCTAAGGCTGATCTCTCCGGGCCGCATACGGTGCATTGCCTTGGCAGTGAGATCATCATCTCTTTCCTCGGTAATGCGAAGGGCGAAGCACCGGGCGGGTATCTTCATCTCAACAAGGATTTTGAGATTGTGGGCCGGTGGGAAAACTCTATGGGAGAGATCAAATTCGGCTATGATTTCTGGTACCAGCCGCGTCATAACGTGATGGTCTCCTCGGAATGGGCGGCGCCAAACACCTTCATGCCGGGCTTTGATCTGGAAGAGGTCGGCCATCTCAAATACGGGCGTGAACTGCATTTCTGGGATTTCGAGAAACGCGAGCCGATTGAAACCATGTATCTGGGAGAAGACGGGTTGATCCCCCTCGAAGTTAAATTCCATCATAACCCGGACAGCACCCATGGTTTCTGCGGGGCTGCGCTCAGCACCAACGTGATCCACTGGTGGAAAGATGATGCCAACAAATGGCAATGGGAAAAGATTATTGATGTGGCAAACGAGCCGCATCCGGACTGGCCCATTCCGGTGCCGGGGGTGATGTCGGCGATCCTTGTCTCGATGGACGACAAATATCTTTATCTCAACAACTGGCTCCATGGTGATATGCGGCAATACGATATCTCTGATCCGCATAACCCCAAACTGACAGGCCAGGTCTGGATGGGAGGTCTCCTCGGCCGGGCGCCGGTGGTCAACGGAGTTGAGATGGCGGGAGGCCCTCAGATGTTCCAGCTCAGCCTTGATGGCCGGCGGCTTTACGTCACCACCTCGCTGTTTTCAACATGGGATAACCAGTTCTATCCCGAGATACGTGAGAAAGGCGGCGTCATGGTGATGATCGATTGCGACCCAGAAAATGGCGGGATGTCGATCAACCCTGATTTTATCGTCAATTTCGGGAGTGAGCCGAACGGGCCAAGCCGTTGCCATGAGATGCGTTACCCCGGCGGCGACTGCACAAGCGATATCTGGCTATGATCACTATTACCATCGCCAATCAGGATAACGCCACTTATCAGGTAAAGGGCCGTAAGCCTCTCCTTGATGAGTTGCGCGATCAGGGGGTAGACCTCCCCTATGGGTGCAAATACGGCGGCTGTATCACCTGCGCGGCGAAACTCATTTCGGGCGAGGTGGACCAGCGGGCGCAGGTCGCGCTCAACAACCGGCAGATCAGCGACGGATATGTCATCCTCTGCGTCGCCCGGGCCAAAAGTGACTGCATTTTTGAGATCGGGGTGGAAAGCCATGATAAACTTTACCGCAATCCGTTTCTTGACCCGCTCGCGCCACATGAATTAAAAGCCGATATTGCAACACCGAAGGATATAGACTGATGGCGTATATGAATCATGATGAACCTTACACGGATGAATATCTGCAAGACATCCTCTCATCGGTGAAGACAATCGCCATGGTCGGCGCGAGCCCTGACAAGACCAAGTTCAGCTATGGTGTCTTGCGGGTGTTGCATGAGACCGGCTATGACATGATCCCGATCAACCCGCGCCCGGGCCTCGAAGAGATCAGGGGGCTTAAAGTCTACCCGAGCCTTTCTGCCATTGACCGGCCGGTGGATATGGTCGAAGTCTTCCGCAAGCCCGAAGACCTCTATGGAGTCGCAGAAGAAGCCATTGCCATCGGCGCGAAAGTCCTCTGGGGGCAGATCGGTGTTGTTGATCATGAAGCCGCGCGCCTTGCCGAAGACGCAGGGCTCAGGGTGGTGATGAACCGCTGCCCAAAGATCGAGCTCTTCCGTCCCTTCTGGAAGCCTCGCCTTGACCTCAAAATCTGACGAACAAAAAGACGGCCATCACCTTAATGCAGTAGCCCGGGAAACCCTGAAATGACCAGCCCTTCGATTGAGACCGCCATTAATATTTTAAAGCAGCGTTTTGGCGACCGGCTGTCAACCTCCGAAAGCGTGCGCCAGCATCACAGCCACACAACGACCCAGATCAGGAGCGAGCGGCCCGATGCGGTCATCTTCGCCCATTCCACCGAAGACGTGGCGGCGGTGGTATCGGTCTGCCGGGAGCATCACTGCCCGGTCATCCCCTTTGGGGTCGGCTCATCGCTTGAAGGGCATGTGAACGCTCCTAAAGGCGGGGTTTCTATCGACATGAACGCCATGGACAAGGTGCTGGCGGTGCATGAAGACGATCTCGTTGCCGTGGTCCAGCCCGGGGTGACCCGGGAGGCGCTCAATACCCATCTTCGTGACAAGGGGCTTTTCTTCCCGATTGATCCCGGCGCCAATGCCAGCCTTGGCGGGATGGCGGCGACCCGCGCTTCGGGCACCAACGCGGTGCGTTACGGGACGATGAAAGACAATATCCTCGCGCTGGAGGCGGTGATGGCGGACGGCACGGTGATCCGCACCGGCAGCCGGGCCAAGAAATCTGCCGCGGGCTATGACCTTACAAGGCTTCTCATCGGCTCTGAAGGCACGCTTGGGATCATCACGGAACTGACGGTCAAGCTCCACGGTATCCCGGAGACCATCGCCGGCGGCATATGTTCATTCCCCAGCGTCGAGGCCGCCTGCAATGCGGTGATCACGACCATCCAGTATGGTATCCCTGTTGCCCGGATCGAGCTGCTGGACGCGGTGCAGGTGCGGGCCTGCAACCAGTATTCAGGGCTTGACCTGCCGGAGGAAACCTTGCTGTTGCTCGAATTTCACGGCACCGAAAATGGCGTCCGGGAGCAGTCGGAAATGTTTGGTGAGATTGCCGCCGAACACACCCCGCATGCGTTCAGATGGACCACCGATCCCGAAGAGCGGGGTAAACTCTGGAAGGCGCGGCATGATGCGTTCTGGGCGGCGATGTCGCTTCTGCCCGGGGGGGAGGGGATATCGACCGATGTCTGCGTGCCGATCTCACGCCTCGCGGAATGTGTTGAAGAAACCCGCCGTGATATCGAGGCCACGGGCATCATCTCACCCATCGTCGGCCATGTGGGGGACGGCAATTTCCATACCCTGCCGATGGCACTGCCCGATGACGCGGAGACCTGGGCGAAGATCAAGGGGTTTTCGGAACGGCTTTCCGAACGTGCCATTGCCATGGGCGGGACCTGCACCGGCGAGCACGGGATAGGCCAGGGCAAGATGACGTATCTGAGGCAGGAGATGGGCCCGGCGGTTGATGTCATGATCGCAGTGAAAAAAGCGCTCGACCCTGATGATATCCTCAACCCCGGCAAACTCTTTGGCGCGTGAGGGCTCGCGCGTAAGCTTCAGATGGCCTGACAGCAGGGATAAACACGTGGTATAATTCACCCGTGACCGGCATCAATTTAAGGGGGAGTTATAATGATCAGTCTGGAAACATTCGGTGATTTGATCAATTTTCCGAAAGGTGAATTCAAACCTAAACCCACGACACTAACGCCGGGGCAGGAAGAAGCCCTGCAACCTTTATGGGAGTCGATGGATGGCCGCACCAAGGTGGGGATCTGGGATTGCACCACAGGTCATTTTACGGCCGACCGGACGGAAATGGCAGAACTGTGTCATATCCTTTACGGAAGCGCGACGGTGATCAATCAGGACGGAACCGGCTCACAAAAGGTGAATGCCGGTGATCTCCTGGTATTGCCCATGGGCTGGCGTGGTGAATGGATCATCCATGAAGAGATCAGAAAGACATATGTCCTGATCTCGGCATAAAAGAAACGGGTTAAAATTAAGAGCCCTTGCAAGGTTGTTCTTTTAGGCGATAAAAAACAGAGTAGTTGTGGGTCGGAATTTTCCCCGGCGCACTTTTCAGGTATCCACGCACCCCTTGACAGGTTTATAGGGTGCAAGGAACGCCTTGGCGAACAGCATCATCAGGTCTCGTTTAATCAAAAAAACATAATAAGCTCACAGCCCTCAACGTTCGTTTTTTTACTATGTTTGCAGGGATAAGGCGCGTCAAATCAAAGTCATATTGACATGATGGCATGACATATTACGCTGAACGTCTGAGATTATATTGATGGCGGTTATGAGGGGTGCCATGTCTGATCCGTTATTGACACCATTTCAAATTGGGTCGCTGTCGCTTAAAAACCGAATAGTAAGCACGCCTCATGCACCGGCCCTTGCCGAAGACGGTATGCCGAAGGAACGCTATCAGCGCTATCACCTGGAAAAAGCAAAAGGCGGCATTGCGATGACCATGATCGGTGGGTCATCTTGCGTCAGCCCTGACTCACCCTCTGTTTTTGGTCAGCTTGACGTTTCATCTGATCGGATCATTCCATATTTCACGGAATTTGCGGAACGGATCCATAAAGAAAATTGCCGTATTATCTGTCAGATTTCACATCTCGGGCGACGAACAACATGGAATGACGGGGACTGGTTGCCGGTGATTGCCCCATCGCGTGTTCGTGAACCGGCCCATCGCGGCTTTCCAAAGATTATGGATCATGCCGATATCAAACGGGTTATCCGGGATTATGTTGCCGCTGCCCTGCGCCTGCGTGACAGCGGTTTTGACGGCGTTGAGATTTTACAAAACGGCCATTTGCCCGGGCAGTTTCTTTCACCTGATACCAACTTTCGGGATGATGAATATGGCGGAAGTTTTGAAAATCGTCTGCGTTTTATCAGAGAACTTTATGACGCGGTAAAAAAGGCGATTGGCAATGACATTGTCATAGGGGCAAGGGTTGAAATGGACAGCAAGCTTGCGGAGGGGCTTCAGCAGGATGAGGCGTTAAAAGCCTTACAAGTGATCGAAAACGACGGCACTATTGATTATTTCAACTTAAATGTGGGGCGGTCTGATACGGATTATATGCTGGCCAGTTATCCGGTCCCGGCGATGTTTGTCGGGCTGGCTCCATTTGTGCAACTGGCAGGTCTTTTCAAATCGCAACTAAACACACCCACGATACACGCCGCGCGTATCTCTGATCTCGCAACCGCGCGATATGCTGTTCAGGAAGGGATGATGGACCTTGTCGGTATGACCCGGGCGCATATTGCTGATCCGCATATCGTCAACAAATTACTGGACGGGCGCGAAGATGAAATCAGGCCCTGCGTTGGTGCCGGATATTGTATCGACCGGATTTATAACGAAGGGGAGATGTTGTGTATCCACAACGTTGCCACCACACGAGAGCAGCATATTCCGCATATCACACCACCGACAAAGGGTGATCTCAAAAAGGTTGTTGTTATAGGAGGTGGCCCGGCTGGCATGGAAGCGGCGCGTGTTTCAGCAATGCGCGGTCATGACGTGACGTTAATAGAAGCATCATCACAATTAGGCGGACAAGTTCGGCTGGCGGCACAAAGTCAGTTGCGAAAGGATTTAATTGGCATTGTGAACTGGCTGGAAGATGAGATCAAAAGACTCAACGTTGATGTTGTCTGGGAACATTTTGCCGATGCCAGCAGTATCACCGCATTTCAGCCTGATCTTGTTATCGTGGCAACAGGTGGCCTGCCTGATCATGATTATATTCAGGGGGGCGAGCTTTCCTCATCTACATGGGATGTTTTATCGGGTGCTGCCCTTATCGCACCTTCCGGTGAAGAGACTGTTCTGGTCTATGATGATCATGGACAGCATCAGGCGGCATCCGCGGTCGTTGAACTATGCAAACGCGGCTATAAAGTGCATCTCGTGACCCCTGACCGTCATGCCGTTCATGAAATGGGATCTTCAAATTACCCGATGTATATCAAGGCTTTTCACGATCATCAGGTCGTAATTACCCCTGATTTAAGGTTGAAAGCGCTGAAGCCTGACGGCAATGGCATTGAGGCTGACTTCAGGTCTGATTATGGTGATCATCCTTACCAGATCAAAGCAGATCATGTGGTGATTGAACATGGCACGCTACCCAATGACGCGCTTTATCATGACCTTGTTGCGTTTTCGCATAATCAAGGAATTACGGATGTTTCCGCACTGATCGCAGGAGAAGGGCAAAATCTGCCCGCGCAAAATGAAGATGGGTTCAGCCTGTTTCGTGTCGGCGATGCTGTCGCCAGCCGAAATATTCACGCCGCGATACTGGATGCGCGCCGTCTTTGCCAAACTCTCTGATTTGTGACCCGCCTGACTGGTCTTTTATATCCGTTATTTTCATGTTGGAGTGGTGCCCGGGACAGTTCATGTGACTCACATCTGGGCAGACCTAATTCGTGTCCTTGACGTGTGGAAGAACACATGAGATTCTGTATCAGGCTTCAAATACAGTGTGGATATGGTGCTTTCACAGAGAAATAAACCCTCTCCCGGGCACCATAAACTCCATAATTTCATGTGTTAACACTTTGTAATTGAAGCATTGTTATATGTTTTGATCAGGTGTGGGTATGAACAATGCGGTCTTAGCAGCAATTGCTCTTGCTCTTATGGGGATTGTCTTCTTAGCAAAAGCATCAACTGACCAAATTCGTCTTGACCCAAACGATGCACAACTTGTGTCCTTGGGTAAGACTGTCTATATCCAGAATTGCGCTTCCTGTCATGGAGTGAACTTGGAAGGGCAAAAAGGTTGGCAAAATGCTAAAGTAAATGGGATGAGGCTGGCTCCTCCCCATGACAAATGTGGCCATACATGGCATCATCCCGATATAATGTTGTTCCAGATTACCAAATACGGTTTGGAAGCAATCATTGGTCGCAAATATCCAAACAATATGCCTGTTTATGATGGTGTCCTGTCTGATGAAGAAATTATTGCTTCTCTCTCATATATAAAAAGCACATGGCCAGAAGATATAAAGGCAGTCCATGACAATATTAATACTCAATATGAACTAAACAAAAACTAGGGCTTTTAAATATAATTATAACTTGGGAGTGTGTTATGTCTGCTTTGCCAACTTTCTTCATACCTCACGGCGGTGGCCCCTGTTTTTTTATGGAATGGAATCCGAAAGGCGTTTGGGATGGAATGGCGCAATACCTCAAATGTTTTGCAGATGACATTCGCAATGACATTAAATCCATAATTGTTATCTCGGCGCATTGGGAAGAAGACATTATCAAAGTGACGGGTAATCCTGATCCTGAACTTATCTATGATTACTATGGATTTCCCCCCCACACCTATGACCTGAAATGGCCTGCACAAGGAAAAAGAGATTTAGCCAATCAAGTTTCCTCAACCTTGAATAATGGGGGAATTGAATGCATGGTGGACGAAGATAGAGGTTTTGACCACGGGGTTTTTATTCCGCTTCTGCTGGCTTTCCCAAAGGCCGGTATTCCCACCATTCAGATTTCCTTATGTTCCAATTTATCCCCTGAGATGCATCTCCAAATTGGAAGACTGCTTAAACCACTCCGTGATGAAGGTGTGCTGATAATTGGCTCCGGAATGAGTTATCACGATGTTGGTGCGTTGATGGGAAGAAAAGATGTTGCGGGTTCTGATGAGTTTGACACTTGGCTGTCTGACAGCATCCTGTTGCCATCCGCTGAGAGAGAAGAAAGATTGCTGAACTGGTCAACGGCTCCATCTGCAAGGCTTTGCCACCCCAGAGAAGAGCATTTGCTGCCGCTTCATGTCGTTGCCGGTGCTGCTACTGGCGGGAAAAGCATAATTGATTACAACGAAACTGTTTTGGGTGCCCGGATATCTGCATACCAGTTTCGATAATGGGCATAATTTTGACTAAACATCCTTAATCACAATGTTTTAGCACATGATGTGATGAGGTTTATGGTGCCCAGGAGATGCACTGCATTTTTATTCCAGAGTGTTTCAAAGTATTTCAAAAGCGAAAAAAATATGATATATTACAATAATATAAAACATATATTTGTTTCAGCATGTGTCATGCGATGTCATGACATCTCGGACATAAAGGTGGATAAATTGGTGGATAAATAATGGGTGCCAGATATAAACTTTCCCAAGCATTCATCAAATCATGTGGCCCAGGAAAATATAATGATGGGGCAGGACTTTGGCTTCATAAAAGGGCAGGTGGTGGTGGCCAATGGTTTTTTCGTTATACACTGTTCGGTCAAAGAAAAGAAACTGGCCTTGGAGGATTAAATAATGTTTGTTTATCAACTGCAAGAAAGAAGGCGGACCATGCCAGGGCGTTAGTTGCATCCAATATTGACCCGATAAATGAAAAGCAACGACTGAAAAATGAGTATGCCAGATCATCAAACACAATAAGTATGATTGCTTCGCTTGCATTTGAAGCAAAGAAGGCAGAGCTCAAAGGTGACGGAAAGAATGGCAGATGGTTTTCTCCATTAGAATTGCATGTTCTGCCAAAGATCGGGAAAATGCCAATAGAGCAAGTCAACCAGCATGACATAAAGACCTGTATAAGCCCTATTTGGCACAGCAAGGGGGAAACTGCTAAGAAAGCCATGCATAGGCTTAACATTGTGATTAAGCACGCTGCTGCAATGGGCTTGGATGTAGATATTGGGGCTGTTGAAAAAGCTAAAGCTCTGCTTGGTCAATCCAAACAGATAAAAGGTCATATTCCCTCTATATTATGGGTAGACGCCCCAGTATTTTACCAATCACTAAATGAATTTACTCAAGCTGGATTGGCTTTAAAATTACTAATGATAACTGGTTTAAGGTCAAAACCAATAAGGCTAGCACATGTATCTGAAATTAATGGAGATATTTGGACAGTTCCAGGAGATAAAATGAAGGGCAAAAAGAACCAAACCCCAGATTTCAGAGTGCCATTATCTTCAGAGGCAAAACGGATTATTAACATCGCTAAAGATAGATCGCAGAATGAGTTTATTTTCTCCAACCATAAAGGAAAAATCCTCAGTGATGCTGCCATGTCGAGCATTATGAAAAGGGCAGAGCTTAAAGCAAGACCACAAGGGTTCAGATCAACATTAAGAACATGGATAACAGAAACACAAAGCGTTAGTTTTGAAGTGAAAGAAATGGTTCTGGCGCATCGTCCAGCCTCTAAGGTGGTCAGGGCTTATGAGCGAACAGATTTCCTCGATCAGCGAAAAGAAATCATGGAGAAATGGGCTGCATACTTACTTGGTTAAGTAAATATTTAATATACCTTCGGCAGGTTCAAATCCTGCCCATACATCAATTCAAACCCACTGTTTAATAGTAAGGCCTTGAGCAAATCCTGCCCCCGCAACCAATCTTAACCACGTATTTACATATGTAAATTTTAATAAAATGCTTTACCCGGCCTTGGGTCTTTCCATCGTTCAGAATTTGGTGTTGTACAAAAAGAGAATTCATCATACCCATATACATTCCAGTTAACGGAATTGTTCAGCTCAAGAGTGCCCCAGGCAGCTGCTGGTTTTCCTTGGGTTGTGAATGTTTCCGTTAATGATTGCTGGGTAAAATAGTAAATTCCATTAATATTCTTAACAGTATTCCAGTGGACATGACCTGAAAGACAGATAACAGGTTGAGGGCAATTGGCGAGGATTGCCCGTATGTCTCTATCGGCATCATATTTTGAACAGGCGGGTTGGTTTTCAAAATAGTAATTTCCGATCTGACTATGTCC
>Ga0181589_10004067_pt1 | contig 11688 bp, 5 predicted proteins | sample 071ome_25_FD_132444 | JGI IMG/M metagenome (GOLD analysis project Ga0181589, IMG submission 132444) | Coastal salt marsh microbial communities from the Groves Creek Marsh, Skidaway Island, Georgia - 071410BT metaG (megahit assembly) | ecosystem: Environmental > Aquatic > Marine > Intertidal zone... | reverse complement strand
CTTCGAGGACGACGACGTCGTCGTCGCGTGGATGACGTTTTCGGGAACGAGCCCGATTTTCGTCATGCGTAAAATCGTATCCAAGACGTCGCACCAGCCTCGCGCCAAGACGTCGCCGAATCTACGCGCGACGTTGAAGACGGTGGCGGTCGCCGCGCGCGCCTTGACGTCCTCCCCGAACGTCACGAGAGGACGCGCCCGTTCGCCCGACGGTGAGTGGAGCTCGCGGTGGAGACCTCGAGTGGCGAACGCGCAGAGCGCGGCGACGATTCGGTCGAGAGCGTCCGACGCGCCGTGCGCGTGCGCGACGGAGGCGACGGCGAGGAATCCGTCGAGCGTCGACGTCACCACGCGATCGTCCGAGGTGTGTTCAAAGACGGCGGTGATGGCGGCGGTGGACGCGCTCCAGACGAGTCCGAAGAGTTCGCCGTCGTAGAGGGCGGCTTCGGCGTCGTCGGGCGGACACGCGAGCGAGCCGTCGCCGCGACGCGCGTCTCTGAGAATGGCGGTCCATTTACTCGGCGTCAGGCTCGCCGCGCCGCCGTCGTCGAGTTTAATCTCGTCGGTGACGATTGAGTCGAAAATGTTCACCAAGACTTCGGCGGGCCAATCTTTGCCGCCGTTGGTGCCTCGATTGTTGCGAATGAATTGTTCGAGCGTCATCTTGTTCTTGACTTGCGCGTTGTGTTGGTCGGTGTTGAGCATGATGATGCTGTACGAGAGCACGTACGCCGAGTCGGCGTCGGCGACCGAGTCCGGATTGGCCTCGTAGTATCGCGCGGCGAAACACTCGAGAATTCTCGAAATTTTCTGCGCCTCGCCCGGAAGTTTAAATCCGGATAAGAAGGACCGGAGCGCGCGATCGAGGGAAACGTCGCGGAAATCAAACAACGCCACGTACTCGTCCAACACGGCGATGGTGAACTCGTCGGGCTCGCCGAGGTAATCGCCGACCACCTCTTTATCCAACGCCGGCGCGTACTTTAAAAATCTCGCCACCGCCCTCGGTTCGAGCGGGTCGGGTAAGAGTTTAATCTCTTGCATAAAGGCGAGACCCTTCTTGTACGAACGATTAAAGTGTTCGGCGGCGCCGAGTAGACGACACTTGAAGTACTTGATCCTCGCGAGCGCCTCGAACCGCGCCGGACCGGTGACGTTCGCGCCGTTCGCCAGCGACCACGGATCGACGACGGAGGCGTTTGCGAAATCAAACGTCCGTCGAGGCGTCGCCGACGGCGTTCGATCGGACACCGTCTGCACGATGGAGAGCAAACCCTCGAGACTTAACAAATGCATGGGACCGAGCTCGGCGTCTCCCGGGTACGACGACTGCGCCAAGACGCTCGTCACCTCCTCGAACACATTCGGTTTGGTGAGATCGCAATCGTAGTACATGTACAAATCCGTCGCGAAGTGTTCGTGTTTGCACAATTCCACGAGCGCCTCGAGGGCGACGCGCTTCGTCTCCTCCTCGACGCCCTGGCGAGTCGCGCACAGGGGTAAAATAACCATGCGCACGAACACCTCGAGGTGTAACTTGAGCTCTTCCCTAAAGTCGGCGTACATGGACGTCATGATGGCCGTCGCCGCCGCCAACACGCTCGCCGAGCACGACGCGACGACGCCGCACAACGCTCTCGAGAGGTCGTCGAGGACCAGTTTCATCAACGCGCGATTCTGTCGGAAATACGCCCCGTTCGCGTCGAGCATGATGCTCACGAGTTTGAGACCGAACAGACTGTTCGCGTCCTCCGATCCGCGACCGTGCGTGTCCGGCGCGACGAGACTGACGGCGAAGCGGAAAATTTCAATCAACGCCGGTAATCCGTACGGCTCGCTCGTCTTCTCCGAGTGTTCGTGCGCGGTGATGTCCACGCCCGGTCCCGCGGTGTGTGGACTCTCCGTCGCCACCTCCTCACCGTCCTCCCTCGTCGTCGTCGCCGGCGGCGTCGGCGGCGTCGGAATGACCACCGCGTCTCTCGGCGACACCAAACGTCTCGACGTCCCCTCCGCGTCTTCGTCCACGCTCTCCACCACCGCCGCCTTCGCCGCCGCCCCCGTCACGATCTCCCCCAATCGCTGACTCACGTGATACACGATCTCACTCAGCGTCTGTTTACTCAACTCTCTCAACAACGACGTCTCTTTCCCGCTCTGATGTCCGATGCGATAACACGCCTGAAACACGTCGCACAAATCGTCGTCGCTCAACGCGTACCCACTCTCACACCGAACGCACGCCGCGAGCACGTATAAAATCTGACTCAACACCACATCGTCGTCCTCAACGCTCGTCGCTTCGAATCGACACAGCGTCACGGAATCCGCCACGGCGTGCATCGCCGCGCCGGCGCCGCCCGGGACGTCCGGGGACACGCACTCGGATTTTATAATGGTCAAGATCGCGCTCAACGCGCGCGATGTGATGCACCCGGAGGTTTCCACGCTTCGCACGCAGTCTAAAAATGGTTCGAGGTATCGCACGGCGGTCATGGTGTGCGCGAAATCGGCGGTGGTGGTGATGGAGGCGTCGGAATTCGACCGATCGCTCGTGAAGTCGACGGCGCGCCCGTTCGCATCGTGCGCGTTGAGCGCGGGTGGCTTTGCGGTTCTGAGGGCGATGAAGGCGTCTAAGAGGACATCGTGGACGCCGTTGTCGTACGCGTCGGTGGTACCGTATAATCCGTACGCGTTGAGCGCGCTCGAGGCGGCGTTCGAGTTCCAGCGCTGATTCGAGCGCATGGTGGCGACGACGCCGCTCGCCTCGTTTTTTACGATGGCGGCGAATCGCGCGGGATCGAACGCGCGGGACGCGCGCGGTGTGTCGCGCGTCGTCATGTGCGACGAGGCGCGCGCGTGCGCGAGGCGCCGGCGTGTGCGGAGGCGCCGAGATGTGAATCGAGCTCAGATTAGTTGTACCCGGCGTTCGTCCGCGGGCGCGGGCGTCGAAGATGATTTTTGAATCGTATTGAATGACTATGATGAGCGGTGAACGGCTCACGAGCGCTAGTGCGTGCGCGTGCGCGCGGGAGGATCAGACGTCGCCGCGCGCCTCGGCGGCGCGACGCGCGTCTTCGACGGCGCGGTCGGCGTCCGCGCGGAGACTGTCCGCGCGCGCGCGCTGTTCGGCGTATTCGCTGGGAACGCCGCCTGATTGGGCGAGGAATTTGGACGCCGCTTCTTCGGGAAGGGTGACGGCGACGTTGACGCGCTCTTGGTCCGTCATTTGACCGAGATAGTTGCTCGCCCAGTCTGGAAGCGGCGGCAACCCCTTCGAGGCGTCGGTTTCGCCGACGGCGTGCATTTGATCCTTGACGAGCTCCCAGAATCGCCCGTTCTCCGGTTCGTTGGACCACACGGAGAGCATCAAATCGTCCCAATACACCTCGTTTTGTTCGCCCCACGCGAGATCCCACACCTCCATGGTGCGCTCGCGCTCGATGCCCGCCTTGGCGAAGGCGTTGGTGAGCTGGCGGCCGGTGAGGTCGCGCACCGTGAGAAGAGACTCTCGAAGCGTGAAGAGCATCTCTCTGTTCTTGGGTTGATGAAGGACCATCACCGCGCGCTGGCACGCTCGGACGAGAGTCTTTCGCACTTCATTGTACACTAATAAATTCATTTCCTCAGACATTTGAGCAATCAAATCGATTTGAGTCTCCTTGCCGACGCGCAGGTAATCCTCCTCGCGCGTCGATTCCGCCGCGAGCGCGATCGGTCCCAAATCGCTCCACCCGTGTCTCATCACCATATCGCACGCCAACTTGGTCGCGGCGGCGATGTCTTCGGCGCCGGTGGTGGAGACGTGTTCGGGGCCATACAGGTAACGCTCCGCCATTTGACCGGCGACGAGCACGCACAGCTTACTCTCATAGTACGACTGCGAGCGCACCGATCGCGCGGCCGGGGAATCGACTTCATCTGGAACGTAGGAAATTTGACCCGTGGGTTTGCCTCCTTGGAACACGGTCACCTTGCTCAACTCGTCAAACGCGGGCATTTGCATCGCCACGACGGTTTGCGCGGCGTAATACGAAGCCACGGTGTCTCTGATGTACGGGTTGAGCTGCGCGACGAGTGTGTCCTCGAGCATGGTGTCGCGAGAGAGACTACCGGCGCCGCTACCGTTGCGCACAAAGCTCTGCGAACGACGAATATCGTCGATGCACCACAAAAAGTCACCCGTGCTCGCGAGCCCTCGCTCGGCTTGCGCGACGCGCATGACTGCAGACTTGGTCAAGTTTTCAATGTCGGCGCCGCTGAAACCGGCGCACTGTCGGGCGACGTACTCGTAATCCAAGTTCGGATCGACGTTACCCTTGAACGTGGGCTTGTTGCAGTGCAAGAATAAAATTTCTTGGCGCGACTTTTTGTTTGGCAAGCCCATTTCGATGACGCGATCGAAACGACCGGCGCGAATCAACGCCGGATCGAGCACTTGCGGACGGTTCGTCGCCGCCAAAACCATAATACCGGTCGCGGTCGAGAAGCCATCCATCTCCGTCAACATCTGGTTGATCGTCGCCGTCGCTTCGTCGTTACCGTAGACTTGTCCCGACTGCGTCTCGGAACGTTTGGTCCCGACGGCGTCGAATTCGTCAATGAAAATAATGCACGGCGCCACCTTCTTCGCTTGATCGAACAGGTTACGAATACGAGCCGCACCGACGCCGACGAACATCTCCATGAATTCCGTGCCCGCGCACGAGAAGAAGGGCACACCCGCCTCGCCCGCGACGCACCGCGCGAGCAACGTCTTCCCCGTACCCGGCGGACCGCAGAGCAACACACCCGCGGGAATTCGAGCACCCATGGAGTTGTACTTGTCGAAATCCTTCAAGTAAGAAATGAGCTCGAGCATCTCCTCCTTGACGGTGTCGATGCCGCTAATATCCGCGAGACTCATGCCTTGGCGAACGGTGGAATCGTATTGACGCGTCGTCATGTTACCGAACATGTCCTCGGAGCTATCTTTAAACGTGCCTTCGTAAATCGCCCAGGCGTAGAAAATGATGACAAGCGGCGTGAGCGTATTGAACGCGAACGCCGTCGCCTTGAGCCAGGATGGGTACTTTTCCATCTCGATGGAGATGAATCCGGCGCCGCCCGGTCTCTCTTGCAAGAGCTTCTTGTACAACGTCGGATCATACGGAAGGTTGCAACCGAACACTTCCTCCGTGTCGTCGATGTAATATCGAATGCTCGTTTCGTTCGCGCGATAGACCACTCTGTTCACGCGACCGACGTCCACCAACTTGTGGAACGCCGTGTACGATGTCTCCGTAGGGAAACGATCCGTGCCCATCATCGCGTACGGATCTCGCAAGTACGCCAAGTTGATGTTTCGCACAAACCTATCGCCGCGCTTGGAGAAGAGCTTCGTGAACGGATTCGTGCTCTTCTTTTCGCTCTCAAACTCGGCGTACTCGCCCGCCTGCGCGGCGAGCTGTTCCTCTAACTTGTTCAACTGCACGCGCTTGCTCTCCGGATGCTCGCCCGTCTTGTATTGCACTCGCTCCAACGCTGCCGCGGCCGCGCGCTTACCTCTCGAGCCCTTCTTCTTCGTCGGCGTGCCTACGTCGTCCAAATCCAACTTCTTCTTCGCCACGGTACCGCGTCTTCTTCGGCGCGTCTTCTTCGGCGGCCCGTCCACCGCGCCGACGTCGTCGTCCCCGTCGTCCAACGGATCCACGCCGACGTCACCCACATCATCCGAAGCGACCGCGGTCGTCGCCGCATCCGAGTCCTCCACGCCAACGCCACCATCGCCCGCCTCTGCCTCTGCAATCTCTCCCAACACCGCCGCCGCGGTCTTCGCGCGCGTCGTCGCGCTCGAGCTCGCCCCCTCTCTCACGCGCAGCTCCACCGCGCTCGCCGCCTTGGGCACCGTCAACAACACAAACGCCGCGATGGCACCAATCTTCGTCGCCCGCTTCGCCTTGGCCCACGCGTCGACGCTCGCGCTCGCCTCGCGCTCGCCGTCCGCGCTGGACGCCTCGGCGACGATCCTCGCCCTCGACTCGCTCGGTCGTCCTCGACTGACGCCCGCGCGCACCGCGCACCGCCTCGGCGCGCGCGCGCGGTCACTTGAGCGCGCACCGCCCTCGCGCGCGCTCGACGCGACGACGCGGCGCGGCGCGGCGGCGCGAACCATCGCGTGCATCATGCCTTTGGCAAACCTAAAACCTCACGCGCGGTGTCGAGCGCGGTGTCGAGCGCGAGCGATCGCGAACGGTCGCGAGGACGCGCGGACGAGGTGGACGATGATCGCCGCTCGCGTCGCGCGAGGGTGGGGGCAACGCGCGCGCGCACGCGGTTGTGCGGAGGCGACGGCGGCGTCGGGCGCTTCGGCCGATGGCGAGGGGACATGTCTTTATGTGTCTTTTATATTCGGACACACGGGCATATTTGGATTGTGTTATAATCGATCACTGTGTACATTTGGTGGATGTGACGCGCGAGGCGGTCCGACGACGCGCGTCGGCGTCGAGACGACGCCGAGACGACGTCGAGGACGCGCGCGCGAGTTTTGGGCATCCTCTCGCCTCGTCGTCCGAGCGACGACCGCGCGCGGGGCGTCTCGAGGCGTGGATTTTCAACGCACTCGTGCGAGGCTGGCAGTTCAAAATATCCACCTCGACGACGACGACCGTCGACAGTGTTTCGCGCGCGTCGTCGCGCCGAGGACCGTCAAAGGCGTCCAGAGGCGCCAAGGCGTGTTTTCGATGCGTTCGCACGCGCGCGCCTCCACCTCGGCGCCCTCGCGCGCCGCACGCGCGCGACGCCCAACTGCGTCTGCATTCGTGACACGAACCACCGTTTCGCGCCCGCGCGCGCTCCCGAGCGATGACGTCGACGTCGCGGACGAGAACGCCCCGAGCGCGCTCGATTTTAACGCCGTCGCGCGCGAACACGCGATGTCGCACGGGAACGCACCGATGTCGGCGCGTTTGGCGAGACGAGAGTTTGGGCTCGGCGACTCTGGGACGGACGTCGCGCTCACGCAGCGTCTGCTGGGACTCGACTTTTCGCACGGCGTGTGCGACGCGGAAACGTCGAGAGCGATTCAGGGTTTTCAACGATCGAGGGGGTTACACCCGAGCGGGTTTTTCGGGGCGTCGAGTAGGGCACAGGTGGCGAAGGAGGAAGAGGCGTGGCGCGCGCGCGGAGGCGCGGAGTTGCTGCAGGCGTACGCGCGAGAGGCACGCGCGAAGGATGAGACGACGCGCGCGCGCGTGGGCGTGGATTGGCAGTCACGATCGCGCGCGCCGGTGTGGTCGGCGCGCGCGGTTCAAGGCGCGGTGTGGGTGGCGGCGGCGGGCGGCGTCGTCGGCGCGTCGCTCGCCGTCGCGAAGAAAATAAAGACACAGACGGACGCGACGCGCATGGAAGAGCCGCCGCTCGCGCGAACGCCGACTTTAACGCGCGTTCGCGAGTCCGCGCGCGCGCTCGGCGCGCGCACCGCGCGCTCCCTCGACGCCGTGCGCGTCTCGGGAGTCGCGCGTCTGGCCGCGTTCGCCGCGCTCGCGTCTCGCGCGCGGCGCGTCGTCGCCGACCGCGTCTCGCGCCTCCGCCCCCCCGCATCGCCGTCCACCGACGCCGCCCGTGACGATCAATCGTCCGCGATCACCGAGGGCCACTTCGACGCGAGCGGTCGATGGTGGGAATCGCCGCTTCCTCGCCCGCCCGCCGCCGCCGAACCCGCCGTCGAGCCCGCCGCGTCCTCGCCCGTCGACGCGGCGACGCAAAAATCCCGTCGCGCCGAGCAAATGCGCGAGCGATGGGTCAACATCCGTCGACAAAAAGTCGACGTCGGCGACGGCATCGACGAACGCCGCGCCATCAAGCGCGTGTCCGAATTTTTGGGCGACGACGACAAACACGTGTAAAAAATGCCGAGCTTCACCCTCGAGTTTGCCCAACGCGCGCCCCCGGACAAACCGTCGCGACGATGACGCTCGGACTCGACGCGTACGCGTCAAGCGACGGCGACGACGACGAAGACGTCGTTCCGACGCGTCTCGCGCGGTCGGTCGCGGCGGCACCGGACGTGGACTCGGGGGCGCTCGCGCTCGAGCGGGACGAAGATTCGGGCCCGAATTCGTGGAGAGTCGTGCCCTTGGCGTTGTCGACGACGGTGATCGGTGCGTGCGCGCGCCAAAGACGCCGCGGTGATATCAGTTCGTTCGTCTCGACGCGTCGCGCGGGGATAGAGGCGTCGACGGGGCGAAGAGAGACTGACGAATGCGCGCGAGCTCACTTTTTCGCGAGCGCAGACCCGACGACGAAGGAGATGACAAGAAATCTCACGGTCGATGAGATGACGGCCCCGCTCGAGGGACCGGTGCACGAAACGCGAGAGGATAGACTCACCGGTCGAGGCGCGCGGAATCACGCGCTCGGGAACGTGGAGTCGACGAGGGTGAACGCGGTGAGTTTCGACGAGCAATTCAACACATACAACGCGAGAGGGTACGCGGCGGCGCCCACGGGCACGGGGGGCGTCGGGGACGTCGAGGCGATGCGCGCGAGCAAGGGTGAGACGAGTTTGAACATGTCTAAGGCGAAGAGACGTCGCATTCGCGATGAGGTGCTGGCGGGGGCGGCGACGGCGGCGGACGGGGACGTGGACCGCTCCGCGTGGGCGCCGGCGCGCGAGGCGCACAAGGTGGTCGTACACGATGATTTGACGGAGAAGGAGAAGGAGTACGTCAAATGGCACATGGATAATCGTGAGGCGAAATTGCGCGCCAAGGGGAAGCTCGACGATCTCGCCCCGGGACCCGGAGACGCGCCCGGCGCCGAGGACGACTCGAAGACGTCCAAGTTTCACGGCAAAGAGGAAGTCAATTACGCGGGTGAATCCTGGATCGCCGCGCCGAAGAGCGAGAAGCGAGAGGGTGACGGGTCGTGTTACGCCCCGAACAAGTGCGTGCACACGTACAACGGTCACACGAAGGGTGTGTCGAAGATTGAATTTTTCCCGGGCACGGGGCACTTGCTCCTCTCGGCGGGCATGGACAACGTCGTCAAGATTTGGGACGTCTACAACACGCACAAGTGCATGCGCACGTACATGGGTCACGACAAGGCGGTGAAGGATGTCAATTTCAACTCGGACGGCACGCGTTTCGTGTCGACGTCTTGGGATAAAAAGGTGAGACTCTGGGACACGGAAACTGGGAAAATCATTCAAACCGTGTCGAGCGGAAAAATCGGATACTGCGCCAAGTTTCATCCCAAGCAAGACAATCTCGTCCTGATCGGTCAGAGCGATAAGAAAATCGTGCAGTGGGACATGAACCGGGGCGATCTCGTGCAAGAGTACGATCAACACCTCGGACCGGTGAACTCGATCACCTTCGCCGACGACGGCGAGCGCTTCATGTCGTCTTCGGACGACAAGACGCTTCGCGTGTGGGAATTCGGCATTCCCGTCACGACAAAGTACATCGCCGATCCGTCCATGCACTCCATTCCCGCCACCGCCATCTCCAACGAAGGTCGATACATCATAGGTCAATCGCTCGACAATCAAATCGTCGCCTACAGCGTCCGCGAGCGGTTTCGTCGAAACAACAAGAAGCGTTTCGCCGGTCACTCCAACGCCGGATACGCGTGTCAACCCGCGTTTTCCACCGACGACTCCACCGTCGTCAGCGGCGACGGCGCTGGAAAACTCTTCTTCTGGGACTGGAAGACGGCACGAATCATTAAATCCATCAAGGCGCACGATCAAGTCGCCATCGGCGTCGCGTGGCATCCGCTCAAGAGTTCGCTCGTCGCCTCGTGCAGTTGGGATAAAACCATTAAATTGTGGCGGTGATTCGAGCGTCACCTCCGTCAGCGGTAGTCGAGTAGAATGTCTTTGTAGTGCGCGCGTTCTGCGCGTTTTGAACGCGTCGCGCGCGACCACCGCGCGCCTCCGCCTCCGCCTCCGGCGTCGTCGTCGCGGCGAGGGCGCGTCTCGAGCTCAAGTTGGGGGCCTCGCGCGCGATCTGACACGCGTCCGCACACACCGACGCCGACGCGCCTCGCGATCGATTCGCGCGAACGATGCGACTCGCGTGCGTCCTCGCGCTCGCCCTCGCGGGCGTTCCGGCGGCGAGCGCGCGTCTGGACCCGCGTCCCGTGAATCATCTCTCGATGCACCGTCAGCACCATCATCGCGACGGGCACGCGTCCGCGTCGTCGTTCTCGACGACCGTCACCGACGACACCGCGCGCGAAGGCATCGCGCGCGCCCTCGTCGCCGATGCCGAGGCGCTCGTCGCGGACGTCGAGCGATTGCGCGATGAATTTCGGGCATTCATTGAGAAATTCGGCAAGGAGGCCGAGTACGCGGAGAAAACGGTGGAGGAATACGAGCGACGCGTCGTCGTATTCGGTGAAAACCTCGTGCGCGCGGCCAAGCAACAGGCGAACGATCGAGGGAGCGCGACGCACGGGGTGACGATGTTTAGCGATCTCACGCCGGAGGAGTTCGCGGAGAAGTACTTGGGACACGTCAAACTCTCGAGCGACGAGCGCGCGAAGAAACGACTCGCGGCGAACGAAGGACGGCTGATTGAGAATTTACCGACGAAACATTTACCCGAAGAATTCGATTGGCGATTTAAAGGCGCGGTAACGCGCGTCAAGGACCAAGGGCAGTGCGGGAGCTGTTGGACGTTTTCGACGACGGGCGCCATCGAGGGCGCCCACTTCGTCTCCACGGGCAAGCTCGTCGAGCTAAGCGAACAACAATTGCTCGATTGCGACGTTGGATGTGATCCAGACGTGCCAAACGCGTGCGATTCGGGATGTAACGGTGGATTACCGTCGAACGCGATGGAATACATCGTCGAACACGGAGGCATTGACACGGAGAAATCGTACCCGTACGTCGGCGAAAAGGGCGAATGTAAAGCTTCAAAAGGGAACGTCGGCGCCACGTTGACCAACTTTTCCTTCGTCAGCGACGACGAAGACCAAATGGCCGCCGCGCTCGTGAAATACGGCCCGCTCTCCATCGGAATCAACGCCGCGTGGATGCAAAGTTATCTCGGCGGCGTCGCGTGTCCCTGGCTATGCGATTCCGAGGCGCTCGATCACGGCGTCTTGATTGTCGGCTACTACTCGAGCGGTTTCTCTCCCGTCCGTTGGTCGCAGGAACCGTTTTGGGTGATCAAAAACTCGTGGTCCAGCGCGTGGGGCGAGAGCGGGTACTATCGAATGTGCAAGGGACAAGGCACGTGCGGCGTCAACAACATGGTCGTCGCCGCCACGGCGCCGTGAACCCACCGCACGCCGTCGCATGTTTTCTTCTTCTCGCACCTCTTGTACAACGACTGTGTCAAATTATCGATCGAATTTACGACTACGTTTCTATATTACACGCCGGCGCGCCGACGCGCCCTAACCTCGGGCGCGCCGCGCTCACTTCGCCCTCGGCCCGTTCTCATCGAACGCGTTCGACCACCGCTGCGACGGAATCGGATGCGCCGGATAAATCGGACGCTGCTCGTGTTTGCGAGAAAAGTTCCACGTCGCGAACGAGAGCGCGCCGAGGGCGACGAACCCACCGAGCGTGTTTCGTCGCCAGTGTTTCGGATCGGCAAACCACCCACCGTACGTCGTCCACACGTGGCCGCGCACCGAGTTCGGACCGACGGATTCCGCGCCCATGATGTCTCGTCGTCGTCGTGCGCG
>Ga0181589_10004065_pt1 | contig 11691 bp, 9 predicted proteins | sample 071ome_25_FD_132444 | JGI IMG/M metagenome (GOLD analysis project Ga0181589, IMG submission 132444) | Coastal salt marsh microbial communities from the Groves Creek Marsh, Skidaway Island, Georgia - 071410BT metaG (megahit assembly) | ecosystem: Environmental > Aquatic > Marine > Intertidal zone... | reverse complement strand
CGGCGCGCACCTATCAATCCAAAGGGTCACAGGAAAATGACCGCAACCTTTATGAAACCTGCCGGCTGAAAAAGGTTGAACGCACAGAGGAATCGGTGATGTGCATCTATCGCCGACAGTCGGGTGATAAAGATGAGGTGCTAAGCAACGAAGACCCCAGCGCGGCCTGCCAGAGACAGTTTCAATGCAAACGCATCAATTAATGGGCAGCTTGGTTTAGCCCCCCCCGAAACTGAAAGCCAAACTAAAAGACAAACTAAAAGCTAAACTGAAAGCCTAACTGAAAGCTAAACCCAAATTAAAACCGACACCAAAACCCTAGGATGGGGTGTTTTGGCTACGTATCAGTTCACGCATGATGTCGATATGCGCGGCGTCAGATTGATCCGATGATTTTTTATCAAGCCGTAATAAGGTTTCTGATGGGTTGTTATGCATCCAGTAAGAGATATATTTTTCAGCAAAATTGCGGCTGTCTTGTTCTGCACTGAAAACCGCTCTAAATACAATTCAACAATATATCGGCCGTGAAAATCCTCTTTTAATATCAATTCTCTTTTTGCGTCCTGAATATTCAGCCGAAGCATCACAAAAAAGGGCATTAGGCAAACAAACATTAACATAAAATAGGGCCAGAGCGTAAAGAAATTCAATTCACCTATGGCTTGGCGAAGGGGGGAATCACTCCCGCCATAAACATACAAGAGAAATAATATAGCAAACAAAACGATAAAGGCGAAAATGATTGTTATAATACAAATAAAAAGTAACCACTTTAGCATAATGAGGAAATAGAATATCAGTTTATGGTTTCTTGCCCTTTTCCTTAAGTGTTCGTGATATTCCTCCTTTTCTTGTTGGGGTTTCTTTGCGTTTTCATGACTTGCGAAGGCAATCTCTGTCGCTTCCAGATTTTGACGTGTAGCATCATTTTCGGGGTTGTGTTCAAGGGCCTTTCTAATATCTGAAATTGCGCCTTCAAATTCCCCTTTACGATATTTTGCCAATCCCCGATTGCTCCACGCGACATCATTTTCGGGGTTGATTTCAAGGGCCTTGGTAAAATATTCAATCCCGCCCTCATGATCCCCTAATTGGCTTTTTGCCACTCCACAAAGGTTCCATGCGGCGTCATTATCAGGGTTGAGGGAAATGGCCTGTTCCAGCAAGGGCAGGTAGGTTTTTGCCCATTGCCGGTACTCTTGTTGTGATTTAGCCTTAACAAACTGCTTATCAGCCTTATCCACTAACCGTTTTGCTCGTTTTTTATCTGCCTCATTCGCCATATCAAACCCATCCCCAGCTTATGTTTTTATTGGGGATTAGTATGGGGGATAAAGGTTAAAAAACCGTTAATGCAGTAAGATCACGTTGGGGGATAGAACAGGAAGGGCAAATAGGGGGGATTATTCGCCAGCCTCAACCCCGGCGCCAGACTTATCCCCCAGTTTATGTTCAGGCTCAACCGCATCTTTGGCGGCGAGGAAATAATACGCCAGTGAGCCAATAACAATCGCAGACCCAAACACCATAAGCCAGCTTGGGCGTTCGCCTGTGCCAACCCAAACCCAAAACGGCCCCATGATGCTTTCTGTCAGCATAATCAACCCAACCGTGGTGGCAGAGGTATAGCGCGGCGCCACCATAAGCGCGAAAAACGCCAAGGGCAAAACCAAAACCCCCATGACCATTAGTGAACCCAAGGCTTGCGCCCCTTGGGGCAGATCAGGAACAAGCCGCGACATCACCAGCCATGCTAGCAATACGGTCAGCATATTTGCCGTGCCGGTGGACAGCATAATGGGCAATTCCGGATGGCGGCGTTTAAGCACCATGGCAAAGCCTAGCCCTGCTGCTGCTAATACCCCCATCAGGCCGCCGATCACCGGACTGCCGGTAGGGGCGCCCACAGCCTCATGTCCGCTAAGCACCACCACCAAAATCCCCAAGGTGCATAACATCACCGTTAGCCATGTGCGCCAATCAGGACGTTCACCCAGCATGGGAATAGAAAACAGCACCGTAAAGATTGGCATGGTCGCAAGCCCCGTCAGCATAACAGTAGCCGAAGTCATGGTGATACCAATAGCAAAGGCCACCGCGTCAGCGGTATAAACCACGATCAGCAACAGCCCCACGGGCGATCGCGCAACCCGCAAATCCGCACCAATATTGCGATAGCCAAAGCTAAGCCATAACGCAAATAGCGTTAGCCCCATCAGCAATCCGCGCCAAAACAATAAGCCAAAGCCGTCCAGACCACTAAACCGGATCAGCATGGCATCAGGGGCAAGCAAAATCACCCCAAGCCACGCAATAAAAGCCCCGTTGGTTGTCAGGTGTTTTGGCATGGTGTGATCCTAGGCAAGGAAAAGGGGTTGGGACAAATACGCATCATCATTTGGTTAAGGATCATGGGGGGTAATCATCGCTTTGGCAACAGGCAAGATATCCCCCTGTGGATGATTTTTATCGCCAATGGCTGGCGCGGGTTAGCCCGCATCTTGACGCTATCGTTTATTCGGCTAGTCTGAGTTTCTAGGAAAAGGATGGTTCAATAAAATGACCTTAAGCGATGCCCCAAAACTGGCTGATGAAAAATTGGCTGAGAGTCTGTTTTTAAATGTTGATGCCCGGCGCGAGGAATTAATTGAGACCACGGTTGATTTGCTGAAAATCCCCACCTTCAATCCGCCCGGCGATAACTACCTTGAAATTTGTGAATATCTGGAGACCCGCTTAAGCCGGTCAGGGTTTGAGATCACGAAACGGCGGGCTGAGGGCGCGCTTGGCGATTCCGACAAATACCCGCGCTGGAACATCATCGCCCGTCACCAAGGCAAGCGGCCCGGCGAATGTGTGCATTTTAATTCACACACAGATATTGTCTCGCTTGGCGAAGGCTGGACAAAGGATCCGTTTGGCAAAGATATCGAAGGTGATCGGATTTATGGCCGCGGCGCATGTGATATGAAGGGCGGCTTGGCGGCATCCATCATTGCGGCGGAAGCCTTTATCGAAACCTGTCCGGACTATACCGGTTCAATTGAGATTTCTGGCACTGCGGACGAAGAAACCGGCGGCTTTGGCGGCGTGGCATGGCTGGCAGAACAAGGGTATTTCGACCCATCTCGCGTCCAGCATGTGATTATTCCCGAACCTTTGAACAAGGATCGCATTTGCCTTGGACACCGCGGGGTTTGGTGGGCTGAGATTGAAACAAAAGGCCATATTGCACACGGCTCCATGCCATTTCTTGGGGATTGTGCTGTCCGCCATATGAGTGCAGTTCTGGCCGAAATGGAGGAAAAGCTATTCCCTCTATTGGGTGAGCGCCAGACCGCCATGCCGGTGGTCCCCCCACAAGCGCGCCAATCTACGATGAACATCAATTCCATTCATGGCGGCCAAGAGCAGCCCGAAAATGGCTATACCGGCTATCCTTCGCCGCTGGTTCCCGACAGATGTGTGATTACCATTGATCGGCGGTATTTAATTGAAGAAAAGCCAGCCGAAGTAAAGGCTGAGATTGACGCTCTTATGCGCCGCATTCAGCAACAGCGCCCCGGTTTCAAGTATGAAATTCGAGATCTTTTTGAAGTTGAACCCATTATGATCGACAAATCCGCACCAGTAGCCGCAACGGTCACAAAGGCGATTGAGGCGGTCATGGGCAAAACGCCAGAATATGTCATTTCGCCTGGAACCTATGATCAAAAACATATCGATCGGATTGGAAAATTAAAGAATTGTATTGCCTATGGACCTGGCATATTGGAGCTGGCGCATCAGCCAGATGAATGGATCGGAATTACCGATATGCTTGACAGTGCAAAGGTCATGGGACATGCTTTAATAAGCCTACTGCACCAAACATAATCATAAAAAAAATCACCAAAGCAGGCAGATTATATTGTGAGATCTGCGACATAGGGAGGAGACAGACTATGCGAAAAATTACCTTACTTACCTCAGCACTGGCATTCAGTGTGATGACATCTATGTCAGCGATGGCTGCCCAAACCAGCATCACGCTTGGCATGCAGTTAGAGCCGCCAAATCTTGATCCGACAAGTGCTGCGGCAGCAGCCATTGATGAGGTCGTTTATGCCAATATTTTTGAAGGGCTGACCCGCTATCAGGCGGATGGTTCGATTGTGCCAGCGCTGGCTAAATCTTGGGAAATTTCCGATGATGGACTGACCTACACATTTACCCTTCATTCTGGCGTCACGTTTCATGATGGCACCACGATGGATGCTGAGGATGTGAAATTTTCGCTAGATCGCGCCCGGGCAGAAGATTCCACCAACGCCCAGAAGCGACTGTTCACCGGCATAGCATCTGTTGATGTTGTTAATCCGACCACCGTGCGCATTACCCTTAGCAACCCTGATGGCGGATTTATAACCAATCTGGCATGGGGTGATGCAGTTATTGTTGCGCCTGAAAGCATTGACGCAGCAGCTAATGCACCTGTTGGTACCGGACCATTCAAATTCTCCCGTTGGGTTCAGGGTGACCGCATTGAGATTGAAAAAAATCCGGACTATTGGGGCGAGCCTATCGCACTAGAAAAGGCCACGTTCAAGTTTATCTCTGATCCGACAGCGGCCTTTGCGGCGGTTATGGCTGGCGATATTGATGCTTTCCCAGGCTATCCTGCGCCAGAAAACCTGCCGCAGTTTGAAGCTGATCCGCGCTTTAGCGTGATTGTTGGATCAACCGAGGGTGAGACTATTCTCTCCATGAACAATAAATCAGAAAAGCTGACCGATGTGCGCGTCCGTAAAGCCATTGCCCATGCGATTAATCGGCAGGCGATCATTGATGGGGCGATGTTTGGATTTGGCACGCCAATCGGCACGCATTTCGCACCGCACCATCCGGATTATCTGGATCTGACTGGGAAGTCTGCTTATGATCCGGCAGCCGCCAAAGCCCTGCTTAAAGAAGCGGGTTATAGCGAAGGATTGACACTGTCACTGAAACTGCCACCGCCATCATATGCGCGTCGAGGCGGCGAGATTATTGCCTCTCAACTTCGTGAGGTCGGCATTGAGACTGAAATTGAGAATCTTGAATGGGCGCAGTGGCTGGAGCAGGTGTTCCGCGGTAAGGATTTTGACCTTTCCATCGTATCGCATACTGAGCCAATGGATATCGGTATTTATGCCAATCCTGAATATTACTTCCAGTATGACAGCGCGGCGTTTCAAAAGACGATTGATGATCTGAAGCTGGCTACCGATGCTGGCGAGCGGACAGCTTTGCTACAATCGGCACAGCGGGTCATTGCTGATGATTACGTCAACGGCTATCTGTTCCAGCTTGCTCGGACTGGCGTTGCCAATAGCAAGATCCGTGGTTTGTGGGAAAACTCCCCCACCCAAGCCAATGACCTGACCGGTGTTAGCTGGTCTGATTAAGAGGGCCGCGTTTTGATGGCCTTTCCGCACCAATTGTTGGTATTGCCCCGTTTGCATGTTTAGCTTGGGGCAATACCGGTTTTTCATTTTCACATAAACCGCTGATCGCTCACCGATGGTTCGATATATCGTTACACGCTTTTGTGTTCTCTCAGTCAGCCTATTGGTTGCATCCGGGATTATTTTCACCATGCTAGAAGTTGTTCCGGGCGATCCGGCATCTTTTATGCTGGGAATTAATGCCGAAGCCGATACGCTGGCAGCGATGCGCCGTGAGCTTGGTTTGGATCAGCCCATGCTGCAACGGTATCTGAGCTGGCTTGGCGGCATGCTCACTGGCGATTTTGGTATCTCGTACACTTATCGGGTTCCGGTGAGCGAACTGGTGATGGCGCGAATATGGATATCACTGCCTTTGGCTATTTTTGCCCTCATTCTATCGACGCTGATTGCCGTGCCGGCGGGTTTGATTGCTGCGTCTCGGCGGGGTCGTGTTTCTGACTGGACAGTCATGGGCACTACCCAGCTTGGCATTGCCATTCCAAATTTCTGGTTTGCGATGATCCTTGTCAGCATTTTTGCAATTAAATTGCGCTGGTTTTCTGCTGGCGGATTTCCGGGCTGGGATCAGGGGTTTTGGATTTGCATGCAGGCATTGTTGCTGCCTGCCATCGCGCTTGCCTTGCCGCAAGCATCAATCCTTGCCCGGGTCATGCGGTCATCGCTGCTTGAGACCTTATCGCAGGATTATATCCGCACCGCGCGCGCCAAGGGGCTGAGCCAGCGCCGCACTGTCTGGGCGCACGCTTTTCGCAATGCTCTGATTCCGGTGCTGACGATTATTGGCCTGCAATTTTCGTTTTTGATCGCTGGTGCTATCATCATTGAAAATGTATTTTTTCTTCCCGGTCTTGGCCGCCTGATTTTCCAAGGCATCACCCAGCGTGATCTGATTGTTGTTGAAAGCGTGGTGATGTTGCTGGTGTTTGCGGTGATTTGTGTCAACTTCCTTGTTGATATTGCTTATGCGCTGGTTGATCCGCGCCTGCGGAGACCGTGATGGCAAAACATGATAAATCCAGCTTGGGCAAACCCGCTAGCGGCTTCAAATCACCGACCTCACTGTGGATAGGCGGTGCGCTGACCAGCATTTTTGTGGTAGCGGCACTGGTATCTTTTCTGTGGACACCTTATAGCGTTGAGGCACTGAATATTGGCGCTAAGCTGCAAGCTCCAAGTGGCACGCATTTGTTTGGAACGGATCACTTTGGGCGTGATATTTTTTCAATGATCATGGTCGGCGCTCGCGTTTCCATTGCCGTTGCCATTGTTGCGGTTGGCATTGGTATTCTGGTTGGTGTTCCCCTTGGCTTGCTTGCAGCGTCCCGCCAGAACAGCTTTATTGATGATCTGGTGATGCGCAGCAATGATCTGGTGTTTGCGTTCCCATCCTTGCTTATCGCCATTCTGATTACTGCGATTTTCGGCACCTCTGCCCTCAATGCCATTATTGCCATCGGCATTTTCAATATTCCGGTTTTTGCTCGCGTTACCCGTGGCAGCGCTTTGCCCATTTGGACATTGGATTTCATTCTTGCCGCCCGCGTTGCTGGTAAGAGCGGATTGCGTATTTCGCTAGAGCATATTTTGCCAAACATTCTGAACATCCTGATTGTGCAGGGTACGATCCAGTTTAGCTTGGGAATACTTGCCGAGGCTGGATTGTCGTATGTAGGATTAGGGGCACAGCCACCAACGCCTTCATGGGGGCGCATGCTCGCTGATAGCCAGACGATGATATCCTTCGCCCCGCATTTAGCCATTTTCCCGGGTGTTGCCATCATTGCGACCGTTTTAGGGCTGAATTTGATGGGTGATGGGCTGCGTGATTTGCTCGACCCAAAACTGCGGCGGGTGCGCTAATGAACCCGTTGCTTGATATTAAAAATCTCAGTCTGGATATTGGCGGCACACCGATCTTGCGGGATATTTCTCTGTCAGTTGGTCACGGTGAAATTTGCGGAATTGCGGGCGAATCTGGCTCTGGTAAATCGCTAACTGCACTGTCAGTGATGGGATTGCTTCCGATGGGCGCACAGCGCAGAGGGGTGGTCCGCCTAAACGGTAATGATCTATTTCGCCGCAGTGAAGCGGAAATGTGCCAGATACGTGGCCGCGAAATTGGCATGATATTTCAAGAGCCCATGACGGCCCTCAACCCGCTGAAAACTATTGGCTCGCAAATCACTGAAACCCTGCATACGCACAGCAAAATTTCAAAGGCTGAAGCCAATGAAATTGCCCTTGAAAAGCTAGCCCGCGTTGGTCTTGGCGGCGGCCGTATTTCTGAGAACACCTATCCACATGAATTATCAGGAGGGCAGCGGCAGAGGGTGATGATTGCCCAAGCCATTGCTTGGCAACCGGCATTGCTAATTGCTGATGAGCCGACCACCGCGCTTGATGTGACCACCCAGGCAGGAATTTTGGAATTGCTGCGTGATTTGGTCGATAATGAGGGTTTGTCGATCATGCTGATCTCACATGATCTGGCCGTTCTTGCTGATATGGCTGATCATGTTAGTATTATGGAAAATGGTGCAATTGTGGAAGGGGGGGCGACTGAACCGCTTTTTCGCGGGCATCGTCATCCCTATACACAAAAACTGTTTGCAGCGGCATCGCACATCCCCATTCAACCCCTTGCGAAATTTCGCGAGCCATTGCTGACGGTTGAAAATCTGCGGATTAGCTATCGCAAAAAATCAACAAAACTATTCGGTAAAGCGACTAAGTTTGAAGCCGTTAGTGACGTGTCTTTGCAAATCCTCGAAGGTGAGAGCGTTGGTCTTGTTGGCGAATCTGGGTGCGGTAAATCCACTTTGGCCAGAGCCATTCTGGGATTACAGCCAATCGATACTGGCCGTATTGAGCTTGCGGGTGCCACGATCGCTAGCGTCAACAATCCCGAGGCTGAAATGAGAAAAGGCAAAGCCATTTCATCGCCGGCTGGCTTGCAGCAGATCGTCTTTCAGGACCCCTATGGATCCTTCAATCCGCGCCATAAAGTTGGCCGGTTGATTGCTGAGCCTTTTCACGCAATTCCTGATGCGCCTAGCGGTAAAGAAATGGTTTTACGAATTGATGCTGCCCTTGAAGAGGTGGGATTATCCAGCACCGATCGTGACAAATATATCCATGAATTTTCCGGAGGTCAGCGCCAGCGTATCGCCATCGCACGAGCCTTGATCATTAAGCCAAAATTAATCCTGTTGGATGAGGCGGTCTCCGCCCTTGATGTCTCGATCCGCGCGCAGATACTAGATTTGCTAGCAGAATTACGGGTCACACACGGATTATCATATTTGTTTATCAGCCACGATTTATCTGTGGTGAGGGCAATCACCGACCGCGTTCTGGTGATGCTGAATGGGCAGATTTTGGAGTCTGGAAAAACCAGCGAAGTGCTAAGCGCACCGCATCATGATTATACCAAACAGCTTATTGCATTTACCCCGCAAATTCCAGCAGACTGGATTAGCCAGTAAAGTGAGTAATGATGAGGATTGAGAAATGAGTTTAAAAAATCTGTGGTATCCAACCGATAAGGTGTTCATTGATGGTCAATGGCAAACCCCGTCTTCAGGCGAAACGCTGGATTTGTTTAATCCGTCAACAGGGGCGGTTTTGGCAAAAATTGCGCGCGGTAACGCTGATGATATTGACCGCGCCGCCGCCGCAGCAAATGCGGCATTGTCCGGCCCATGGAGCCGGCTGAGCGCCGCCGAACGCGGGCGTTTGATGATGCGCCTGTCCAACTTGATACATGAGCGCGTCGATGATCTGGCGATTATTGAAGCGCATGATGTTGGAAAACCATTAAAGCAAGCCCGTGCAGATGCGCTGGCGATGGCCCGCTATTTTGAGTTTTATGGCGGTGCTGCTGATAAGGTGATGGGCGAGACCATTCCCTATTTGGATGGATATACCGTTTATACCATGCGTGAGCCAATCGGAGTGACGGGTCACATTGTTCCGTGGAATTATCCCATGCAGATTTTGGGGCGGTCAGTCGGGGCGGCGTTGGCGATGGGAAATTGCACTGTGCTGAAACCAGCTGAACAAGCGTGCCTGACCGCATTGGCGCTTGGCAGTCTGGCTAGCGAAGCTGGTTTCCCGGACGGTGTTCTCAACATTGTTCCGGGGCTTGGCCATGAGGCTGGGGCCGCCTTATCCGTGCATCAAGGTATTCATCATGTCTCTTTTACGGGTTCGGTTGCCACAGGCAGACTTGTGCAAACGGCGGCGGCTCAGAATGTTATTCCAGTGACTTTGGAGCTTGGCGGCAAGTCACCGCAGCTGGTTTTTGAGGATGCGGATCTGAAGCAGGCCTTGCCGTTTCTGGTGAATGCGGGGATCCAGAATGCCGGACAGACTTGTTCAGCGTCGTCGCGCATTCTGGTGGCAAGACCGATTTTTGATCAGGTCGCGTCACTCATGGCTGAGCGATATGCCGCGCTAAAAACAGGTCCAGCGATGCAGGATTTGGATGTTGGGCCGTTAATTTCATCCACCCAGCATGAGATTGTCGCAGGGTTTCTGGAGCGCGGCGCAGATCTTGAGATTCTGGCAAAAGGGCAGTTGTCAGAGACTGCCGAAAAGGGCGGATATTATCAGCCGCCGGTGCTTCTAAAAGGTGATAATCCAGCGCATGAACTTGCCCAGGATGAGATTTTTGGCCCGGTACAACTGCTGCTGCCATTTGAGGATGAGGCCGAGGCACTGGCGATCGCCAATGGCACGAAATACGGGCTTGTTGCATCAATCTGGAGCAAAGACGGGGCTCGTCAGATGCGGCTTGCACGTGGGCTGCGCTCTGGTCAAGTGTTTATCAATAATTATGGCGCAGGCGGCGGCGTTGAGCTACCTTTTGGCGGTGTTGGCCATTCTGGACATGGCCGCGAGAAAGGATTTGAAGCCCTTTATGGGTTTTCATCACTTAAAACAGTGGCTGCACTGCACGGATAGGAATGGCAAGCTGGATATTTAGTCCAGCCAGGAGGGAGAGGATAATGAGATTAGAGAACAAGACTGCAATCATTACCGGCGGTGCGTCGGGCTTTGGCGCCGGGATTGCCGAGACCCTTGCCAGGGCAGGGGCAAAGATTGTCATCGCTGACATTAATCTTGAAGCGGCGCGTGCGGTAGCCGACCGCCTCAATGGGACTGCGGTAAAAGTCGATGTCAGTAATGCCGGAGAAATGGCTGCGCTGGTGGCCTCGGCGATGAAAGATCATGGCAGTATTGATGTTTTCGTAAATAATGCCGGCATCACGCATCTGCCACAACCGATGGAAGATGTTGAGGAAGATGAGTTTGATCGCGTTTTGATGGTCAATACAAAATCAGTTTATCTGTCAGCTAAATATGTCGTTCCAATCATGAAGCGGCAAAAATCTGGGGTGATTTTAAACATTGCCTCAACCGCCGGTGTCTCGCCGCGTCCAAATCTTAGCTGGTATAATGCCACCAAAGGATGGATGATTACCGCCACCAAAAGCATGGCCATTGAACTGGCGCCGCACGGCATTCGGGTAAATGCCCTCAATCCGGTAGCTGGCGAAACCCCATTACTAAAAAGTTTTATGGGCGAAGATACCCCAGAAATCCGGGCAAAGTTTCTATCCTCAATCCCTATTGGCCGCTTTTCAACGCCGCAGGATATGGGTAATGCGGCACTGTTTCTTTGTGCTGATGAGTCATCCATGATCACAGGCGTTGCCATGGAAGTTGATGGTGGGCGCTGTATCTAACCGCCCAAAACCCAACCAGCAAAGGAGCTCTGTGCCATGAATATCAACACCATGAAGGTCAGGGCAGGCCCGCGTAATCTGATCACCGATATCGATGGGATTTTGGTTGGTAATGCTGAAAATCATGCTGTCAAAACGGGCAGTACGGTTTTATACGGCGAGAGGCCGTTTACCGCGAATGTGCATGTGATGGGCGGTGCGCCTGGCACGCGTGAGACTGATTTACTGGCGGCAGATAAACTGGTCAGCCAAGTTGATGCGTTGGTTTTATCTGGCGGATCTGCGTTTGGACTAGATGCAGCATCGCATGTTGCAACACTGCTCCGCGCTGAGGATCGCGGGCTTGCTGTGGGAAGCGTGAAAGTGCCGATTGTTCCAGCGGCCATTCTTTTTGATTTGCTGAATGGCGGTGATCAGAATTGGGTGAAAAACCCATGGTTTGAACTTGG
>Ga0181589_10004056_pt1 | contig 11705 bp, 13 predicted proteins | sample 071ome_25_FD_132444 | JGI IMG/M metagenome (GOLD analysis project Ga0181589, IMG submission 132444) | Coastal salt marsh microbial communities from the Groves Creek Marsh, Skidaway Island, Georgia - 071410BT metaG (megahit assembly) | ecosystem: Environmental > Aquatic > Marine > Intertidal... | reverse complement strand
GAAAGGATTCCAAGCTCTTTTGCCACGCGGTTTCCAACTTTCATCACACCAGGGCCCCCTCCCGTAACAAGAGCAAGCGGGGTTTCAGAATTTAAGAGGAGGTGTGTGCATGCCTTTTTCAGTTCTAATAGTCCTTGCAGCAGCTCTGCAATCAATGATTCAAAGGTTCCTTCAAGAAGATTTGATCCATAAACGCCGAGAATCGTTGCTGCGATGAAGGTTTCTACTTTAGATAGGGGAACAAACATTCCAGAATCTTTGCCAGGTTTAGGCACATAGCGGAGGATTTCATTGCTTCTTCGATCAAGCCAATATATTGAAATGCCAAACTTTGCTAAGTCTAGAAGAAGGGTTCGGTCTTCATGGGAGAAGTACTCTCCGTGAGACCTTGAAGGATGTTCAAAATAGATCCCTTTTAGAAAGTGATACACCTTTTCACTCAGTAGCATTCTCTTCATAATTGGAGAGGGAAAATACCGGCTAAGCAAAATGCCTTGGCTTGTAATTGCTCCGGTTTCAATTGCTTCTAAGTAGGGGTAAGAAGGTTGCGCATGCATATACCTTTCCACTTTCTCAGCTTGCTCAGTTGGGTGGAAAAATCCCGGAAACACCTGATGAGTCGACTCTGTTTGAATCCAGTCTTCGGGGGTAAGGCTATGAAGTTGTTCTCCTTTAACCACAAAAGTGGCGCATTTGTGGTGGGTAGGGTGAGGCGCGGTTTCAAGCGCTTGAAAAAGTATTTTCGGATCCTCAATCGAAACTTGAAGCTGATCTCTATCTGAGAAAAAGACATGTTCACGATAGGGCTCAAGGGTATAAAACTCTAGTGGGATTTCGGTAATTTCATTCGGATTACTCCCATAAAGTTCATAAATATCTCCTGAGGCAAAGGTGTCTGGTTGGAGAACAGATGCTGCAGTATGATAAACGGTATCAGGCAGGAATTCATCAACAACTCGAGCAAAAACCGTTCGAATATGAAGTGGGAGCGTATTGACAAGAAGAAAAGAGCCATTAGCAACCCGAGGTGCATCTTTTTCCACCTGCGTTAGGTTAATGAGCTCACGCACTTTGATATCAGGATGCTTAAGAGCTTCGATGAGAATGGGGATAAGTCCTTGCACTTTTGTATCGTAGGTTTGAATCCCTTTTTTTAGGGGGAGAAAGGCGACGACTCTTCCGTCGATCTCCTTTAACGTCCAATGGGATTTTCCATCTTCTTCTCCAAGGGAAAGAAGAGGCATCCCTTCTCGATCAGACCGTCCAAACATCCTAGAAAGATAAAAGGGTTCTCTCACTCGTCTACTTTTGTCTGCTGCAAAGAGCTTTCCAACAAATACTCCTTCTTGAATGAAAGAAAGAGCAAGAGTTCCTTCTTTTGAAAGCGAAACCATTTCAATCGAGACATCGCAACATCTTCTCCCATGATGCAATTCTAAATCGATTAGCCTAGCATTGACTCCTAGTTGCGCAAGAGTACTTTTTAAATTGAAGATAATAGAGCTTTTATCAATGGAAAAACCAACAAACGAAGGGGAGATATTTTCTATGAAAATGGTCGCTATGAGCTTTGTCTCTGACCTTTGGGAAATAGAAGTAATCATTCCATCTGGAGTGACTAAGTCATGATGCATAAACGATATTGTCTTTCTCATAATTTCTCTATAGAGAAATCTTTCTTCTTGAGCAATTAATTTTTAAGATGTACCATCAACCGGTTTATGGGAAACGAAAAGATACAGCCCAGAACGCTTGGGACTCATGATGGAAGCTTTCACGCAGATGAGGTGACGGCTTGCGCGCTGCTTATCCTTTTTGACTTGATTGATATTGAAGGGATTGTTCGGACAAGAGACTTAAAAGTTCTTGAAAAGTGCGAATTTGTCTGTGATGTGGGTGGGATCTATGATGACTCTATCAAGAGGTTTGATCACCATCAAGTCGGCTATAAGGGAAGTTATAGCAGCGCAGGAATGATTCTTAAGTACTTAAAGGATCAAAAGATTATTGATGCCAAACTCTATCAATACATCAATGGGTACCTTGTAATGGGAGTAGATGCGATTGATAATGGAAAGTCTGCTCCAATGATGGGTCACTGCTCGTTTTCATCTGTCATTGCAAACTTTGTTCCTGTGAGATATGACGCAAGCCCAGAGGTTTTTGAAGGAGCCTTTTTAGCAGCGCTTGATTTTTGCTTAGGGCATTTGAAAAGGCTCGTGGCTAAATACCACTATATTCAAGAGTGTCGAGGCAAGATTAAGAAGGAAATGGATAAAAAAAATAAAGTCCTATACTTCGATGAGCCAATGCCATGGATTGAGTCATTTTTTGACTTAGGAGGGGCCACACATCCCGCCCAGTTTATTATTATGCCAGCTGGAAGCCAGTGGAAACTTCGAGGGATTCCTCCAAGCTATGACAAGCGGATGCAAGTCAGAGTACCTCTTCCGAAAGCATGGGCTGGCTTGATAGATGAGCAACTCAAGAAAAAAACCGGAATTCCCGGAGCTGTATTTTGCCATAAAGGAAGATTCATCTCGATTTGGGAAACAAAAGAAGATGCTGAAAAAGCGCTTAAATATGTTCAAGGGAATATGAAGTGAGTACAATCTTTGAGAAAATCATATCAGGAGAGCTTTCTTCTGAAAAAGTGTTTGAAAGCGAAACCTTGATTGCCATTAAAGACATTAATCCTCAGGCTCCAGTTCATCTTTTGATCATTCCTAAAAAGGCTTATCCCTCTCTTCAAGAAGTACCTAAAGAAGACCTGTCAATAATGAGGGAAATCATTGATGTCTCCCAAGCGCTTGCAAAGAAATTTGAGGTTGCAGACAATTACCGCTTACTGACAAATATTGGAATTAAAGCAGGTCAGTCGGTTTTTCACCTTCACTTTCACTTAATTGGTGGGAAAGAGCTTGGCCCAATGGCATAAGTTTATGAAATTACTCATTTGTTTACTTCTTGGACTTTCACTTTATGCAAGTGAAGCGGAAGCAATAAGAAGAGCTCACTCACATTTACTCATTCATGACTATCAATCAGCCTTGAAAGAATGCAAAAGGGGGCTGGAGCAATACCCAGGCTCTGAAGGGCTAATAAAGGCCTACATCCGCACCCTTGCCGAAAATGGAAGGGATGATGAAGCAATTCTTATGTGGAAAAATTTAGAGACTTCTGAGAAACAAGAAAACACAGATTTGATTGAAACTCTATGTTGGGGAATTCTTTCTCACCTTGAAAATTCATCTCAATTTGCTGTAAGCATTGCAGCGCTTATGAGCGCTTATCATACAGATGATGTGCGGGCGGTTAAAATGCTTAAAAAAGAGCTTTCGTCATCCAATGCACTTTTGCGCTCGCTTGCAGCGCAGCTATCTGCACGCTACCGAGATGTTTCACTTATTGAAGAACTCATCCGAATGCTTTCACAGGAAAAAGTATGGTTTGTACGGCTTGAGGTGATCAAAGCGCTTGGACTTATGGAAGAGCAAAAAGCCAAAGAGCCTTTGATGCAGCTTATTTTAAAAAAGCGAATGGCAGTTGAGGAAAAAGGAACTGCAATTGCATCTCTTGTGAATATCTATGAAGGTATTGGGGAGGAAGAGCTTTTAGAGCTGACCACTTCTAAAAGAGCAGGAATGCGCTATTTAGCATGCCAAATTGTGAGCCACTTAGATATGAAAGATAAAGGGCCTTTGATTGAAAAGCTCTTAAATGATCCCACATCTGATGTAAGAATTGCTGCTTTGACAACGCTATATTTTATGGGGTTTAAAAATTTAAGCCCTTCCACATTAAGTAAAATGGTGGATCTCACAGATGATGTTCACCCACCAGTTGCACTTGCAGCAGCATGGGTGGTTTCAAGTTTTGCACCTGAAACTTCGCTGCAAGTGATCCGGAAGTGGGTCTATTCCGCTGATCAGCAGTCAAGGCGGCTTGCAGCATACGTCTTGGGAAGAGTGGGGGAGACTGGCAGAGATCTATCGAACCAAGTTTTAAAACTCACCCCTGATCCTTTTGTAAAAGCAAACTTAGCGCTAGGTGGAATAGGACAGGATGACGCATCTGATCAGCGCGCTGATATTTTGTATAACTTTTTGATGCTTAGAAAAGATAAGCTGATGTGGGATGAAACCCAGATTCCCTACTTTCAAATTCTTTCTCCATCTGAAATTTGCCATATTCCTCAAGTGCCTCAATATCCCACAATGGTTGACCAATTGACTCGCCTTGAAGTCTCAAGGATCCTTTCAACTCTCCAGCACCCTAAAGCTGAGGATGTGATCAAAAGCTTTTTAAAAGAAAGGGGGATTGGAGTGACTTACGCTGCTTCTAATACCCTTATTGAAGATGGTGGGGAAGAAGCAATCGTGATTCTTCGTGAGCTTCTTGATGAGGAAAATGAAATCATTCGACTGCAAGCCGCCTTAGTCCTAGCTCTTTCAGGAGGGGAACCAAAGGCAGTTAATATCCTTCAGGACGCCTACAAATTGGTTGATCGAGAGATGAAGGTAAACATTCTAGGAGCTCTAGGCTATATTGGGGATAAGAGCTCAATACCTTTTCTAATTTCTTTGCTTGAAGAGCCGTATCAAGTATTAAAAGTTGTAGCAGCATCTGCGCTCATACAGTGTGTATATCATTAAATGGAATAGAAACGATGGACATCGAAAAGATTCAAAAAGAGCTTCAATCACATAAAATTGAAGGGTGGTTACTCTACGACTTTCATGGGAAAAACCCCCTTGCATTGGAAGTAATGAAAGTTCCAAAAGGGATGCTCATGACTCGGCGTTGCTTTTATTTTGTTCCGGCAAATGGTGAGCCCTTTAAAATTGTGCATAAAATTGAAGCCTATAATTTGGATCATCTTCCTGGAGAAAAGAGACTCTATGCCACCTGGGAGGAGATGCATACCCTTTTAAAAGGCCTTCTAAAAAAAATTGAGACAGTGGCAATGGAGTATTCTCCCAATCAAGCGATCCCAACTGTATCGCTTGTAGATGGAGGGCTTATTGAGCTGATTCGTGGATATGGCCCAAAAGTTGTCAGTTCAGCACCGTTTTTGCAGTCTTTCACGTGCCTTTGGACCGGTAGGCAGTATGAACTGCATAAAGAAGCTGCAGAGGTTTTAGAAAAGGCTGTAGCAGGTGCATGGAATCTTATAAAACAGCACCTAGATGATGGAACGCTTATTGATGAATACCAAGTTCAACAGTTCATTATGAATGAGTTCAAACAAAATGGATGCGTTACTGAGGGGGTGCCGATTTGCGCTGTAAATGGCAATGCTGCAGACCCCCACTACTGTCCCACAAAATCTAAGTGCACTGCAATCCATCGCGGGGATTTTATTCTCATTGATCTTTGGTGCAAAAAGGACGTTGAAGATGCCGTTTTTGCAGATATTACTCGAGTTGGAGTTGCTTCTAAAGAGTCAACGAAGAAACAGCAAGAGGTTTTTGAGCTTGTTAAAAAGGCTCAAAAAGCTGGGACAGATCTCATTATTGAGCGGTATGAAAAGGGAAAAGAGATTAAAGGATCTGAAGTTGATGAGAAGGTGCGCTTAATCATTAAAAAGGGAGGGTATGGAGAATACTTTACCCATCGGACAGGACATAATATTCACATTGAAAACCATGGGCCTGGAGCAAACCTTGACAACCTTGAAACGAAAGATAATAGGCCCCTTATTCCTCGAACATGTTTTTCAAATGAGCCTGGAATCTACCTTCCAGGGGAGTTTGGAGTTCGTCTTGAATATGACATCTATATTCATGAGGATGGCAAAGTTGAAATCACCCAGACCCCTCAAGAAGAGCTTGTTATGCTTGGCTAAAGATGAGCTCAGATAACTCCCGAGGAGAGCTCTTTTCAATTGTGGTATTTAGAACATCTTTAAAAAATGCAAAAGGGATCCCAGCATGCAAGTGCTCTACTTGGTAGGAGTGAAACTCACCAAAGTCAGAAATTTTTCGCAAATCAAAAGGGTGATTTGCTACATGAATAAGATAGGCTCTTAAAATCTTTGATCGCAAATTTTCTCTTCGAATATTTAAGGATATTTCAAAATTCCTTAAGGATTCAAAAGCATGATCAGGGGATGTAAAATGTGGAGGAGGAGTATAGGGGATGTCATCGATGGGGGCAAGAGCATGCCACTGAGCGATCAAAGTTTTTGATTGCAGTAGCTCTGGAACATCCTCGCAGTCCTTATTGAGGTTTTTAAGAATTGCTCGATATCTTGCAGCTTTTTCTAAACACCCTTTTGAAACCTTATTCCAAGCTTCAACGGAGACTTCACAAGCGGGGCCATACCCAATAATTAAAAGTGTTCCGGTCATGCTAAAATAGCTTGGATTGGTCATTCCAAAAGTCGCTAGCCCACCGATTCCAAAAGCAATAATTGCAACATGTGTCGTTTTAGAGAGAAGGGTATAGATGGCTGCTTCTTCTACGCTTTTTTCAACAAACACTTTGAGTGTGGGCCTATCCCAGTTAAAGATAGGGTTTACTTCAGCCATTTGGCAGCATCCTTTTGGAGTTTTTGAAACAGGCTTTTTAAACCGTTTGCTCTAGATGGGGAAAGAGCGGAAAGAAGACCAATACTTTTAAGAACAGTTGGAGGGCATTTAAAAACTGCCTCAGGAGGCTCATTTTGGTAAATAGAGATCAAAATTGAAGCTAGACCTGATGATATTAAGGCGTCAGAATATGTCGACAAGACGAGTTGATGATCTATGCACTCCACCTTTAAATAGAGAAGGCTTTGACACCCTTGCACGATATACTCATCGAGATGCTCATTTGCAGGAAGTTGAACAGTTTCTCGACCCATTTCAATGACGCGGTGATACTTTTCTTCCTGCGTTGAAAGAGATGAAAAAGCGCTTTTAAGAGCGTCTTGCTTATCTAAGCAACTTTGAAATTCCATAGCCAATCTTAAAATATTAATTGGCTACTAGTGTATAGGTTAGGCTGCTTTTTGTCTTTTAAAAACTGCATGGGATAGTTCAGTGATCTGCATACTGCGGATTTGATCTCTGGTAAATCCAATTTTTTGATTTGATTTTAAGGTGATATATGAGGGATCAGGAATCAGTGGGTTACGACTATCAAAACGCTGTTTGTTTAGAGCGCTATGAGTATCTGCATCTCTAAGAGACATAGTATGAATATCACAAAACTCTGAGATCTCTCTTTTTTCGGTTGGATTGATCAAAATATAATGTTGATAGGCAGCATTGACTTTATAGAAAAGAGCCTCTTCTGACTTCACATGTTTTTGAGATCTAATTTGAGCGATCTCATTGCTCAATTTATTTCCTGCATCAGGGGGAATAGGCTTAGCACTATCAAATAGATTTTGAGCAAGCGCATTAATCTTACCTGATAAAGCGTCACTTTCCTTTTGAAGTTGGATGGACTTTTCTCTGCAAAACTCAACTTTTCCTGAAGTTTCCCAATCACGCTTTGTCCAATTTTCAGTTCTCGGATTCTTCCCGAACTTCTGGATAACTTTGTGCGTTGACATCGCGATTTCAGCATTACGAAGGGATTGCGCTTCACAGTCCTTAAAGTACTTGAAAACTTTATTTTTAATAATCGACTGATAAAGCTTGGCTCCAACAGCAAATACAATAATAGACGCTGCAGTAGCGGTAATAGGGTTGCTTGCAAGAGCAATAGCAGTAAGTGCAATGGCGCCTGCAAAAATAGCAAGGCCAACTCCCATAGCAATGTAAGCAATTATTTTATACATAGAGGCCTTTTTGACTTCACCTCGCGCTATCTCAGAGTAGTCAAGAGGTTCATATCTACCTGATTTAGAAGAGTCTATAGATTGTCTAGGCTCAGAAATAGGTTGAGATGTAACAGAATAATGCTGATCTGTATTTCTTACGCTTTCCATACGAAACCGTTAATAAGTGTTATAATTTAATTAGATTTTAATTATAACATAGAACGCTTTTATTTAATACTAAATTATTAATATAAAAATATATATAATAATCATTATTTTAAAAATATATTGTTTTTTTTACTTTTGAATAATTACGGTCTCATCTAGAATCTATCTAACCGCATCTATGTGGGTGTTTAAGTATTGACAATTTTTTACTGAATCATGAAAAAGAGAAAATATGCCAAAAGAAGATACGATTAAAATTGAAGGAACAGTTGAAGAGCTCCTTCCAAATATGACATTTAGAGTCACACTAGAAAACGGAATGTCAGTTCTAGCGCACCTTTGCGGAAAAATGCGAATGCGCAATATTCGTGTCTTTGTTGGGGATAAAGTAAAAGTTGAAATGTCACCATACGACCTTTCAAAAGCTCGAATCATCTACCGTCAAAGGTAATTCATATTCTTCGGCCTGAAGAGTGATTATTAAAAATTAAGTGAGCAACATTCTTGCAAATGACGCTTAGTCATTGAAAGATTAAACTTGGTTTTTTCGTTAGATCTAAGAAAATATCACATGAAAATTTGAGTTTAAGTTTACTTAACTCACAACATCTAGAAAAATTTCTGTAAAAATATTCCGAATATTTAATAGAGGGGTAGCAAAAAAAATCAGCTTCTTTTACAATAGCGGTTGCTTTTTTTTAAGTTGATAGCTAAGCTTTAATGCATTCGCTTGAGAACTTTAAGCGTTTGCGCCCTTCCACATCTCTTTTAATAAAGTTAAAGGTGAAGTGAAGGGTCGTTAACCCTTACGTTGAAAGCGCCCAGATAGCTCAGGGGTAGAGCATTTGCATGGTAAGCAAAAGGTCGTAGGTTCAATTCCTATTCTGGGCAACACAAAAGCATAAAGAAACTGAGTCGAGCCTAAGCGGAGGATAACTACAATGGCTAAGGAAACATTTCAAAGAAATAAGCCCCACGTTAATATCGGGACCATTGGTCACGTCGATCACGGAAAGACAACGCTAACCGCGGCAATCACAAACTACCTTGCTAAGAAGGGTGGAGCGAAGTTTCGTGATTACGCGTCTATCGATAATAGCCCTGAAGAGAAGGCACGTGGAATTACTATCAATTCAAGTCACGTTGAGTATGAAACCGAAAATAGACACTATGCGCACGTTGACTGTCCAGGACACGCCGACTATGTAAAAAACATGGTAACAGGTGCTGCGCAGATGGACGGAGCGATCCTAGTAGTAGGTGCAACAGACGGACCGATGCCACAAACAAAAGAGCACGTTCTTCTAGCAAGACAGGTTGGAGTACCTTCAATCGTTGTATTCCTTAACAAGATGGACCAAATTGGTGCAGGTGATGAAGAGCTTGTGGATCTTGTTGAAATGGAGATTGCAGAAATGCTTGAAGCGCAAGGGTACAAAGATTGCCCAATCGTGCGTGGATCAGCTCTTAAAGCCTTAGAAGCAGATGCTGAGTGGGAAGCGAAAATTGACGACTTAATGAAAGCAGTTGATGAAAAGATCCCAACTCCTGAGCGTGAAGTTGACAAGCCATTCCTAATGCCAGTTGAGGACGTGTTCTCAATTTCTGGACGCGGAACTGTTGCAACTGGCCGAGTTGAAAAAGGTGTAATCAAAATCAACGACAAGATTGAGATTGTAGGGCTTCGCGAGACTCGTGAGACTGTTGCAACTGGTCTTGAAATGTTTAACAAGCTTCTTGATGAAGCGCGAGCTGGAGAGAACGTCGGAGTTCTTCTTCGTGGTGTTGATAAAAATGATATCGAACGTGGAATGGTTCTTGCTGCTCCTGGTTCATGTACACCACACACAAAGTTCCAAGGAACGGTTTACATTCTTAAGAAAGAAGAAGGTGGACGTCATAAGCCATTCTTCTCAGGATACCGCCCTCAGTTTTACATCCGTACAACAGATGTAACTGGAACAGTGACTCTTCCAGAAGGAACAGAAATGGTAATGCCAGGAGATAACGTTGAGTTAACTGGTGAGCTACTAAGCCCTGTTGCAATGGAAGAAGGAATGAGATTTGCGATTCGTGAAGGTGGCCGAACAATCGGTGCTGGAACAGTCACAAAAATCCTTCAGTAAGCTGAAAGGTTAGAGGCTAGAGAGGCTTTTAGAAGCCTCTCTTTAGGCTCCCAGTTGGGAGTCATTTTGGGTGTGTAGCTCAGTTGGTAGAGCATCGATCTCCAAAGTCGACGGTCGGGGGTTCGAATCCCTCCGCACTCGCAAAAAAATTAGATTGAATCAATGAAGAAAAAGCCAGATATGTCGGTCTCACAGAAAATAGCAGAAATTAGCGCGGCTAAAAAGAAAAAGAAGAAGACAAGTTTCCTCAAAGACATGAAAGAGGAAATGAAAAGAGTGTCTTGGACAACACAAGATGAGCTCAAAACCTGTGGGAAGATCGTAGTTGGCGCGATATTTTTTCTTGGACTTGGAATTTACGTTGTGGATCTTGTGATTCGCATGGTTCTAAGCGGTATTGGGAATATTGTGCGTTTAATAGGAGCATAAGAAAATAGATATGGAAGGTCAATGGTTTGTCATTCAGGTCATGTCAGGGCAAGAGAAAAAGGTAAAAAAGAACCTTGAAGAAAATCGCTCTGCTGCAGGAATGTGAGGGATGGTTCAGGAAGTTGTTGTTGCTCCTGTAAATGTTGCCGAAGTGAAGTGGTGCTTATCAAAAATTAGTGAAAAACGCTTATGGCCTGGGTATGCTTTAGTTAAGATGATTTTGACCGATGACTCGTGGATGTATGTAAAAGATACAAATGGAGTGATCGATTTTCTAGGGGGTGGAAAACCCGTTCCACTATCAACTGCTGAAGTAGGAGAGATCCTACAGGATCTACAAACTCGAAAAGGTGAAGTTGCATACAAGCATAAGCTTGAAGTGGGTGACCCAGTTAAAATTACAGATGGCGTTTTTGTGAATTTCATTGGAACTGTTTTAGAAGTCAACCATGAGAAGGGACGACTAAGCGCAATGGTTTCAATTTTTGGTCGAGACACAAGAGTCGATGACTTAGAGTTTTGGCAAGTTGAAGAAGTGACAGAAGATGCAGGAGTTGAATAAGGAAAGAAATGGCGAAGAAATTTGAAAAAAAGATCAAACTACAAATTCCTGCTGGAAAGGCAAGTCCAGCACCACCAATTGGACCAGCATTAGGTGCAGCTGGTGTAAATATCATGGCTTTTTGTAAGGAGTACAATGCCAAAACTCAAGATAAGGCTGGAGAAATCCTGCCAGTTGAGATTTCAGTATACTCTGATAAGAGCTTCACATTTATTACCAAACAGCCTCCAGTTGCGAAAATGATTTTAAAGGAACTTGGAATTGGTAAGGGCTCTGGTGTGCCTAACCGAGATAAAGTCGGTAAGCTGACTAAAGACCAAGTAAAGAAGATTGCAGAAAAGAAACGACCAGATCTAAGAGCAAGTTCTGACGAAGCCGCTGGCAGAATCGTTGAAGGAACAGCTAGATCAATGGGTGTGGACATCGTAGAAGGGTAACTAACATGGCAAATAGAAGTAAACGATATAGAAAAATGCAAGAGCTAGTGGATAGCGACAAGACATACGAGCTAAAAGATGCCGTAGATGTCATCAAGTCGTTTCCAGCAGCTAAATTTGATGAGTCTGTAGAGATTGCACTTAGAATTGGTGTAGACCCTAAGAAATCTGATCAGCAAGTTCGAAGCACTGTGTTTCTACCACACGGAACGGGTAAAGAAGTTCGCGTT
>Ga0181589_10004044_pt1 | contig 11717 bp, 6 predicted proteins | sample 071ome_25_FD_132444 | JGI IMG/M metagenome (GOLD analysis project Ga0181589, IMG submission 132444) | Coastal salt marsh microbial communities from the Groves Creek Marsh, Skidaway Island, Georgia - 071410BT metaG (megahit assembly) | ecosystem: Environmental > Aquatic > Marine > Intertidal zone... | reverse complement strand
GGGACGTTGCTTCAGGCGATATCTTCGCGCGGTTTGTTCGATGAAGGCGACTGGTGTGTCTGCGCGAATCAGCTTCTCGGAGCGGTGTCCTTCATGCACTCGTTGGGCGTGGCGCATCGAGATTTGAAACCAGACAATATCATGCTCAAAGAACCGTGGTCGTCCACGCCAGGCACTATACCGTTTCTGAAGATAATCGATTTCGGTAGTGCGACGTTTTGCCTATCCAACGAAACCATGAGAGGCCACGTTGGAACCAAGTTTTTCAGCGCTCCCGAATGTCTTCGGAAGAAGCCGTACACGAAGAAATGCGACGTGTGGTCCGTGGGTGTGCTCCTCATGGTGCTGCTCAAGGGCTTTCCGTCAGGTTTGGAAGTCGAGGGTCAGTGGCGTTCGCTCCATCGAGGCGAAGAACCGACGTTTCCGTCGAACATTCCGAAGCATTTCATCAAGCTCATCAAAGCGGCACTTGTTATGGATCCCACACGCCGACCGAGCTGTGGAAGCATTCTGAAAGCCGCGAACGAATGGCTTGGTACCTCATTCACGCATAATAGAGTGTTTATGAGTCCCACGAAGAGTCGTCCCGCCCGACCGTTACCTCTACCGAAAGATTTCAAGGCGGCACACGATCTACACGTCGAAAACGTCAAGGCGACGAGCGTGCAAGATCAACATCAGGACCACGAAGAGGAGGATATTTCAGTGTACAAAGGTAACAGCTGGCAATTAGATTTAAGTATAGAGAAGGGTATGCCACAAAATGCCTCTGGAGGCGCGCTCGACGTCGTTGAAAGTTTGAGCGCGCACAACAACACGTTGGTGTTTCAGAGACACGTCATGGACATGTTGAGTGTCGTCGCGACTCCAAAAGAAATTCGAGACGTGCTGAAGAGCCTCAAATTGAAACTTGAGGGACGAAATCATGCTCAGAAGCGGTCGTTAGACGCCAAAGGGCACGAACACACGTGGTGTCCGGCGCTGGTGTTGGAGGAAGCTGTGGAGGATAGCGGCGCCGTTGACGTCTTGGCGCAACTCAAGCTCGCGAGACATCTCACCGGACTTCCTCCGGAAGAGTTATTGATCGACATGACCACGTTATCCAATCTCGACACGCTGCATGAGCGTCACAAGCACGTCTTCAACGCCTTCTCCAAGCACACTGCCTGCAGCGCAAGTAGCGTGGCGGAGGTGTCCGCGTCGTCCTCGCCGGCGAAACTCAACCCCGCGGAGCTGAGCGCCATCGACGATGAGCGTCGTTTAGTGCAATCCGACGCGCACACGGACATGGTTCGCGCCATGATCGCGCGAGGATTGAGTTCGTACGATCTCACGAGTTACGCGAAAGAGCCCGCGGAACCGTCCGAGCTCACGGTGCGAGGAGGAAGCGCGTGGTTCTTTGAGGATTGGAGCAATAGCTCGGGAGCGAAACTCGAGCGACTCAAACCGGACCATTCGTGATTATTCTTGTGTATTGAAACTACAATGTGCGTACATAAACAACCACGCGCGCCCGCGCGTGCTCGCGATCCCCCCTCAAACGAGCCCGCCTTCACAATCGCTTCTACATCCCGCCCGCACCCTTCGAGTACGCCTGCAGCACCACGTGCGAGATCATCTTCGTCGCCTCCACGTACCTATCCGTGCACTTCCCCAGACACTGCGCCTCCGAGCTCGACATCGTCGACGACGGTTTCGTCACGCACTTTTGGAAACACTTATCGCGCACCGTCGTGAAGAACTCCTGCGCGTACGCGTTCGCGAGCTCCGCCTTCACCTGCGACATGACCATTTCCGGATTTTGTTCGTGCGCCATCTCGCTCGCGCCCCGTCCCGCGCCCTGCCCGCGCGTCGCCGTCTGTCGTCCGACACTCGTGCGTGCGTGCACTCATGCGGCGCCCCGCGCGACGACGTCCCTCGCGTCACACGTCGCCGCGCGCGCCTCTCGTCGCCATGGGCCGACGCGCGCGCGATACCACGGACATCGATGACGCACTCGCGCTGCTCAACGCGCAGACCGCGGCGCTGGTGGACGCGCCGAGCGCCGAGCGCGCGCCGGCGGCGCCGCACGGCGGCGGCACGAAAAAACGCCGCGCGCGCGACGACCGCGTCGACGCCGACGACGCCGCGCGCGGTGACGACGACGATGACGCGCTCACCGACGCGGCGATCGAGGCGAGACGCGCGTCGTACGAGCGAGAGATGCGCGAGCGGACGAAAAAGTATCTCGTGGGGGAGCGCGTGTCGAGCAAGGGCGTGAGCGACAAGAAGACGAAGGCGACGCTGCGGGAGAATCAAAATTTAGCCGAGGAGGCGGCGAGAGCGGCGGCGACGCACGAGAAATGGTTGTTAGCGGATGAGGTGGGGTGTTTGGAGGCGGAGGACGGGGAGCGGACGTATCAGTATCAACAGCGGGACATCGTGAAGAGCGTCGACCTGAACGCGGCGGACAAGGCGTTCGATTTGGACGTGCCCGGAACGGGACGGTATTACGTAGATTATTCGCACAATGGGCGAGAATTGTTGTTGGCGTCGAGTGAGGGGGCGCTGAGTATGATGGAGTGGCAGAGACATCACATGATCAGCGAGACGGATGCGAGAGAGACGGTGCGAGACGTCACGTTTTTGCACAACGAACAGTTTTACGCGGCGGCGCAAGACAGGTACACGTACATTTACGATAAACGTGGATTGGAGGTGCACTGTTTGGACGAGCACATGCACGTGAATAAACTCACGTTTTTACCCAAACATTTCTTGTTGTGCTCGGTCGGGACGCAGGGCATCTTGAGATGGCAAGACACGACGTACGGGAAAATCGTCGCGCAGTATCGCACCAAACTCGGCGAATCAAACGCCATGACACACAGCAATTACAACGCTGTTGTGCACTGCGGGCATAAAAACGGCACCGTGACGCTATGGAGTCCAAACCAAGGCACACCGTTGGTGAAGATGCTGTGTCATCGCGGTCAGGTAAAGGGCGTCGCCGTGGACAACTCTGGGAAATACATGGTCACCTCGGGCGCCGACGGACAAGTCAAAGTTTGGGATTTACGTACGTATAAGCCCGTGCACGCGTATTATTCGGCGCAACCGTCCGACCACATTCAAATATCTCAGCGCGGTCTCCTCGCGGTGGGATGGGGGAGCACGGTGCAAATCTGGAAGGATGCGCTCCAGACGAAGCAAAATTCTCCGTACATGAAGCATCAGTTTTCGCACGGACAAAAAATCAACTCTATGAAATTTTGTCCGTACGACGATATTCTCGGTGTCGGTCACTCGCGCGGATTTACGAGTTTACTCATTCCGGGCTCGGGTGAACCGAACTTTGACACGTACGTCGCGAATCCCTTCGAAACGAAGGGTCAACGTCGCGAGAACGAAGTCGCGCGATTGCTCGACAAGCTTCCCTCGGAGACCATTCAACTCGACCCTGATTCCATCGGTAAGGTTCGTGCGGTGCCCAAAGAAGTTCAAGCCGAGCGTCGCAAACAAGCGATCGACGCCGAGTTATCGGCGAGGAAGCAGCAGCGCGAGAAGAATGAAGAAAAGACGAAGATGAAGGGTAAGAATAAAACGTCAAAGAGGTATAGAAAGAAGCAGCTCAACGTCATCGATGACAAAAAGCTCGCAAAGATGGAGGCGAAGCGGTTGCGCGAAGCCGGCATCACAGAAAAGCGCGGTCACGTGGCGGCTCCCGGAGAATCGGCCGGGGCTGCCTCGACGGCGCCTGTGGCTCCGGAGAACGTATCGAAGGCGCTTCGACGCTTCTACAAGTAGACTCGTGTAAAAAAAGTACAGATAGGGATAAAACGTTCATCGCATGCTAATGCTTTTCGTCTGATTAAAATTCGTTTATTGTCTATATGCGCGCACGCACGATGGCGAGCTCGCGCTCGCTTTGCTTATCGTCTATTCTACGTCCTCCCATTCGTCGAACATGTCGTCCACGGCTCTGTCTACTTCCGCCGCGACTTCGTCTTCCACCTTGACTTCTTCGGGTTTCGCCTCTTTTTGCTTTTGCAGCGCCGAGAGGAGCGCTTTGAGATACTGTTCTTGCATCTCGGAGTTGCCCGACGGCTTCGAATCGCCATCCTTGCCGTCTTTATCGGCGTTTTCCTTTTCCTGCACGGCGTCCTCCTTTTCAAAGGCGTTTCGCGTGACCCACTCGGGTTGAACCTTGATGGCGTCCAACTCGGCTTGTTTTTGCTGTTCCTCCGCCGACGATCCGAGCTCGACGACGAACTTTGTCTCCTCCAAGTGTACGTCCAACGCCGCACCGCCGCGCCGGCCTCCACCGCCGCCACCGCCGCCACCCTTGTTCTGCGCGTACCGCTTTCTCGCCACGGCCCACTCTGTCAACGTCCCATACAACGGCGCCGGCGTTCGCATCGCCTTGGCCAACTGTGCCTCCAACGGCTTGAACTGGCGTTCGAGCTCGTTAAACCGTCTCTGTAAGCTTTCCTTCGTCTCGCGCGCTGCCCCTTCGGGCTCCGGCGCGCCGTCTTTCCCCGCTTGTTTCACCTCGCACCCGCAATTCGCGCACTTAAAAATCATCTCGACGGGATCCAACAGCGCCGCCGCGTCCAAACTCGAGTACGTTTTCCCACAAAACTCAGCCGGCCCGACGCACACGTACACCTCGTGCACCTTACCCTTATCCACCGCCTGTCTCGCGTGCTTTTTAATCATGTGCAACCTGTACCTCGTCACGTCCAACGCCCGTCCGTAATTCAAAGAGCACCACGTCACCGTCTTCTTCACGTCCGGTGCGTCCGTGATCCCTCGCTCCGCCAACGCCTGCGCCCTCGCTCGATCTTTCTCCCGCACGTGCGCTCGAGACACGAGCTTCTCTCGCTCCAGGTACGCCAACAACTTGCGCACCTGCTTAAAGCTCAACTTGAGATCGCTCGCCAAATCATCCTCTCTCGTCCACGTCCGTCTCGTGAGCGCGTCCACGACCACCTCCACCACCCTCGGATCGTCCAACTTGGTCTTCTTATCGATCACCGGCGCCTTGACCGCCGCGGGCGTCGCGCCGACGACGTCCAGAGACGTCGTCGCGGTCGTCGCCCCCGCGCCCACGCGCGCCGGCGTCCCCGCGGGCCCGCGCGCGGGCGCCGCGTTCAGGCGCTCCTTGGCGTACGACGTCGCGTAAAACGCGCGCGCCGTCATGCGCATCAGCTTTTTATGCTCCGACATCGCGAGGCGCGCGCGGCGACGACAACGCGCGCGCTCTGACGTCTGAGCGTTCGATCGGAAAACATTCCATTCGTTTGCGCGTGCATTCAATCGTCGAGGATTGGGACGACACAGCGGCGCGCGCGACGACCCGACCGATGGTGACCGAGTCGCGAGGCGCGCACGAACCCCCGCGGTCAAAGTTCGCGCAGCAGGAGCTTCCGGCGGCGCGACCGGTGTTGACGCCGGCGTTCACGGGGAAGGTGGCGATCGCGCTCGCGGTGGTGTTCTTGGGCGTCGGTGGGGCTGTGTATCGCGACGTGCGGGATTTGACGGTGGTGTCGAAGCGATACGACGATGAACCGTCGTGTGTGAGTGGGTTTTTCCCGACCGAGGCGGAGAAAAAGATGCAGCGGTCGTACGCGGGGGTTGGGACGACGTGCGCGGTGACGCTGCGCGCGGACAAGGCGATCAAGGCGCCGGTGTACGTGTACTATGAGCTGGGTAACTTTTTTCAGAATCATCGCGCGTACGTGAGGGATATGGATTACTTTCAACTCAAGGGCGAGGCGAGTCAGGGTTTGTGCACGACGCACACCACGACGGCGAGCGGGGCCGACATCGTCCCGTGCGGCGTTCGAGCGTGGAGTTTCTTCAATGATAGTTTCGCCATCGAGGTGAATGGACAGTCGGTGACGTTGGACGACACTGGAATCGCGTGGAAAAACGATCTTAAGTATCGTCTGGGATCGTACGCACCGGAAAATATGAACACGGATCAAACGACTCGCGGAGGCGGACGAATCACTGGTTCAACCGTAGACGACGACGAGCACTTCGCGACGTGGATGCGCACGCCTGCGTTGAGCACGTTCCGGAAATTGGTGGGGCGATTGGATACTGATATTCCCGAGGACACCGATATCACGGTCACCATCGACAACCGCTACAACGTGTATCCGTTCGACGGCTCAAAAACTGTGGTCATCGCGAATAGCGGACGCTACGGCGGTTACAACATGGCGCTTCCGATCATGTACCTCTTCTGTGGTGCGTTTTGCTTCGTGTTGAGCGTCGTGTGCCTGGGCATGTCGTACTTGACGAACAAACGCGAGGACGTGCGCATCGAATAACGCGGCGAACGACTTGTAAAAATATCGCACATCTTTCAAAATTCAAAAGCGTCTCTATTCTCCTACTGTTATTCGAGTTATTCATACAGGTACATCGCATCTCGTCGAGTGCTCCCTATCTCTAACGTCGTCGTCGTCGCGATCTTTGCTCCTCCGGGTCGACGCCGACTTCTGCCGCTTGGTCCGTCGTGGCTCCCGCGGACGCCGGCTTGGCGCTCTTGCGTTTGCGGGCGGGAGTGCTCGCGGTGGTATTTTCAGACAGAGGTCCGGGCGACACCGGCGGCGAGGACACGACGACGAGCGCCGTGTTAGTGTCGACTTCATCGTATTCTTCTTCGCTCTCGTAATCATCGAATTCATTCTCAATGTCGCGGTCCCCGACGTCCACGATGGCGTCTCGTCTCGCGTTTCTCTCCGGCATGGAACGCGTCCCGCCGGCGAAAGACAACTTGGTTTGTTTCATCGATTTACCACCCTTCGGCTTGGCGGAAGAGGTCGACGCCTTCGAACGCGAGCGTTTTTGCGCAGCGGTCGCCGTGTTCGTCTTGCTCGCGGCGTTGGAAGTGGAGGCGATGGGCACGGATCTCACGATGACGTAACCGCGCGGTAAATGGCTGTAATCCCCGAGACCCGGTTGCGCGCCCTCTTTCACCGGTGGTCCGCTCGCCATGAACGCCGTCGTCTTGTACAATTGTGTCGGATACACGATGTGTCCTGGGAACTTGCTCGTGTCCCATCCTTTCGCGCCAGCCTGGTCGTTGACGAGCAGCAAGGCCAAATCGCTCAGAGAGTAAATCAAATCAGAGTTACTCGGCGTCACCTTGTCGAGCGTCGTCTTTAAGCGTCTCAACATTTTACACGTCACGGGAATGGCGTCACCATTCGTACCATGCGTCAACGAGGAAATTGCCGCGGACAAAATCAATTGCACTTGGCGCCACTTTTGACCTCGATCCTCCATGCCTTCCTCCGCCGTCTTTGGCGCGAGCGGATGACGGGTGAGAAGGAATACCATGTACACGAGCACGTACTCAGGCATGTGCACGATCAAAAACTTGGAAGTGTCGTCCTTTGACTTTTTCGCAGCCATTTGTGCCGCCACAGCTGTGGATCGCTGACGCTGTGCCGCTACCCAGGTCGCGAACGTATCCGTCGCCACGTCGCGAACGCTCTTGTCTTTGTCGACGAGCGCGGTGGCGAGCGTGGCAGCCCACATCATCGGCAACATGCGATCACTCGGTCGAACGACGAGGCCCTTCTTCAACTTTTCAATCATCTCGCGTCGTATCGTCGCGGCTTCGCATTGATGCAAGAATAGCGACACGCACACCCACGCGTCGGGCTTCACCAAACCGATGGCGCAGTTGCGGGAGATGCTCACCATTGCCTTGCACGCCGTGAAGCGGAGGTGCACGCCATCGGCGGCGGAGTAATCCGAAAACACCCCACCGTCCTTGTATGAATTCGGATCGGCGTAGCTATGGAGTAATTCAATGGTACGAATCGTGAACGACGATTCGACTGTGTCGGCCGTTGATTTGTGCGAAGCGGCTCTGGCGAGAGTCTTGAGACCGAGCGCTTGAACATTCGTGAGGTCGCTCACCACCCCGACCGCGAGCCGTTGCGTGGGCGGCGGTCGCGTCAAAAGTGTGTGCGTTATGTATTGTTCGACTTCAGCGAGTTGCAGCATGAACGTCTGCTGATAGAGAGCGCCAATCGTACCAATCGCTCCGAGCACCGCCGGTAAATCTGCGTCAGAGACGACATCCTCGGCGAGAAGATCGACGATGTGAAGGTACACTTCACTGAGTTGACCAGCGGTAGCACCCGCGATGATATCGACCGAATCAATTTGTTCCTCTAGATCCATTTGCAAAAGTCCGAGAGCCTTCGTGGCCAACTTCGCTTGCTTGCGATCGCCGGAGGTGCACTTCGCCTTCAGCTTTTGCCAAATAGATCCTCGATGCGGAGTAACCTTAAGCGCCGCCGCGGCTTCGGAGGCAACCTTGCACGTGGACGTCACGGTGCGTTCATCACGAGCGCCAAGTAATTCATCGATTTCGTCGCCGCATCCTGAAAACAGCTTCGGAAACGACTCCGCGAGAGTGCACAAGTGTTCGAGAGCGACGACCACTCCTTGAGGAGTGCTGGAACTCTTTGAGCTCTCAGCCGCGCGCGTCGCCTTGCACGCCGCTTTGAGCGTCCCACGCACGTGTTCACGACCGAACGGCGCGGATTGTATCTTGATCATCAGAGCCTTCATGAAATCTTGGTCGACAGAGTTTGAACTCGACTTGGCGCGTTTCAGGGCATCTTCTTCTGCGCTCACAGCGTTCGAGAAAGACGTTTCGGGATTCAAAACCGTTTGTATGCATCGGAAAATGTTGCCATCCTTTTGAGAGTGCAACCCGGCCATGGCCGCCTTCGCCTTTTGCTGGTCTGGAAAATGAACTTTGATGGCGTCGATGACGCGCATCAGCGCCGCGTCTCCATCCTTCTTGCTCATAGTCGACAACTTGGATCGGACCAAAAAGTATTCTCGCATATCAGCTTGCACGCGCGCCTTGGCGGCTAAGTAGTGTTTAAGACACTTGACAGTGAACGTGTCCGCGAGGTTTAACGCTCGCAACCAAAACGTACTGCGCACATCCGCAGACATCTTCGTCGGGAAGAGCGTGGCAATCACCGGTTCGACGACGTGCAAGCGAACATCCGGAATCGTGATCGCGCGAAGGATGGCACACGGAATCCAATCGAACCGTTTCGCTTCCCAGGTCGGTGCGTCTTCCGCGCAGCGCTGAGCGTACGCACGGTAGACGATGCACAGACGCTTGAGCGCTGTTTTACGCAGCACGGATTTCTTATCCTTGATGCGATCGCCGACGTCGGAGACGAGCTCGAGCGGGAACAATTCACTCGAGGTCGGCTTCTCCAGAACATCACAGAGCGCGTTCACCGCCGCCAACCTAACCTGGTCGTCGTAATCACACAGACGCTCGCGAAGTTGCTTGATTACCGTCGCCGCCGGAACGGAGGAGAGACTCGCGTTCGGATCGACGCGCGTCTTCAAAAACTTGGAAGCCCACTTGATCATCTCTGAACGAACCTCTACCGCCTTATCACTGAATCGACGAACGAATTCGAGCAATAAATGCGGGTACTCTTCCGCCGTCAACGAACCCTCGTACGCGAACACTCGCCCAAAGAGTTTCACGGCGCGCAGGCGCATGCTCAAATCGTCCGCCTGCAAGTCATCTGTCACCGACGGCCACACCGTGACGAGAGCCGTGGGATCAGACACCGCAATCTCTTCGATTATGTCGACGTGGCGCTTACTCAACGGCGCGAGCGCGTCTTCTTCATCGACGAGTCCGTGCATCGCTTGCGTCAAAAAAGTCTGAATCGGCGCGTGCAGCTGATGCTCGCACTTTCGAACGAGTTCCGCCGCCAATCTGTACGCCGCCGGATTTTCCGTGCGCACGGGATCGATCAAACGCGACAAAATCTCACACACGACGTCCGACGGCACGGGCGTGTCCTCATCGCAGCTCTCCTCGATCATCGTCGACAAAACCTTGCCCACTTCCTCCGCCACCGCCGTCGAGTTGGACGCGTTCGTCGCGTCGAGCAACACCTTGAACAAATCCCGCACCAACGTCTCCGCCCCGTCGCAATCTAAATCTAACATCGGCACGCACAACCCAATATTCGCCACGTTCACCAACAGACTCTTCGCCGCCTCGAACTCCTCGCTCTCGATAGATCTCAAGCTTCCGAACGCGTCCAAGAATAATTCGTACACGTCTCGCATCGCCTCCTCCCCCTCCACGGGCGCCTCCGGCGCGCACACCCGCATCAAATCCGACACACACAGCGCCACCAACACCCGAACACGTTTATTCTCGTGCGTCATCAACGATCGCTGCGTCAACGCCTCCGCGCTCGACTGTAATCGCTTCGCCCCTTCGCCGCCCTGGTCGACGCGACTCAACGCGTCGGCGAGCCCCTGGATCCGCGTCGACGCCACCGTCGTTCGTCAGTCCTCGCGCGTTCGATCGCGTCTCGCGCGAACAGCACGCGTCACGAATCACCCCTTGTCTCGCGTCGCGTCGCGTCGCGCGGTTCCGAGACACCGCGCCGTCGTCCTCGCGCATCGTCCTCGCGCATCGTCGTCGTCGTAATTTTCAAAATTTCGCGCGCGCGCACCTCGAGCGTCTCCACCGTCGCCGCCGTCGCCGCCGCCGCGCCGCCGCGCTTCGGCGCGCCACCGCGTCGAAGCGCGTCGCATCTCTCGACGCACGCATCGACGAGCGCGACGCTCGACTCGGCGCGCATCGTGTCGCGTCGACGTCTGGCGACGACAGCCCGCGGGGTGCGCGTCGTCGGCGCCGTCGTGTGTGCGCACTCATATGGGTTTTCTTTGTGTGCACTCCGTCGGGGCGCGCGACGTCGATCGAGCGACTCGGCAGAGTTGGACGCGCGCGCGAGGACGCCGGGCGCGCCCACGGTCGAGATCGAGGTCGAGGCCGAGGTCGCGCGGTCGGTCGGTCGCGCGGTCGGTCGTCGGTGTCCGAGGGACGGAAGACGCCGGAGACGACGAGGGCGCCATGGCGAGTCGAGATCAAAAAGCGATGGATAACGCGGTGAGAGACGCGCTGTTCGGCGCGCTCCTGCGTAAGACCGGAAATCGCACGTGTTTTGATTGCGGGTCGCCGTGTCCGAAGTGGACGAGTAAGAATTTCGGCGTCTTCGTGTGTTTGGATTGCAGCGGCGTGCACAGGTCGCTGGGCGTGCACGTGAGCGCGGTGAAGAGCGCGAACATGGATAGGTGGACGGACGGGGAGTTGGACGTGTTCAGGGTGACGAAAGGGAACGATAAAGCGAGGGCGTTTTTCTCAAAGCATGGATGGAGCTCGGCGGAGAGAGGGAGGATTGGACAAAAGTATACGTCGCGCGCGGCGATGTTGTACGTCAAGCAAATCGCAAAGGAAGTGGAGGCTCTTCGAGCGGATGGAGAGGCGCCGACGTCGCCGCGGTCGCCGAGGGATGGTGTTGGGATGGAAGAGAGTGATTTCTTCAAGATGGCGGAGAAGGAAGCGGCGCCGGAGGTGGCCAAGGTGCAGGCGGCGGAGAAGCCGACGGCGGCGCAACAGCCCAAGATTGAGGTGAAACGCGTCGAGGCGAAGAAACCGCTTCCATCGAAGCCGCGCAGTTCCATTTTCGCTAAGCGACCGATGATGAGCTTGCCGAAGACGAAAACGGCGTCGGTGAACCAGGCGGTCTCGTCACCGGGGGTGAGAAGCGTTCTCGCGGAGGAACCTATGCCCGAGTCGCCCGTCGAGGTGCAGCCACCGTCGCCCGTGGTTGAACAGACGCCGTCGCCTGCGCCGGCACCGC
>Ga0181589_10004038_pt1 | contig 11722 bp, 6 predicted proteins | sample 071ome_25_FD_132444 | JGI IMG/M metagenome (GOLD analysis project Ga0181589, IMG submission 132444) | Coastal salt marsh microbial communities from the Groves Creek Marsh, Skidaway Island, Georgia - 071410BT metaG (megahit assembly) | ecosystem: Environmental > Aquatic > Marine > Intertidal zone... | reverse complement strand
TTCCGTAGGGATCAAAACACTACTGACTTTACCGCTGCTTTGACTGTCTCCAGAGCTAAGTTTTCTGTGGGACGTACAGGTGCAGTGACGTTTAAACTGAAAGCGACTGGTTCTAACGAGTGGCGAAATGTACAACACACTGCAGATGCTGACTACTACTCAGCCGATAGTAATCCTGTCAAGAGTGAGCGACAGTTTATTGTCCCTATCCATCAACGTAATACTAATTTTGAACTTAAAGTGACAAGTGATTATCCGTATCCTGTATCGTTGGTGTCGATGATGTGGGAAGGTAACTATACTCCACGATTCTATAGGAGGTCTTAACTATGGCAGGTGGTGTTATTACAGCCGCTATTATTGGTGGCATCAGTTCTCTTATTGGAGGTGCAGCCTCTTCTAAAGCAGCTAGTGATCAAAATGCCCAAGCTCAAGCAAACTATGAAAAACAGTTAAAAGCTGCTCAAGCTGCTGCAGATGCTCAAAACGAATATAACCAACGAGCGTTTGAAGTAGAGAAACAAAACTACCAAAATTTTAGAAAGTACCAATGGGATACTGCTGTTAAAAGTTGGCAGTATAATTCAGAGGTTCAGGATTTTCAGTACCTTCAGACTGTAAAACAGTTTGGTAAATCGGTTGAAAATACCCAAGACCAACTGACGTACAATAATATTGCAGCTATGCAGGCTTCTGAAGCGGAGCAGGCATCGTTACAAGAAATTATGAATGAAACGGCTTTCACTATGCAAGGTGCTCTTGTAGAGCAACTGCAGGCAGAAGGTCGTGCTGCGTTAGGTCAAGCAGGTAATTCTCGCAACAAAGCTATTCAATCTACTATCGCTAGTATCGGTAGAGATGCAGCTATTATGGATGCAAGTCTTTCTAGCTCAGTTGAACAAATGCGTAGAAATATGCGTGATATTTCCATGCGTAGGTATGGTGCAGACATGCAAGCTAAAGCATCTATGATGATTGCTCCTGAAAGGCTGCCTGATATTCCTCAGCCTATTCAAGCACCTGAACGCATCTTTATTGAACCTATGAAGGTTATGCCGGGTGCAGTAGCACAACCTGTACAGCAAAGTACTTGGGCACCGTTGGTTACTAGTTTTGCTAGTGCTGCCGGTCAAATTGGTGGTGCAGCCGTTATGAGTCAAGGTTACAACAGCCAATTAAACACCCAGAATTATTTTAACTCTTCCTCAAGTCAGTACAGCACAGCCCCAGGTGGTGCCCAACGATATGGTCCTTTCCTTTAATTAAATTATGGCACAAGCACAATATAGAAGGGCGGCCAAACCTGGCGGATTTCAACCTATTAACGTAGGTGGGCAATCTATCGCCCGTATGCGTGAAGAAAGCGCACGAGTTGCAGAAGGTCTGCGTACAGCTAGAGCGGCTGAAATTCAGAATCGTGAAGCAGCACTTGCACAGATGAAGGAAGATGCCCGTTATACAGAACGGGCTCAAACAGCTAATGCTAAGATTTTAACTCAAAATTCTGCTAACGAATTAAACCAGTTACAATCTGATGCTTCGGTTGCTCTTCAAAACTTTAATAATCAACAAGCAGCTGCTACAAATGTTGTTAAAAGTGTTGTAGGTTTAAGTCAAACTGCTTCCAAACAGCTTGCAAAACTAGAAGAAGAGCGTTTTAAAGAAGATGCTCAACGAGCTATTGCAGAATTTGACCCTAACTCAGATGCTTATATTCAGCATCTCAGGGCTGAAGGACAACTAGATGCTATCGAAGAACTTCGTCAAGGTGCTATTGACAACGTATATGCTAACGGTGGTAACCCACTAGCAGTTGCTCAAGCCCGTGAAATGAGTTCTGGTGCTCGTTACGGTCTTGATAAAGCACGTGCTAATTACCTGTGGACTGTTGTTTACCCTGAGCAGATTCAACGTGCTAAGGCGGAAAATCCTGAAGCATTTGAAAGTTCTGCAGCAACCGCTGGCTTTTTGGTTGAATCTAAGCGACGGTTCATTGAAGAAACAGGTTTAATTAACCTGAAGCCAGAAATGATGGCTGATGGTTTAACTGCTGCTGATAATCTACATCAAAGTATTTTAACTCAAACCCGTAGGGTTGAAGAGAAAAATACCTACCAACGAATGGATCTCAATCAGATGCAAATTCTGAGTCAAGATCCAGCTAATTTTAACGTTAACATCACTAAAGCTTTCCGTACTTGGGCACGTAACCCTGACAATCTTTTTGCAGGTGCTCTGACTAAGTTTGAAAGTTTAGCCACCATGCGTAAGCCTAATGGTGACTTTATGTTTAGTATGGAGCAATTAGCTCAAGCTAAACTTAGAGAAGGTGGTAAAGCTTTTGTTGATGAGAATCCTGAGCGTTTTGCTGCTATGAAGGCTAAACGTGTGGAAAGTCAAAACACGTTTAACCGTGCAGCACTTACTACAGAAAACCTGACTTATCAAAAGAAAGAACAAGATGTTCTTAAGTTCTTAGCTAATAACAATACTCAAGCTAATGCTAATTATGCTGTGCAGTATTTTAGGAAAACTTTTGGTAAAGTACCTCAAAGCATCCTTACATTCCAGAAAAGCTACACTGGTGATGCTATTGAAAAAGCTCAGGCTATTGAAAAGCTCAAGGCTATTCCTGATGGTTTCATCACTCAGGAAGCAGTTGATACTTTGGCTGGTCTTGATTACAACGAAGGTAAAGCGCTGGAAGCACGTCTTGCAGTTCAAGAACGTCCTTACAAATTTGAGCTTTACAAGAAAACGTTTGATTCGTACAAGACTATTGCCAACGGTGTAACGGCGGTAGGAACTCAAAAACCTAACACTCCAGAGAGTGTGTTCTTCACAACTGTGCTTCAAGGTACTTTTAAAAGGTATTATGATGAAGCACGGGAGTCTGGGTTAGAAGGTCAGCCTGCTGTCAACTACGCTAAAGACAAAGTGCAGGCAATGCTGGATGACGCTAAAACTAACAAAGATGCGTTATTCTATAGGAAAGTTAGTGGTCCTGGTGGCGTTGTAAGTTTTCCTAATCTAGTCAAAGGTCAGCAGGGTAAAATTGATGAAGCGTTATTGTTTCGTGCAAACCTGCGTAAAGAGATTAACGCCAAAGGTATTGAAACAGTTATCAATACTAAAGGCACTATTATCAATAGTCAAGAGGAAGCTGCTGAACTGTCACGTCAAGTACGTCAACCTGGATTTATATTGCCAGGTAAGTTCATGATCCCTACCTCAGCTAGTAAAAATAGGGCACATGATCCTATGGTTACATTTAATGCACAACTAGCTGCTTGGGGTGAAAAACCTATTCCTCCTCCGCCTTCTCTTGATCACGTTAATAAAAACGTTTCCCCAGAACTACAAGCTCTTCTGTACAACAATCCTAGTCCTAACCGTTCTGCACGATCTTTAGGCAGTACTAATGTGTTCACACCTGCTATTGTCCCCAATAATCTTGGTCCCGTAATTCAAACAGATGCCCAGGCTGCAGGTATTAACCCTGCTTACAGTGCTGCTTTGTCAGACGTTATGGGTAATTATAGCAGTGATATGACTGTTACCTATGCTGCTCGATTAAGGGAAACTGGTAGTCCTGTAGTTGCTGCTATCGGAATGTTGGCAGATCAGGGTTACGTCGGACAAGCATTGATGAACAAACAAAGAGATTTCGTTATCTCTATGTACAAGTACGGCGGTGGTCTTGAAGCACTGAATATGATGAAGCGGGGTGGTTTTACTGAAAGAACCGTTCAGATTGTCCACGGTAACGAAGCTATGATTTCGTATCGAGGTGGTGCTGATGGTAACGCAGTATTCTACGATGAAAAACTGCATAGTGGTGCTAATGAGCACGTCCACGCTCAACTAAAAACCAAAGAAGATGTAGCTGCTTTGAAGCAAAAAGCTTCGACAACTATTGATCCATTTAGCGGGAAACCTTATCGAATTACTAGTGAACTACGTCCTGGTGATCCAGGTGCTCATGGCTCCGGTCTTGCACTTGACATCGCCCCTCCTGTAGAATTACCTGTAGAGTATGAGGCTGCTTGGTATCATGAATTCTTTAGACAAATGGGTATGAACCCCTTCCAAATTAAGTAACTAAATTATGGAATACGATCCTACAGAGATGTATAGGGTCGATCCCGGTGAAATGGAGCTCTCTGAAGAGTTTCAAGCTGAGATGGCAAATGAGCGGCAGGCACAAGATGTCCAAGCTGCTCAAGCCGCTCAAGCAGAAGCTGGATTGACTACCCCCACGGGGGGACAACCTACTGCAGCTCAACAACCTGTGCCTTCTACGGAAGCACAACCGGAACAACAATTCCCTTGGGAAGAAGGTTACGATCTTGGTGATGCTGCACGTCAAACTGCAGAAGCTGCCTTGGCTCCTGCCACTGGTTTGCTTGACTTTGGTGTAGACCTTATTAACAAGTTGCCTAGCAAAGAAGTGCCAGGCATGACAAACCCCTTCCGTCCTGACGGTAAGGTTCCTAAAATACCTGAGTTTGAAACAGAACATTTCCAAGCAGCTAGGGAAATCTCTTCAGTTATTGTTCCTACCATCCTTTTAACTAGGGCTGGTATGAGCGGTGGTGCTGCAGCTCACGGTCGCGTTGGCTGGAGTCTTGGTAACAATGCATTTGTCAAAGCTCTTTCAACTCTTGGTGTAGAAAGTGCTGCTGGTGTCGCTGTTGGCGCTGTTAGCAGTGAATATGAAGAAGACAACCTTACTGGTGCTCTAAAACAAAGATGGCCTAAGACATGGGACTTTATTCCTGACAGTCTCGCTACGTTGAAAGACGATGGCGCTGACATGAAACGGAAGAAGAACATGTACGAAGACCTGGGTATGGGACCGATTACTGGTCTTGCTACAGGTTTTGTTAAGATGGCTGGAGCGTTTACCAACGCTTTTGCAACTCTTCGTAAATCTAATAGGTTGGTTGGTGAAACTCCTCAAGCACGTAAGTGGCTGCAAGGTAATCAACCAAAACCTGTTTCAGATGATCCTGCTGATGCTTTTGCACAAAGTGTTGTAAAACAAGAGGATGCATTAGATGAGATTGGTTACTACAATATGTCTCAGAACCCGAACATGGATGTACCTCTTAAGGGTGTGCATGACATGTTTGATTATGGTGAACTGGGTGTACGTACTGTAGATGACTTTGGTGTAGTTGGTGCTGCTATCGACCAAGCTAGGATTGTTAAAAACCTAGACACTGTTGATGGTCGGATTGGTAACATGATCTCCGAACCTGCTCTTAAGTATGCACTGCAGAGCGGTGAAAATGCACAAGACGTTGTTCTTGGTTTGGCTGATCAGCTGGCACAAGCAGGTCGTGTGGGTATGGAAGGTCCCAACTGGAAGGTTACCTTTGATGATGTTTTGGATGCTGGTGAAGATCTGACTCTTCAGTTATTTGATTCCCGCATGACCAAAGCTGAGGTCCGCCAAGTTCTTGAACCGTATATCACTCGTGATGCTAACGGTAAAGAGATTATGGCAGAAGAAGGCTTTGCTGTAGCTGCTAAAGCCTTGCGTGGATTTGGTAGTGAGTTGACTAGTCTTGACGTTGGTCGGGCTCAATCCCTGCTTGCTGGCTCCCTTAGTGGACGTATTTCTGACCTTGCAGAAGGTGTCCGTCACATGAATGGTACTGTTGCTGTTGAAGCAGCCCAAGAAAAGATCATTGATCTTATGCAGTACGTGACGCAATTGTCTGGTTCTGCTAAGTACTACAAGAACCGGAAGATGAATCTTATCCAACTTGTTAAGAATGGATTTAAGAACATTGAAGGTTACAACGAAGCATCCGTTCTGGGTGCTGGTGAAGTAGCTAACCGAGTCTTCCAAGAATCTCAGCAGTTTGCAAATACTCTTCGTCAAATCTCGTACAATCAACCTCAGTTGATGGATACGTTCTTGTTTGCCTATGAGCTGACTGATGGACGTATTGATACGATTGCTAAACTTAACAACTATATCTACGGTCAAACCCTTGACCTGGGTAAAGCTATCATTAACCTGAACCCTGCAGTCGAAAACAAGCTTGTTGCTGGTATGTGGTCTAATGTGTTCAACTCTATGTTGTCTGCATTTACTACTCCCATTCAAGCATTGACTGGTAACTTGGGCGGTATTATCTCTCAACCTGTATCCCACTTTGCTGGTGCTATGTTGGACGGAGATCTTAAAGCTGTTCAACGTGGTTGGGTTGCTTACACTTCTCTGGGTGAAACTCTTCAACGTGCACTGCCTTATGCCGGTAGCCTGTTTATGAAGGCTTCCCGTGAGCCTAACTCTGTTAAATCTGCTACTCGTCTTGATTTGCTGCTGCAATCTGAGCGTGAACTAGAGTTTCTCAAGCAAGCAGCACGTGGTCAAGCAGCAGAAGGTAATGAAGGTTTGTCTTATGTTGTCAGGCAGATTGAAATGCTGAATGACCTGGGCAAAGACCCAGTTCTGCGTTTTGGTCCTAATTCCATGACAGCACTTGACGGTTTTACTGGTGTATTTAATGCATCGGCTGAAGCCCGTTTCCGTGCTATGGATGAGCTGATCGCTGCTGGTAAACCTATTACTAAAGAAAACGTCAAACCTATTGCTGATAAGTATTATAAGCAAATGTTTGATGAGAATGGTTTGATCAACGATGAGGCTGTTAAGTACGCTACCAGTGAGATGGCGCTTAACTTGGATACTCCTCTGGCTACATCTATGAACGATTTTGTCAGGGTTGTGCCGGGTGCACGTCCGTTTATGTTCTTCCCCACAACAGGCATGAATGTGGTTGATATGGGTGGTAAGTACAATCCTCTTTGGACTCCGTTCCAACGAGATGTTAACGAACTTGCTCATGTTAAACTCGAAGATCTGCTGGGTAACGAAGAGCGTATTGACGAACTACTTCGTGCACGTAATATCGACGTAGAGAACCTAGACTATATCGCTAAGCAGAACAAGATTGCTGATCTTAAATATACCACCCGTGGACGTAAGGCTATCGCCGGTTTGACGGTGACAGGTGTTATTGGTCTTGTTTGGAATGATCGTATCACTGGTGACGGTCTTTACGACAAAGAAGCTCAGATGGCACGTGTGAAGCAAACTGGTTGGAAGAAGCGTTCCGTTAAAGGCTTGGACGGTAAGTACTACTCTTATGAGTGGCTTGGTCCTTTGGCTGACTGGATTGCTTTGACTGTCAATGTTGCTGACAATTTCGATATGATTGGTGAAGCTGCAACTGAGAAGATGTTTGAAAAACTGACATTTATTCTTGGTGCTGCTTTGACTGATCGTACTGCTTTGTCGTCTCTCCGTCCTGTTGTTGAGATGGCTGCTGGTAATGGTTTCCAAGCACAACGATGGGCTGCTGGATTTACTAACAGCCTTGCTCCTTTGGCTGGTCAACGGCGTGAATGGTCTCGAATCTTTAGTGAAGGTTTGAAAGAAGTTGATAATGATTTCCTTAGCTACATCGAAAACGCTAACAGCTACCTTGGTGAACTAGATCCTTCTAACCGTCAGCCCTATGTTTACAGTCCTGTGACTGGTAAAAAGGCTAATGGTTATGGTTTTATGCAACGTGTGTGGAATGCATACAGCCCTATTAAGGTCCATCCTGGTCAAGAACCTGAAGAGAAGTTCTTGGAGGATATGGAGTATGACATTACGACTACCTTTAAAACTAAGGATGGTGTTAAGCTGACTCAGGATGAGCGTTCTGAATTGTTCCGTATCATGGGTGAAGATGGTCATTTCCAAGCTTCTATTCGTGAAATTATGGGAGATGCAAAAGATTGGCAAAGTATTGCTAAACTTCGCAAAGAACGTAGGTTCCCTAACCTTGTCAGCTCTGAAGATGTGTCTCTTAAAAAGTGGCATGATATTCATGTCCGTTTAAGTGAAGCACAACGAGCAGCTGAAGCTTTAGCTTATGCACGTATGGATGCAGACATGTTTGCTGCTATTGAAATGCGTCAAATGGAAAAAGCATTGCGTGAAGAAGCTGCTGTTAGAGGAGAAGTACTTGATCCCACCCTTAACATCCGTAAGTAAACTTACACTTAACTAATTATGTCGTGCGCTGACGTACAAACAATTCAAGCGGGAAATGGGACAAAAACACAGTTCTCATTCGATTTCCCGTACATCTTAAAAACTGAAATTAAGGTCTATTTTTGGAACGACACAACTAAAGAATGGGACGAAAAGCTAACGACTGATGCCACCTATCCGTGGCGGGTGACCGATGCTAACCCAACTATTGTTGAGTTCACTAGTACTGCTCCACCCTCACCTACTGCACCTGATAACGTAGATAACGTCAGGATTCGTCGTGTTACTAAAATTGACGACATTAAGGCACTGTTTAGCCCTGGTTCTGCCATTCGTTCAGATGACCTAAACCGAAACTTTGAACAGCTACGTTATGCTATTCAAGAAAGTAATTGCCAAGAAGTTCCTGAATCTATTTATGAGTTTCTTGATGATTACTACTGGAACAACTATGCAGACACTGTAAAGTCCAGTGACACGTGGGATAGCAGCGACACTAAGATTGCTACTACCGCTGCATTGGATGCACGGTTCCAAGATGAAGTAGCTGAAACAATCCGTAGTGATGAGACTTGGGTAGAAAACGATGATACTATCCCAACTACTCTGGCTGCTGCTGAGCAGTTTGATACTCTTGTTCAAGTTGCAACACCTACTGGTAGTGACTACCCTGTAGGTAAAACCTGGCTGCAAAATGATGATGACCTGACTCTTTCTGTTTGGAACGGTACTGGTTGGACTGCTGTCACATCTGGTGGTGCGTTCACCAGCCTTTCCAAGGTTGTCTATGTTGACGCTGTTAACGGTAATGACGCAAGTGAGGGTCACCGTATTAGTAACCCTAAGCAAACCATTCGTGCTGCTGTTCAGCAGATTAACGCAGAAACCGATGCTGTTGGTAACGGTTCTGTCGTTGTGGTTGCTCCTGGTGTGTACGCTGAGACGTTCCCTATTGACATTGAAAAGAACGATGTGTCCATTGTGGGTACTTCGTTGAGGAACTGCATCATTCACCCTGCTATTCCTGCAGCTGATCAAGCTGGTTACGATGTAGACGTACCTGAAGCTAACGAACTGACTACGATGTTCCGTGTGAACAGTGGTTCGTACTTCCAGAACCTCACCCTTATGGGTATGAAGGGTGCGGGTACTCGTGGTGGTAATGCTATTGATACCGACGCTACGTTTGGTCTGCCTACTAACCAAGGTTGGAACTTTGCGTTCTTCCCTGGTGCAACCATTCGTAAGTCTCCTTACATCCAGAACTGCACCAACTTCTCTGATAGCCAAATTAACAACGTAGACTTCACCCCTCACGTGCCTGGTGCAGGTGCTGCTGGTGATATTACGTCTGATGGTTTTGCTGGTGGTGGTATTCTTGTTGATGGTTCTGTGGTTGATGCAGCATCTCCGCTGCGTTCCATGGTGGCAGATAGTTACACCCACACTGCACTTAACGGTCCTGGTATCCTTGTTGTTAACAACGGTTACGTCCAGGTTACCTCTAGTTATGCCTTCTTTAACCACTATCACCTCAAGTGTTTGAATGGTGGTCAAGCTAACCTTGCAGCTTCGACTACTGACTTTGGTCGGTACTCGTTGATTGCTGACGGTCGTTCTACGGCTAACATCTTTACCGCTGATTTGACAACTGGTGGTACTGATGGTGACATTACGTTTACCATTGGTGAACCTACTGAAGGTACTTGGCACGGTACTGCAACCCGACCACAACCTAATATGTTGGTTGAGTTGAATGGTGTTACCTATCCTATCTTGTCGTCCGTTGCTAACGGTGCTGGATGGGATGTTACTATCAGCCGTCCTGATGCAACTAACCGTAGCAATAATCTTGGTCTTAACGGTGACGTAACGCTTCCTGCTACCGCACAGTTCTTCCTTCGTTCTATGGTCGCTTCTAGCGGTCACACGATGGAGTACGTCGGTTCTGGTACTGACTACCGTGCACTTCCTGAGAATGGTGGTGTGCCGATTGAAGCTAACCAAACGATTGAGCGTAATAACGGTGCTATCTGGACTGCTATTACTGATCACAACGGTAAGTTCACTGTCGGTGACTTCTTTGAAGTAGACCAACAACTTGGCTTTGTGACCATTCCTAATGGTTCTATTTCGTTTGACCTTGCTTCAGATGCTACTCCTCAGCTTGGTGGTGACCTTGACGTTCTAGCTCGGTCTATTACTACGTCTACCACTGATGGCAACATTACCCTTAACCCTAACGGTACTGGTACTGTTGACGTAAGCACTAGCCGTATTACCAGTGTTACCGATCCTACCGGTGCACAAGACGCTGCTACTAGGAACTACGTTGACACGTCTGCACTGCTGCTGAGCGGCGGTACAATGACGGGTGACATTACCTTTAACAGTGGTCAAACCATTGATGGGTATGTTCCTCAAACCGCTACCACTGGTTCTGCTGAAGTTCCTGCTGGTACGGAAGCTGAGCGTGATGGTTCTCCGTCTGCCGGTTACCTACGCTTTAACACAGATACCGATAGCTTTGAAGGTTATGACGGTACTGACTGGGGTAACATCGGTGGTGGTGCATCTGCTGGTGGTGCTATCTACGAGAACTCCAATACCATTAGTGCAAACTACACGCTTACAACTGGTACCAATGGCATGTCTGCTGGTCCTATCACAATTAACAGTGGCGTTACCGTTACTGTTCCTTCTGGTCAATCCTGGGTTATTGTTTAATTATGGCTATTACTATTAACGGAACCGGAAGTATTACCGGACTAACGGCAGGTGGACTGCCTGATGGAAGTGTTACAGCAGCTGATATTGAGACTTCGCTGGATCTAACTGGTAAGACGGTTACGTTGCCGTCTGGTACTGGTGGTAAGATTTTGCAGGTTGTTCAAACTGTAAAAACAAGTCAGTATTTATACAACAACTCGCAAGCTTTTGCAGATATAACTGGATTTAATGTTTCAATTACCCCCGCTTCTGCTGATAACAAAATACTTGTTTTTGTAAACCTCAATGTAGGTGGCGAAAACTCTCATCACCTGCAAATGAGACTTTTGCGTGGTAGCACCGACATTTTTATTGGTGATGCTGACGGCAGCAAAACAAGATGTACTTTTCACATAAGAGATATACAGAGTTATAACGTATTGAATTACAGTGGTCAGTTTTTAGATTCCCCTAGTACAACTTCGTCTGTTACTTATAAAATGCAGATCGGTGCGCCTTATTCCCCGTATTCAGCCAGAATAAATGCGCCAGCCACTCTGGATAATGCTTCTTACACAGGCCTTACAGCTTCAACTATTACCGCTATGGAGATTGCAGCATGACTATTTACAATCTTGATGCTGTGGCTCGCGCATATCCCCATGCGTTGTGTATCGACAGTGAAGCTGGAGCCTTTGATGCCGACGGCAACCAAATCGAACTAGACCAAGCTCTTGTCGATGCTGCAGCCGCAGAACTTGCAGCCGAAGCTGCTGCTACCCAATACCAACGAGATCGCCAACCTGAGTACCCCTCACTGGCTGATCTTGCTGACGCCTTGTACTGGTCGAACCAAGGCGATAACACCAAACTTGACGAGTACTACGCAGCGTGTGCCGCTGTGAAGGCTAAGTATCCTAAACCGGAGGTTAACTAATGGCACTACGA
>Ga0181589_10004036_pt1 | contig 11722 bp, 7 predicted proteins | sample 071ome_25_FD_132444 | JGI IMG/M metagenome (GOLD analysis project Ga0181589, IMG submission 132444) | Coastal salt marsh microbial communities from the Groves Creek Marsh, Skidaway Island, Georgia - 071410BT metaG (megahit assembly) | ecosystem: Environmental > Aquatic > Marine > Intertidal zone... | reverse complement strand
GGGGGGGGGGGGAGGGCGGTGTGGGGGGGGGCGGAGGGGGGCAGTGAAAAGGACAAGTCGCTCGTGGAGCGGTTTCTTGAGCAGGAGGACGAGAAGCGAGCAAAGCGGCGAGAAGATCGGGAGGAACGGGCGAAGGAAAGCTTCGGGGTCGTGTATGAGGAGGGTCGGAAGCGTGCGGGTGGAAGGCGGGCGCGGGAGGCGCCAGAGGCCTGGGAGGAGGCGCGGATCGCCGTTGTGGACTTCATGACGGACGACGACGATGACGATGACGATAACGATAACGATGACGATAGGGGCGGGAATGGTGGGCAGGGGGCGACGCGCCGCCCCGGGGGCGTTGACCTGAGTCGGTTCGAGGACTCGAGCGATAGCGACGAGGCGATGGCGATCGATGCGAATACTGATCACGATGATCACGGAAGAGGGGATGGTGCCGAGGAGGATGACGGGGAAGAGAGGGACACGACGCAATCGGGTGATGATTCGCTCGGCAGCGGAAGCGATGACGATGACGATGAGGGTGATGCAGGCAGAGATGAAGGCGACGACGATGAACGCGACGACGACGAAAACGACTTCGACGAAAACGACGACGACGACGACGATGAACGCGACGACGACGAAAACGACGACGACACCAACGACGACAACGACGAGAACGGCCGATTGGAGGAGACCCTGTCAAAGGTTTTCCCCAACGCGGCCGGATTCCGGGCGATCGTCCCGCCCGACCAGGCGCAGGCACAGCTGAACGCACAATCGGATCGGATCAGGACGAGCCTGAAGACGTACCGGAAGAAGTCACGCCGCCTGGCGGCGGGAGTCCAAAAGTAAGAAAGTGTTCATTAAACTAAAGCCTGTCTGACAGACAACTAGTCTGCGTCTGTGCCTTGATACCGATTCGATGGCAGCGAGAGGTCTGCTCGGCCGTGGTTCTCCTCGTACGTAGATGCCACTGCTGCATCCAGATTCAGCCCACTCTTCAACGCTTCCTTCCCGCTGCTCACAAACTTGCCCTGGATTCTTCGTCGACCCGTTGTGGTGAAATTCTTCATCCACACCTCATAGCCGCCCTCAACGCCGTAGCACTGCTCGTATCCCCGCTCACGCAGCACGCCCGCGGCGTCGATCCCTTGCTCCCCCGTCGCGTCGACCAGCAAGAGCTTGGAACTCGGCTTGAACTTCGAAGAAACCTTGTCCACCAGCGCGTCTGTCGAATCGTCGTGCGGCACGTTGACCGTCCGGCGAATGGGCTTTGTGATGTGCTCGTAGTCATAGTCCCGAGCGGAACGTAAATCGACAAACGTCACGGCTTCCTTCTCGAACCACTCCTTGGCCGTCTCCAGGGACAACGCCACCGACGGTTCCCCGGCCGAAGCCGAAACCACGTGAAACCTCATACAACGCGACGCATTCGCCCTTGTTGTTGCGGCCCACTGCGCCCTCCCCAGCTTCGCGGCAGAAGCCATTGCAGGCGTTTTTCGCATTCACTGGCGAGCGAGCGACGCGCCGAACAAACAAATCGAGCTGATCAGCTGTTCTCTTCTTCATCTTCTCTTGTCATCTTGGGAAGGAAGGCCGAGTCCGTCCAGCTGCTGGGCGACCATCAACCCCTTCCGCATTCGGCACTCCAGGTACTTCCTCGCCTCCCCACTGCATTGCTCGGACACGACGATCCCGTCCTGACCCGAAGACGCGCTGACACAGCGCATGTACCTGCGACGAGGACGACAAGGACTATCGGAGTGAGGCGGCGAAAGGTTGCGAGAGAGCGCGTTGCCGAACGCACGTCGCCTTTTCTTCCTTGCACTCGTCAAAGTGGTCCAGCGGGAAGACGCCCTTCTCAGGTGGCTTGGCCTGCTGCGACGTTGTCTTGGTCGGGGCCCCGAGCGCCATGCCTGAGATCGAGCGAGCGAGCGACTGGATCTGTTGTTGTTTCACGTCCCACGCTCGCCGTCGTGCTGGACGGGGAGTCACGGTGTTCAGACTTTCAGCGCGTCAGTCCCCGGTGCTGAACGTGCGTGACGAGGCGTCAGGCCGAATATAAAGTGGCCCCCACTTGCCCATGGGAAAACCAAAACACGAAAGGCTGTCTGTTTGAATCAGGTTTCGTGCGCACAACGCACGCAGGGTATCGCGATAGACACGGGCGATACGTGGCAGACGTGCGGACGGAAGTTGAGCGCGTTGAAACCCTGGGTGGTCTCGATTATCGAGCGTGGCAATCTCTCGGTCACCACCCCGCTCCGCAACAGCAGCGATGAGCTCGCCGCCACCCTCGACGCCGCATCGGACGGCGCCCCCGCCGCCGTCAGAAACAGCGTCGGAAACAATCAGGGCGATCTACCAGAACTGGTTCACGATCGCGGATACAAACGGGGACGGGCGCATCACGGGCACGGACGCCGTCTCGTTCTTTTCGCGTTCGGGGCTATCGCAGCAGACGCTTGCCAAGGTTTGGGCGTATGCGGATGAGCGGCGGGCAGGGTACTTGGACTTTAACGGGTTTGCGAAAGCGTTGGAGTTGGTGTGGCTGTTTCAGGAGCGGACAGCTGCGCAGCACACGATGCAGGCATACGAGGAGGAGAAACGGGCCGGGGGCACGGGCGTGTTGCTGGGGCCGCCGCGGCTCAAGGGTCTGGTGGGCGGATTGTACGAGGATGTGCGGGAGAAGGAGGAGATGGACGAGGTGATGCGGAACTTCACGCCGCATTACAGTGCGGCGGATCGGGAAGTCGGTGGGAGTGCTGCTGGCGTGCCGGTGCGGACGAACACGCACACGCGGGAGGTCAAGTCGTTCGCGTCGCCGCCGGTGCCTCTTGCGAGTACGCCAGATCACGCATCGCTTCAGAGCCCGGGGTCGAGTTTCGGTGGTCTGTATCGGTCGGTGGACAAGACGATGCCCATCTCGAGCGCGCTGCTGCGGGGTTCGTTCTCCAAACAGAGTGCGAGCGCGACCAAGTCGGTGGGTGGTTTTTTATACCGTCTCACTCTCGCGCGTCCGGACCCTCGAGAGAGATCCCTCTCTCTCTTTGTCTCTGTCTCTCTCGCGCGCCTCACTCCCCCGCTCGTCACGAGCGTCCTGCTTCTTCTTCTCCGTCAGGCGCTGACGAGTAAGGACGTCACGAGTATCACCGACGGGATCAAGAGGATATATTTTTCCAAGATTCGGGCCTTGGAGGAGACGTACAAGTTTGGGTCGTTCTTCTCACCGTTGCTGCAGGAAGGAGACTTTGAGGCCAAGCCGTCGGTGTTGCTGCTGGGCCAGTACTCGACGGGCAAGTCGACGTTCATCAAGTACCTGTTGGGAAGGGACTATCCGGGCATTCATATTGGGCCAGAGCCGACGACGGATCGTTTCGTTGTCGTGCACCACGGGCCTGCCGACAGGACGACGCCGGGAAACACCCTCGTGGTGCAGACGAGCAAGCCGTTCACGGGACTGTCCCAGTTTGGCAACGGATTCCTGAGCAAGTTTCAGGGATCCGAGTGCGATAATCGGCTTCTGGAGGAGATCACGTTGGTGGATACGCCGGGGGTGCTGTCGGGGGAGAAGCAGCGGATACAGCGGGGGTACGACTTCAAACACGTCTGCGGCTGGTTTGCGAGCCGGTGCGATCTGATCCTGCTGTTGTTCGATCCGAACAAACTCGACATATCGGACGAATTCCGGAGCGTGATGAGCACGCTGAAGAGCCACGAGGACAAAGTGCGGATCGTCCTGAACAAGGCAGACCAGGTACGTTGTGGTTGGTCGGTGTGGTCGGTGTGGTTGGTGCGCCGCCGAGACGAAGCGGAAATATGACACGTTCTTTTTCGATGTGCTTCCGACAGGTTGACCAGCAGCAGCTGATGCGCGTGTACGGCGCGCTGATGTGGAGCCTTGGCAAGGTCTTTTCGAGCCCAGAGGTGCCACGGGTCTACATCGGGTCGTTCAGTGACGACGCCAAGAAAGGGAACAAGAACAACAAGAACAACAGCGCCAACTCGAGCACCTCCCAGATGTGGAGCTCTCTGTTCGAGAAGGAGCAGGAGGACCTGCTTCACGACCTCTATAGCATGCCGAAGATTTCGTGCGACCGGCGGGTCAACGAGTTTGTCAAGCGGGTGCGGGCGGCCAAGATCCACTTTCTGATTATGGGCCATCTGCGAAAGCAGATGCCCTACTTCGGGCAGAAGAAGGCACAGCAACGCCTGTTGGACCGACTCCAGGAAGAGTTCGTGGCCGTCCAGCGGGAGCACCACCTGCACCCGGGTGACTTCCCGGACGTCAACCGCTACCGGGAGATCCTCAGCGCGTTCGACCTGAGCAAGTTTCCCAAGCTGGAGAAGGGCGCCTTGGCGTCGATCGACCAGGTGCTGTCGGAGGACGTGCCGAGGCTGATGTCCAAGTGTGGCAACCCGTTCAGTGCTGGTGGATGACTGATTTGTTATTATTGGTTTCATAGTACAGTTGACTAGATCAGGTCCAGGCTGAGACTCGAGTCTTCGTCCTCCTCGGCGTCGCTGTATTCGTCGTCTTCATCCTCGTCGTCACTGTCCTCGTCCCGCTCCTGGTTCTCGACCACGATCTCCTTCAGGTACTCGCCGAGGTTCTGCCCGCTCGCGGCCGCCGCCTCGGATCCCACCGTCGCAGACAGGGCGCTGTTTTCCCGTTCCTCCGGATAGCGCGTCCACGGAAGCGTCGAACGGTCGAGGTCCTTCACGCCGTCGATGTACCGCAGCTTGGCCACCGCGTTCCTCGCCTCCACCCGGTCGTCAAACCACCCGAGCACCGTCTCGGTCGGCGACTCGGAGTCCGACCCGGAGAACCCTGCATCGTCGAAGAAATTTCCGTCGATGATATCGACCGTCGAAGTTCCTCCGTCTTGCAGCGGCGACGCGCCGTCCCAGTACTCCATAAAGTCGACGTGGCCTCGTCCCGCGATGATGACAACGTCCTTGGGCTTGGCCAGCCCCACGGCCACCCTGATGGCGCTGAACCGATCCTCGACGATATACCGCCCGACCTCGGACTGGTACCGCAAGAGCCACGGCTGGAACCACTGGGGGACCCTATGCGGGTCCTGCAGCCACCCCCAGTACGACCCCGCGTGGCGCCCGGTCACCTCCTCCGGCATGCCGGAAATCATATCCGCGATGATCCTATCCGGCGGACAGGCACCAGGCGAATCGTTCGTAAAGAACACCGTATCGGCCTTGAAGTGCAACATGTTGCCGATCGCTGCCCGCTCGGCCGCGTCGCTCGATCCCTTGCATCCCATCACCAGGATGGTCTTCCTCGCCCCCGCCTCCTTCACCTCGTCGATCAGCTTGCTCAACTGCTGCGGCGTGCTCGCCGAATCGACAATCACCGGGAACGGCTGCCCCTCCTCCACCAGCTCGCTCCGCCCCGGAATCACGTCCACGGCCTCGATCCCCGCCACGATATTCACCAGCTTGATCCCCCTCGCCAGCCCCACCGCAACCGCGGCAAGCACATTCCGAACATTGAACTCCCCGATCAAGGGAACGATAATCTCCAACCGCCCCACCGGCGTCTTGACCAGGATCTCCGTCTCCCAGATGCTCGCCTTGACCTTCTCCGCGTAGACGTCCGCGTCCTTCGAAGTCACCCCATACGTCAACATCTGCGCCCCCGTATCCTCCACCAGCCGCTCCAAGCTATCCCCGTACATATCATCCTTATTGATGATGGCAATCTGCCCGGCGTCGAGCCCCGCAAAGTACTCCCCGATCCGCTCCAGGTACTCGTCAAAGTCGTCCCCGCCCGTCCGTGCCTTCTCCTCGTCCGCGTTCGTAAACACCACAATCTCGGGCCGGAACGCCCGCGCATCGCACCGCCCGTCCCGCATCGACCCGGGGCACACCTCCACCACCGCACTCTCCGCCCCCCGATCCGCGCCACCGGCCAGCACCTTCTGCAGATGCAACCCATCCGGCGTCGTCATCGGTAACTCGTACTTCCCACGGTACGGCACCACATGAAACGGCACCGAGCAGTCCCGATGCAACGTCACGTCCTCCTCGGTCGCGTGCCAAATTGCCCCCTCCCTCGTCAGCCGGTCCTCCGCCAGCGCATACTCCGTATCCCCCACGAGAAGCGTGAGCTCTTCATTCTCCTCAAAAACGCCCCGCGTCAGCCACGACGACGTCGTCTTCCCGTACGACCCCACAAACGCCACCGTGTTCATCCTCGTCGCCGGCCTCTCGTAAAACTCCGACGCGAGACAGGCCAACACGGAGAGCAAGTCTTCCACTCCCACGACCGCCACATTCGCAGCGCCACACGTGACGTCCCGGCCCACTTCCACGATGACCGCCACCGCCCCCATCTCCACCGCTTCCTCCACCCAATCGTGCCCGTCCTCCTCCCCATCCTCACTCGGCACACACACGTACAGCGCATTCGCCGACGACGAGTCCGAATTGCACGTGATGATGTTCTCGATCGACACGTCCAGGCTCGAGCTGTCGCCGGCGAACTCGTACTCGACCCCTGCCTTGGACAGCAGGTCGCGCAGCGACCGTGCGCGCGGCGGGGGCTCTGGGTACGACAACTCGAGATCGTCGTCGTCGTCGTCGTCGTCCTGCACGTCGTCCTGCACGTCGTCGCCGACGTCGTTGTCGACATCGACGTCGTCGCCGACGCCCTCGTCGGCCCGGCCCTCCCCACGCCGCAGGCTGTCGAGGAGGCTATCGATTTGGTCGAAGGCGTTTTCTTCGCCGTTCTCCTCAGACTGCGCCCGAACGACGACCGTTCGCACGCGCAGCCCATGACCATTCCTATACCCATACAGCGAACACCGCGCCGAGACCGATGGTGTCCGCAATACGCGACTCGTATATGGGAGTTTGCATGAAGGCGAATTTCGCCCCGTCGATGCAGTCGCGAGCGCTCTACACAGTCCGCTCGGCCCCGCGTGGCCGACGATGAACATGGTGTCTCTCTCTCTCTCTCTCTCTCTAGCCACGGAACCGACTGATTTATTTCGAGAAAAAACTTGCGACTCCGGAGTCGCTGGGCACAGGCAGGAGGCCGGGTCGATGCGACTGACCGCCAACAACGGCCGCACACCTCGTCGCCTCGTTGATGTACCCTTCCCACTCAGGATGCGGGTCGACCTCTTCAGCAAGGCCGCGAATCACAGAAACGTCCAGACCCGCACGACACGCCCACTTGAGGTACTCACCGATGCACCGAGGACCCCCAATGATGATGCCGTCGACCAGCTTGTGCACAAACACACCACGGGCAGCACCCCGGTACACGAACTCCGGAACGTACGTCAGCTCCGGGTAAGCGCGCACGATGTCCTCCTTGGTATTGAGTCCAGCCATCCGGTGGGTTGGCTTCGCGTCCTCACCTTCGTGTCCTCGACCACAGGCACGAGAGCCCATTCTAAACGCAATGTATCTGTCCACGTCGACGCAGCATCCATCCATCTCCTCCTGGTTGTCCTCGACCAGGAAACCCCGGGGAATCGCCCCGATAACCGGCAGATTGGCCGGCTCGAATTCGCCTTCCTCCGCGCCGTGTCGGTCGTTCGGATTGACCACGCGGGCCGGAATGCCGACTGCTGTGAATGCTTCTGGTGCATCTTCGGTCAATGCGACGGGCGATTCGTCGTCAATGTCGTCGGATGGCCTCCTGATCGTCGGCCCAGGTGCGTCGCGGGTCTCTTTCTATTCGAGTCCTACTCCACGCGCTCACGTAGTACATACCAACGCCACAGGTGTGCTCGGTTCCCGTCTCGGGTCCCTCTGGCTGGCTGCGCATCCCGGCGCCACGGTCGTGGGCCAGACCAACACGACGAACAACCACGGCTTCCTGTCCTCGGTCGGAATCGTTCCGCGGGTGGGACCGACTGCCGAGAAGTTCCCCAATGTCGCGTTCTGTGCGCCGCCGTCTGGCTCTGAAGATTACGCCGGGGACGTGGCGCGGGCGCTCGACATGTGGGACGGGACTGGCAATTTTGTCTTCACGTCGTCGGCCGGAGTGTACGACGTAAAGGACGGGTCTGCGTGCCGGGAAGACTCTCCGACCGTGGCGATGGGCGCGTCTCCGCGCACCGACGTGCTTCTGGCTGCGGAGCAGTCTGCGCTGTCGGCGGGTGGGAACGTCGTCCGGCTGGTGGGTCTGTACCATCGGACGCGGGGGGCGCATACGTTCTTCTTGAAGCAGGGGACGGTGCAGCGTCCGGGGTCGTACATGGTCAACCTGATTCACTACGAAGACGCCGCGCGGCTGTGTGCGGCCGTGTTGGGCGGGGAGGGGCCGGGGGCAGCGGGAGGGCGGTATCGCGGACAGGTGTTCGTCGGGTGTGACGATCGGACGGGGAGGATTGAGGATATGATGGCGAGTATTGAGCGGGCGGGGTTGGCGGGGTTGGAGGGGCACGTGACGTTTTCCGCAGGAGAAGCGGGTGGGACGGACGCTGGTAAACGGATGGGCAATGAAAAGACTCGCGAGACGCTCGGATGGACTCCGAAACACAAGAGTGTCGAGGATTTCTTCGAGCGGGACGGCGAGGACTGGTGGTTTGAGTTGGCGCAGGGCGGGGTGCACCTCGGCATGCCGCACAAGGACTAGGACTAGGCGTCGTTACAGAATGAATCTTATCGATAAAGTTATGGTATCGTAAATCCTATCGTATGTGTTCTAGGTATCTAGATGGGTGGTTGTCGTCGTTCCACTACCGGGCGTGCGCTGCTTCCGTTCCGTCTGCCGTGCCGACCGCGCCTGCAACGGCGCCACTCGCCAGAAGGCCGACGCCGCCGCCGATACCTCCTGGCGGGTCCTCTTGGAAACCGTCGTTTTGACGAGCCTTCAGCCCCATGTTGATCAGGTACATCACTGCCCGCGCCGGGTCGCCCTTGGCGGCCTGCAGGCCGGCGCCCGCAACTTGCGCCGCGATCGGATGGAACCGCTCCTCCAGTTCGAACGTCGACGACTTTTGCCGCTTCATGGCGTCCTGGGTTTTGACGGTGTCCCTGCCATGGTCCTTCTCCTCGTTGTTGCTGTTGTTGTTGACCATGCCATGCTCGTCGGCCTTGCGAGCCTCCTCGGCCGCCTCCACCGGCGCATCCGTTCCCTTTGCCGCATCCGCTCCCGCGGTTCCTCCCGTCTCGACGCTTTTCTTGTCCTTCTTCTGACCATCTTCCTTCTCCTTCACCGTCTCCGTCTCCGTCTCCTTGCCGTGCCGCAACTTGCTCACCAGCCGCCGCCCAAAGTCCAACATCGTCTGCCTCCGCGTGTCGTCGCTCATGCTAAAGTCCGCCAGGTTTTTCCTGCTCAGACCCAGCCCGGCAAACAGCTCCTTCAGCGTCACATTCTGCATCCGCAGCTCGTCGATGATCTTCGATTTTGACTCGAGCATCCCCTCTCCCGCCAGCGTGTTTTCGTTCAACCTCGAAATCTCCGCCATCAGGTCAGAGATATCCTTCAGGTCGGCCTCCGCCTGAATGTTCTCCTCCAGCGCCTTTTGAATATCTCCCGCCAAATCGCTCCCTGTCGGCGACTTCATCTCCTGGAAGTGCTGGAACAGGTTGAGCGACGGCGTCTTGATCGCCTGGTTCAGCGAGCTCGGGTTCTCCGCGCCGACTTGCTGCTGCTGCTGCTGCTGCTGCTGCTGCTGCTGGGCCAGGTTGTCACGCGCGGCAGCGCCATGCCCTCGAGCATCCTTTGCACTTCCCTTTGACTTTGACTTTTTCTTTGACTTTGACACGGGCGTCGGCCGCGTTGCCGGGTTTGCTGGGTTTGCCGGCTGCGCCGAGTGTGGGGCTGCCGTCATCCCGACGGCAGCAGCGACCAGGGCCGCGTGGTGGGCGGCGCCAGATCGGGCCCCGGCTTCGCCTCCAACGCCGCCGGCTCCATCACGTTTCCTCGCCTCTGCCTTGGCCTTGTTGACCCCGGCAGGCACGAACTCGTCATCGTCCGACGGCCGTCCCGCCTCCGACTTGAGCGGCGACTCCTCGTCATCCTCCGCCATCACAAACTCATCCGACTGCAACTTGGTCGACTTTCGTCGCGGACGGCCAGTCATGTTGGTTTTGGTGTGCGTGTTGGTGGCCCCGCCAGCATCAGCATCGGGGACTTCGACGACGGCAGCTCCCGCCCCCTCCTTGTCCTTCCCGCGAAGACTACTCCGGCGCGTCCGCCCCGAAGACGACGGAGGAGCGACGTCAGAGCGCGACGGAGCAGGCGCGGCCCCCTTCTTCCCACCCCGTGCCGAGCGCCGCCCCTTGCTCGCCTTCCCGGCAGGAGTCGCCTGCCCCGCGTCGACCTTCTTCCCGCCCTCCCCCGGCGTCTTCGTACCGCCCTCCTCATCATTCTTACCCCCGCCGGGGCCGTTGACACGCCCACCCCCGCGCTTGCTCGGCGTGACATTCTCGCCCCCGTCGTCCCCTCCGACGCCCGCCGCCACCTCCATCCCGTCCGGACTCCGCATCGGCGTCGCCCGCTTCCTCGAATTCGTCGGCCGACGCACCCACACCGCATTCGGCGACAAGACCGTGTGGTGCAACACGTCTATCAGTGCGCCCTCCTCGAATCGATCCCGATCTTGCGCACCGGGCGTGCAGGCTGCCGCGGTTGTCGTATTTTCCGCGTCTGTATTACTATGGTACCTCATTTTCTTGGTTTTCGTGCTGTTTCTTTGTTTCGCCGCGGAGAACGTGTCTTGGGAAAATTACCAAATTTGAATTCTCGTCCCTCGATTACGAACTCAAAACACCAACTCGGCAGCCCGCACTTGTCCCCCGAGTTCTGAAAATATGTCTTCGGATTCAATTGATACCGAGCGGGGCGAATAGAGAAATTTCTGAGGGGTCGCGACCCCTCGATCGAGTCCGGCCGAGCGACCGGCTCGACAGCTGGCGCCCGGCTCATCGTCCACGTCTACCTCGTACGTACCCTTTGGGCCTCCGGGTCTGCCCGCCAGACCAGCGGGGATCACCGTCCCTGGAGCGCCGGCGCGGGGCTCTGATCGCCCCACACGTGTGCTCTCTCTCCGGCGACGACAGAGATCACGAGATCACAAGGCCAGGTCCCGGTCGGGTGGCCCGGAGCGGAAGGGCCCGTTCGCATCCGGTGACGAGGGACGCGCTCACGTCCGACGCCGGACGCGTCTCTCTCTCGTTCGCCGCATTACCTGCGCTGTTTCGTCCCCGGCAGCGCTCTCGAATCTCGAATCTCGCCACACGGGCAGAGGTCACGGATCACATCCTCCGCCTCCGAAGAAGCATTGTTGTTGTTCTCGTCATTATCTACACGATGGAGCGTATCACCCGTCCTTCGCCCATGCGGGGAAGCGGACCAGCGAAAGCGAACAAGGCCCGCTTCCATCGTTTGAATTCCCTCGCCCCTCGCGCGGAGAGTGGGGGCCGGGTTGCCAAGGGCAAGCAGTTCAGCACAGAGCAGCTTCGTCTGTCCCCATCGGCGAGGCCAATGGGGGAGGGGTCGTTCGGCATGGCGTTCCAAGGCCAGCTGATAGAAGGCGGGAACTCGAAATCCACGATCCCGGTGGTCCTCAAGAAGGTCAAAACGAATGTCACGGGCGCGCGCTACGTCCAAGAGATGGAGCACGTGCTCAACGTGTACCTCTCTCGAGCGTGCTCGAAGACCTCGCTGGCGCCCTTCTTGGGGTACGCGGAGATTGCCGACGCGGAGGCCGACGGCAAGCTGACGGCTGGGCTCTGGCTGGTGTGGGCGTACGAGGGC
>Ga0181589_10004035_pt1 | contig 11722 bp, 6 predicted proteins | sample 071ome_25_FD_132444 | JGI IMG/M metagenome (GOLD analysis project Ga0181589, IMG submission 132444) | Coastal salt marsh microbial communities from the Groves Creek Marsh, Skidaway Island, Georgia - 071410BT metaG (megahit assembly) | ecosystem: Environmental > Aquatic > Marine > Intertidal zone... | reverse complement strand
GTCGTCAGAACCTGGACTCGAACGAGGCGAGGAGTTCCTTGAGGGCGTCGGCGTGGAGCGGTATCGAGAGTAAATCGCGACCGTCGGCGCCGCGTTTGCTCCGCACGAGCTCGTGGTCGGTGAACTCTGTGAGGTGTGTGCGGAGCGTGATCTCGGAGGAGACGAGGAACTGCTCGCGACAGCTGGCGTAAAACATGTCCAGCGGCATGCCGTGCGAGTCTTGGTTTTCGAGCTGGTGCTCGGCGAGGAGACGGAAGATGGCGCGGCCGTTGGAAGTGAGCGAACGAAGTACGTTGGCGGCACCTCTGACGTGACGCTCTTCGCCCTTGGACGCCAACAGCTGCGGCAGATTGGCCGTCTCGAGCGCATACGGGGTGAACGTCGCCGCCTCTTGCCACACCCAGTTGAATCGAGCCGCCTCGCGTTTACTCCAAAGTAGCGGTGCGTTAACGTGATCGATGCTGGCGATGAGATGGACGCGCTCCATGGACGCGAGTTCGCCGAGAAGCGCCTGAGCCTCGCTCGTTCGAAGCTGTGGACCGTCGATATTGTGTAGCACGATGTACAGACGCTTCGGAGCGCACGCAGGCGTCCCTCGAGTAGCGCTTTGGATTTGCGCCAAGAGCGTCTCCGTGGGCGTCTTCTCTCCGACCGTCGGCGCATCCTCGCTCTCCGATGCGAGCGCGGAAGCCGCGGCGACAACGACCTGCTTTGGCGTGAGAGAGGGAAAGAAACCGTTCACGACGATGACGCCGCCATCGACAAAGTAACGCTTTTCAAAATCCTCCATGAGCGCCTTCTTCGAGCCGAAGCCGTAGAGCAACACGTTGAACCCCGATCTTAGGAGTTGAAACCAACGTCTGTGTTGCTTCTCCAATCCCTTGACGATGGCAGCGCGCTCGTTGATGTGCCCCACCGGAAGGTGACCGAGCGTCTCTCGAACCGTCTCTTCATCCGCCAAATCCAACATACCGAGCATGTTCGCCTGCGCCCCGACGTGCCTACCCCGTCCTTTACTAGCGATGTATCCTATTCCCTTGTGTTGCTGTTTTTTCCGTCGTTTCCTTCCCTTGCCGTCCTCGTCGTCTTCGTCGCTCTCCCCGTAGTCTTCCCCGCGCGCCGCCACCTCCAACGCCTCGTGCACCGCCAACGCCGTCTCATCTTCCCTCACGACCAACTCCCCACCGTGCCTTCCAGACGTCGACGCGTCCAAGCCACCTCGATTACCCTCCACCGCGTTCCCGTTTTCCTCCGCCTCGCGTCGCGCCTGCATGTACTCGAGCGACTTGGGCACGTGTTTCGGCACCCTTCTAAACCCACCGCGCGCGATCCTCTGTCCGCGCGTCTTGGCGAACGCGGGCGCTCGCATCGTCTCCGCGCGTTTTCGCGTCTTGGGCGGCATGCTCGCGCGTCCACCGCGTCTTCGACGGACGCTCGTTGACGATGAGATTTAAAAAAACAATCAGCGAACCCGCGCGCCGTGCGCGACGCGGTGGACGCGCGCGCGACGACGACGCGCGAGAGAGACGCGAGACGGACGGAGACGCGAGACGTCTCTTCGCTCGCGCGCCTCGTGTCGACGACGGTTCGTCGGCGTCGATGAGTGCGGACCAACACGTCGTCGCGAATGAGTGAGTGACGCCGCACACCGCGTCTCGACGCCATGCGAACCGCCGCGCGCGCGCTCGCGCCGACGCCACCCGGACGCGCGCGCGACGTCACCTCGACCGCGCGTCGCCGTCTCGCCTCTCGCGCGCGCGCGACGCCGACGTACGAGAAGGTGTTCGACGAAACCACGGGACAAGATGTCGACGTCTTGTCGCAATCGATCGAGCGCGTGCGCGTCGGTGCGGGCGTCGAGTGGTCGTACAGGCGCGGTGTCGCGGCGCCGAGAGAGGGCGAATCGCTTCGGGACGTTCCCGTGGTGTTCGTGCACGGACTCGGTGGACGGGCGTACGGGTTTCGCGCCCTGTCTCGCGAGCTCCAGGAGCGCGGGTTCGAGACGTACGCGCCGGACGTCACGGGGCACGGAGATTCGAGCAAGCCGAGTCTCGGGAGAGGATTGGCGGCGTACGACGTCGAGGCGACGGGTGAGGCGCTCGTGGGATTCTTGGAGGCGACGGGATTGGCTGAGGGTCAGGTGGATGTCGTCGCGCACGGGTACGTCTTGCCGCAACACGTCTTGGCGCTCGCGGCGAAGAGACCGGAATTATTTCGACGGATCGTGGTGATGAACGCACCGTTGGTGGCGTCGCACGCGTACCCGCCGCAGATGGCGACGTACACGCGACCGTTCGGTATGGGTAAGGGGGCGTCGTTCGACGCCGCGGGGTACCTGTACAACGGGAACGAGTTTGCGCTTCCGGCGGACGTCTTGGGTGAATACGAAAAGCCGTACGTCGGTGAAGAAGCGGAAGCGGCACGCGCGGCGGTGGAGGCGTACGTGACCAAGGCGAGTGATTTAAAAAAACTCAACGCTGACGTGAAGAAGGCGCTGAGCGCGCGCGGATTACCGAAGATTCGCGTCATTTGGGGAACGGCGGATCGATACCTCGACGACGCCCCGATCTACGACTGGTGCGCTGACATTCGTGCTTCGTTCAGCTCCATGCGCAAGGTTGGACACATGCCGCAAGAAGATTTCCCGACAGATGCGGCGGCGAGATGCGCCGAGTTTTTCACCGCCGATTTACGCGCGAGCGCCAAAGCGGCGTTGAACTCGGTGCGCGTCGGCAAAATCACCACCGACGACGGCACGGGGTAAACGTCGTTTCACACTTTTAATTTTTTTACGCGTGTAATGCATTTTTAAACGTCATTTGAAGGCTCACAAATGTACTGCTGTTTTCTAACAATGGTATTGTAACTGAATTAATGCGTCGCTCAGTCGCCGCGAATGCGTCCGAGGAGCGCCGCAAAAATCGGAATCAAACCGACGCTTCCGAGGGACATGCGTTGGTTCGTCGTCGCGCGGACGGAAATCTTTCCGGTTCCTCGCGAGTTGATGTTGAAACTACCGGTGAGTTGAGTGTCCTTACCGACTTGGATGGAGCTCATACCGTTGCAACCGAGCGCGAGGTCACCGCGCCAGTTCATGAAACTCGCGCTGACGGTGGACGAGTTCGGGTTTGCCGGGTCCTCGCTGTGGCGAATGATCGTCTCGAGGTTACCAGCGTACGCGACATCCTTTTGCGCGGTGACGGCACCGGTGCTCACGACAACCTTCATCCCCGGTCGCGCCTTGAAACGGTTTTCAATCTTCGTACCGAGCGCTAACACGCCGCCGACGAGAGAGGCGGAGAGACCGCCGATGATCTTGTCGACGGCGCAAAATTTCCATCTCGTCTCCCCGCGCGCTGTGTACACCAAATCCTTACCCACCGTTTGGATATCGACACCAGTGGTAGAGATCAAGTTACGCGTGTGCGGAATGGACATTTCACCCTCAAAACCAAAGTTGCTGTCCTTTTTATCCTTGGAAATCTGCGCCTGCACGACACCCGGGACGAGGTCCTTGAGCACGAATTGGTGCTCGACGGAGAAGCCCTCGACGCCGGTCTCGTGATCCCAACCGTGCGCGTCGACGATTGGTCGGCACGCCCATTGTTGGTTGGACTCGAGCTGACGGTAGTGGTGACCCTGGGTGTCGCCGTCGAAGGATAAGGGCAACTGAGGATCCGGCGCCGGAATGGACACTTGCTTCGGCGTCGGCATGGGTTCCATTTGGTCCGCTGGAATGTCGTACGGAGACGGCTCGCCCGAGATGATTTCGTTCTCTAAGTCTTCGAACCCATCGTCATCGTACTCCATCAACCGACGTGGCTTACGGGTGGTGATGAGGGAAGAGAGAAGGAACGGAAGCGGGGGCACCTTTTGTTGTCCGGGCATGCCACCTCGGCCACCCTTGTTGGCCTTTTGTTGTTCCGCCTGCAAGTTCAACAGAGAGTTGGCCTCGGTGAGAATCTTGGAGGCAAAGCACAACAACAAAAGTTGCGGCTTCCACACTTGACCGTTCGGCAAGACGCGCTCGCCTTCGTGGTTGGTGCGGCAGAGCGGATGGTTTTCGGCGAGCGCCACCGGGTTCATCAGTCTCATGTCGCCTGCGGCTTGACGAATCGTCTGCTGCACGATGTGCGAACGCTGCGCAACGTACATTTCGTACGAAATCGGTTGACCGTTCGCTCCGTCCGGCGGCGCGGTGGCGGCGTGCGTCAAGACAACGATGGCGTTGAACCAAATCGCCTGGCCAAACGTGTTCGTGATTTGCTTCAACAAGGGCAAATCCGCAGCGTCGGATCGAGACGGAATGTCCAAACGATCAAAGTAGAGGACGATGTCCGGCTTGTGCTGCTTGGTGAACTTCTTCGCATCGTTCATGATGGAAGAGTTGTAACGAATATCAGACGCAGAGGCTTGTAATCCCGGAGTATCGATGAGACGAAGCGTCATGCCGTGGATCTTCTTTTCAATCAGCGTAACCTTCTTCGTCGTGTCCGCGTCGGCGGTGCCGGACGGCGCCGAGCCTTCACCCAACAAGGAGTTGACGACGGCAGACTTACCGACACCGCTCTTACCTAAGAGTAAGATGGTACACGTAAAGTCCAAATCGGCGTCGGAGCCTTCGTTTTCGGCTTGCTGCGCGAGAGCCACGGCTCTATCAAAGGACGAGTTGCTCGGATCCTTTTGCGCACCCTTACCAGCCTTGAGTTGCTCGGCGAGCTCCAAACGGTAGATTACTTGCGCCACGACGGTGTTTCTAGGACTTTGCTTCAATCTCGACGCCAAACGCAAGAGCTTGATGCGAAGCATCTGCAACTCGTACGTGCGGGTGGCGTCCTCGTCGCTCGGGTATGGCTTCACCAACGGCTCAACGGGCGCAGGCTTCGGCTTCACCGCCGCCAACGCACCGCTCGCGGCATCACGAACGGCGCTACTGAAAGATTTCGCCAACATCGGCGCCGCCGTACCAGCCGCACGGAACTTTGCCTCGCTGTCTCCGTTCGTCTGCTCCTCCTCCTCCGCCTCCTCTTCCGATCCAAAGTCTTCCTCCTCCGCGATCACCTCCTCTTCCTCGACGTCGGCCGCCGCCCGCTCTTCCTCCTCGAGATGTTCGTCTTCAATCTCAGCCATATCGTCTCCGACCTCGTCGTCAGCTCCCGCGAGCGCGGCGTCCTCCTCCTCGACGTCCCCTTCGAAACCCTGGTTCGGGGTCGCGCGCGTCGCCTCCGACACCAACCCCTCGCGCGTCTCCTCGCTCGCGCGCTCCGGAGACGATTGCGGGAAATCTAACGATTCGATCTCCTCGTCCTCGCCGAAGCTCTCGTCGCTCTCCTCGTCGTCGTACCCGCTCTCGAACGAGCTCTCGTCGAACGAGGCTTCGTCTCTCGAATCGTATGCGTACGCCTCCGAGTCACTGCTCGCGTACGACGCGTCGTCGTCGTCGTCGTCTTCGATGTGGGGCGAGACTCGATCGGCGTCGGGCATGTACCGTGCGTGCGTGCGTGTCGTGCGACGCGCGCGCGTGTGACGCGCACGATGAATGAATGCCCCGCACGAGGTCCTCGGATCCTCGAGGGTTGGGACGGACGAGTCCCTCCGCCGCGGTGAGTCGCGAAGGGCGGCGCGGCGACGCGGGAAGGTTTTGGAAGGGCGAGAGTCGCCGTGATTATTACAACGCGCTCGATCGAAGCGTTAAGACACCACGCATCCGCAGCCGGGTTGACTCTCGGGAGCGCTGGCGTATTTCTCCGCGAGAGGGTCGAGGATGGCGATGATTTCTAAAAAGTCGGGACGCTTTTTGACGAGCGGATCCCACATTCTGGCGATGAGCGCCGCGAGCTCCTCGGGCATGTAACCCTCTCGAATGGGTGGTCGGAGATTTTCTAGACTCGCCGCTCGGCACGCGTCCACCGGATTTCTTCCGCTGAATGGTTGCTGGAAGCTAAAGAGTTGGTAGTAAATCATGGATGCCGCGTAGACGTCGACGGCGGGACCGTAAAATTCGTGACGGAACACCTCGGGCGCCATGTACCGGTACGAACCGGTCTCACCCGTCATGTTGAACGCCTGGGACATCTCTTGTGGAAGTTTATTACGCACGGAGAGCGTTTTAGACAGACCGAAATCACCAATCTTGAGCGTTCGCATCCTCGTCAACATGAGGTTGCCCGGCTTTAAATCTCTGTGAATAACCGGAAGCGGCGTTCTACCGTGCAAATACGCCATACCCCTGGCGCAGTCGAGCGCCATTTTTACCGATTGACGTAATGGCAACAGTTCCTCAGCCCTAAAGACCGCCTCTAAGCTTCCACCAGCCATGTACTCACTGACAATGGACGTGAGGCCCTCGGCGGACACCGTCGTTCCGAGAAACTGCACGATGTGCGGGTGGTGCAGCTGTTGCATAATCTTCAGCTCGAGTCTGAATTCAGCTTGCGCGACTTCATCCGCGTTAAGATGTTTGTGCAACTGTTTCAAGCACACCTTTGTCCCCCGCCACGTGCCACTGTACACGACACCGAACGCGCCGGCGCCGATTTCCTCAACGTTGGTAAATTCTCCATCCGGAATTTCCCAAGCCATCGTATCCGCGGGCAACTGCATGTGCGCCGCCCCGGAGAGATGAGATTCTTGGAGAGGTAAAAACGTACCGCTCACCCTATCCTTAATCTTACCTCCATTCTTGGCGAGCATCTTCACCAAATCGCTGTGGTTGCCGTATACGGCGCTCTCCAACGGCGTCGACCCCCAACGATCAACTGGATTCACGGGCACGCCGCTCTTCACCAACCAATCCGCCACTCCAAACGAACCTTCGCTCGCCGCGACGTGAAGCGGCGTGCGATTATCGTAATCGGCGTAACTTTCGCTCGTGATGGTCTTATTCGCGCGTTCGAGCACGCGCTTGAGCCGACGCAAGTTCCCCGTCGACGAGCAAAACAACAATTCGCTCGTCAAGTGTCTCTCCGTGTACTGCAAAAACTTAGCCGTACCGGGTTTATTCGTCCCGTCCGATCCAGCCTCGCTGTGTCTCCCCGCGCTGCTCTCGTTCGTGTGTTCGCCCCCCTCCGACTCGCCCATGTCCACGCGGTACGGTAGTCTCACCCCCGGCGACGCCCCCACCGGTAAATTCTCATCCGCGCTCGTTCGTCCACCGCTATCGCTATCGAAAGACATGACGCTCGCCCCTTTCACCATCCCGAACACCATCTCGCTCGCGCGCGCGCGCGCTCACCCCCGGGTCGTCGCCCGTTCCCGTTAGGTTCACCTCTGAATGAATCGTCCCGCGCGACGCGTCACGACCGACGACGACGACGTTTCACGACCTACCGACGACGATGACGCGTCGCACCCACTCGCGCGCGTTCGCACTCGCACTCGCGCGCGTCGGAATCTCGCGTCGTAGGAGTGGTCGTGACGAGATTCGCGCGAGTCAGCGCGCGCAGTCGTGAATATTCTCCCTAAGGTTGGGTCACCGAGACGCGCGAGCGGGCGCGAAGAGACGAACGAAGAGACGAAGAGACGAAGACGCTGGGTGACGCGTGAGGAGGAAGAGGAGGAGAAGAAGCCTAGGATGGCGCTTTTTCATGGCAAATCGTTCCTATCGAGTCGCTATCGAAGAAAAATGAGGGGTGACGGCGCGGCACGCAAGAGAGACGCAAGGCGCTCAGTTCCAAAACGGTCTATCCCACGCCTCGCGTGGGAGGGTCGGCTCGCTCGTCTTCTCGCCGCAGTACATGTAGTGGGTCGGGTGGTAGGGCGTGTAGGGAACGCTGCCTTCCTCTTCGGCGTACCACACCGTCTTGAAACCCTTTTGACTCAATAACCACTCGCGGTGCTCCTTGTTGAAGAAGACGCCGTCCATGGCGAACCACCACTTGTAGAGGCGTTGATCCCAAGAGCTCTCGCGACCCTCGCGCTCGACGAAATCGATCAACGCCAAATTGCCCCCCGGGGCGACCAAGTCCGACATGGTCTTCATCGCCTTCTTCCAGTCGGGGATCATGGTGACGCAGTACGAGCACGTCACCAAGTCGGCTTGCTTGGGGAGCTTGCGCTTGACGGCGGCGCTGTTGATGTCACCCTCCACCAACACCACTTGCGGCGCCAAACCGAGTTCCATGACGCGCTCTCGCGCCATTTCAAGCAAGGCATCGGACAAATCGCAAAGGTACACCTTGGTGTTGCACTTTTGCACGTGGCCGACGACGAATTCAATGTCCCGCGCGGTGCCGCAACCCACGGAGACCCACGTCTTCGGCTCCTTCGCCCACGGAATCACGTGGCGCATGAAAACCTCGCGTCCTGGTAAAAGCGCCTCACGGAAGCCATCGTAACGTTTGCCTTGATGCTTGTAGAACGCTCGAACATCCTTCACCTTGCTCAATCCTTGCTTCGCCATGGCGAGCATGACGGAGACGTCGCCGATGAACGAGTTTTTGAAAGTACGCCCGCTACCCTGTTGCACGATCATTTCCGGGTTGTAGTTTTCCGGCGTCGGCGCGATGAACTGCGTCAAATACCAACCGACACGATCGTAGTCCGGCACGAGCGTACCATCGAGATGCGCGAGCACGGGCGAGTGCACGCGATCGGCAAAGGAACGCCAGTAAATGCGGCCCTTCTCCTTGTCCATGTTGGCGACAACCTTGGAGATGTTCTCAGCAATCATCTCCGGCGGCATCCAGTCCATCGAATCGAGGAGGGAGGCGATGGTGATGGAGCCCGGACCTTCGCGCACGGCTGCGTCGGCCCACGTGCCATGGAACAGTTGGACGCGGTCGACGCGCTTCTTCAAGTTGGCAAAGTTCTTCTTCTCCAGGTATCGCGGGCAGCAATCGGGGGCGAATTCGCCGACGATGTAGCCGTAGTAGAAGTAGTTGTTCGGTTTCCACACGCGCACCTTGAGCACTTCGATCAATCGATCGACGAAAACCTTGGGGTTGCGGCTCAACAAGTTGAGCTGCTCAAGCGGAACGCCGCCGAGCGGAGCAATCCAACTCCACAAGAAGGTCATGGAGCACAACTTGAGGGTGAACCAGAAGAAGAAACCGCCAGAGTTTTCGTCGAATTCTTCGCGGTTTCTCACGCGCTCACGCATGCCGGAGAGACGCAACGGGAGGCACAAGATTTTCGCCATCAAGCCAGACGTGCCGGCGAACATGAAGTTGTCGCGGAACAAGTTGTGGTTGTTGTCCCAGAACTCGGCGGTTTCTTCCTGGAGCAACGGACGCAACTTGGATTCGTACACCGCTTTGAACACTTCAAAGTTCGATCGACCCCAGATGTCGAAGAATTGCTCCCACGTCAAGACTCGGATGCACGCGAGCTTGAGCTCGAGCGTGTGAAGCTGAGCGGCGTTCATGTCAACCGCGATGATCTTCTTCGGTCCTTGGCAGAGATAGTCGAGCACGTTGCAGCCCGCGGAAGAAATGGTCAAAACAACGTCATCCTTCGTCATGTGCATCACCTTGTGGTCGACCGCCGGGTCTTCCCACGAGATGTTGTAGATAATCTTCTTGCGATCGATGGACGTCATGATGAAGTTTTGCGTGTACACGTCGTGCACAACGACGCCGAATCGGTAGAGGAAGAGGGCGAAAATGGTCACGTGCATGGTGATGACCGGCGCCGACGGAGCTTCGGTGTATTTGTTGTACACCAAGTCGTACGCGGCGTAGGCGTGCGCACCCACGTGCGCCACCAACATGGTCCCGAAGAGCGCGAGTTTGCCCCGGAACGGCATGCGCGTGCGGCCGTGCGAACGCATCAAGTAACCTCGTACCCAGCGCTGGAATTCCTTCACGTGCAACATCAACAAGCTCAGACCAACGATGAAGACCAAGTTCGAGAATTGCGCAGCCTTGTAAATCAACACGGTGTGGAACACGATGCGCGTGAGAAAGTACAAAACACCAAACAACAAGCTCGGTTTCTGCTTGTTTTGCACTTCATGGAACGCCAACAACATGATGGGGACTTCTTCGACGAGCGCGATGGCAAACAAAGACGTCAACCCATCGTGGAGCAAATACGCGCACACGACAATGTACAAAAAGTGGTGCACCCAACCGTCGTCGTACGTGATCAAGTTTTCATAGTGCATGCTCCCGATGAACAAGTCCATGATGCAGTAACCGATGAAAAAGATCGCGGCGTATCGCGTGAGATCAGTTTCATTATCAATCGTCGCCGTGAATCCATCGTGGCAGACGTGATAGAACAAATACAAACCGACGAAGGACGTCACAAAGGACGAGTACAGCGTCAGGTACCACGAGTGGTCGGGAATTTTCAAAAATCGCAAAAAGTAGTACACAAACGCGCACGCGATCATGTTCGACCCCAAAAGCAAGAAATCATCCCCAGAGAAACGCACGTTTTCCGCCAAGAACGTCGTCATCTGCTCGGAGAACGACATGACTATCGCCTTGGCCACCATGTCGACGATCCGTCGACGGCTTCACCGACACCCCCCGCGACGATCCGTCTGAAATCTAAGGAAAGAGCACACCACGCAACGGTTCCGTCAGTCGATCGAACATCTCGCGCGCGTCAACGCCATCCACCCTGTAAGCTCTCGCCTTCACACACCGCACGCGCCCAACCCGCGCCTCTCCCGTCGCCGCGCGCGCGCGTCGAGAAGAGACGCCGACGGTGTTTGACAAAGGTATCCAACAGAGCCGTCGCGCATCGCGCGTCCTCGTCCTCCACCTCGCTCGCATCCGCGCGTTCGCGCGCGCGTTCGACGACGACGACGACCACCCTCTCGCGTATCACCGCCTCGAATCCCCCCCACGACGCCGTTCTCCTCGCGCGCGCGCGGATAAACCACGACGCGCGCGGTGCGATTATTCCTTTCCGCCTCTTCGCACATCGGCGACGCGTTCGCGCGCGCCATCGAATCGAACGCGCGTCCGTCGTCGCGCACCTGTGACGTCGGCGGATGTCCTCGCGCGATCGTCCGTCGATCGAGCGACGCGCCTCGTCGACTGACGCGCTCGAACGCGTCGGTCGCGTCCCGGCGCGTCCCGGCGCGTCGTCGACGCGGAAACGCGCGGGAACGGACGACGGCGGTGCCGTGTGTCCGAATCGACGTGTACGAGACACACACCACCGGTTCACTACACTGGGTTCGTGAGGGTGATTCTACGACAACGTGCGCCGATGTGCGCGTCGTCTCGTCGTCTCGCATCACCTCGTTCGCGCGCACACGGGTGCGAATGCGGCCAGAGTATGGATGGGATCGATGATATAACGATTGGGGTGGGGTATAAAAAAGATGGTCCCGTACCGCGGAGCGGAGCGCATGGATGTCACCGCGGGCGGGCGATCCGCCTCTTCGCGACGCGCGTCACGGACTCGTCGTCATGGTGCTCAAGACGGAAAAGTGCTCCTTCAGTGGATTGCGCGTGTACCCTGGTCACGGCATGCGCCTCACCAAGCAAGACTCGTCCACGTTCCTGTTCTTGAACGGCAAGTGCAAGAAGCTCGCCGCGCAGAAGAAGAAGCCGGCCAAGCTCGCGTGGACGACGACGTATCGTAAGGCGCACAAGAAGGTACGAAGGCGCGCGCGAGTGGGCGAGGGAAATGCACACGAACGATGGCGAACGCTCGCGGTGGATGGAAGACGTCGGCGCGCGTTCGGGAGCGAGAAAGATGCTCATGAGGATCATCCCACGCTAGGGCTGGTGGGTCGAGCGGATCCAACCCGACGCGTGCG
>Ga0181589_10004015_pt1 | contig 11750 bp, 12 predicted proteins | sample 071ome_25_FD_132444 | JGI IMG/M metagenome (GOLD analysis project Ga0181589, IMG submission 132444) | Coastal salt marsh microbial communities from the Groves Creek Marsh, Skidaway Island, Georgia - 071410BT metaG (megahit assembly) | ecosystem: Environmental > Aquatic > Marine > Intertidal... | reverse complement strand
CGGCATTTGAAATCTCGTCCAGTAAGGCTTCCAGTCCGGACATGCGCGCGGGCGTTTCACTGTCTTTCAGCGCCGGAGGGATATGGCCAAGCGTAACTGCCCCGATCCTGCGTTTGGCCTGAGCCGCTTCGCCAGGGTCGTTGACAATGAAAGGATAAATGACGGGAAGATTGCCGATCAACGCTTGAGGCCAACAAAGGCCGGAAAGCGCAACCGATTTCCCCGGCAACCATTCCAGAGTGCCATGCGCTCCAATGTGGATCAGCGCATCGATATCCTGAGTCTGTCTAAGGTAAAGGTAAAAAGCAACATAGGCATGGCGTGGTGTGCGGCTTAGATCGTGGTAGTCGTCGTCACGTGTTTTCGGTGTTCCGCGTTCTGGTTGCAGAGCGATCAGGACGTTGCCGCGTCGCACAGCGGGCAAAAAGAATGCGCCGTCTTGAAAGTTTGCATCGTCTTCTGGCTTTCCCCAAGCGGCAAAAAGATCGTCACGCAAAGATTGCGGCAAAGTGGAAAGCGCAGTTTGATAGGTGCCGATAGGAATGGAGACCGTTTCCTGAGTCAACGCTTGCTCTAAAGAGGCCGCTAGCTCAGTGTCATAACCAGCTTCAGACAAATCTTGCAGAACCGCTTCGGTCGAAGCTAATGCGTCAAGCCCCACCGCATGGGCCATCTGCCAATCGCGGCCTGGATAGGTGGACAATATTAAAGCCAACTTTTTGTCGGCGCGGTCTTTTTGAGCCAACTGAATCCAGCCATCTACACGTTCAACGATCTGAGCGATTTGAACGGTGTCCGCTTGATGCGCGATGCGAGTATACTCCAGAGCCGCATCGCTTTCTCCGGCCTCTTTGAAGCTGGACACTCCGGCAAAGATACGTCCGTCCACTTCGGGCAGCACAACATGCATTGCCAAATCCGCAGGCGACAAACCGCGTTCGGCGTCGGCCCATGACTTACGGTCTGATGTCGCAAGCGCTACCTGAAAGACAGGAAAGTCTGCTATGTCCAGAGGAGAGCTTCCAGCGTTACCTTTGCCCGAGAATGCCGTTAGATTGACAATAGCGGCAGGCGCCAACTCTTTGATTTTGGCCTCTATCCATTCTGCCGCCTGACGGGCTTTCAGGGACGGTGCAAACAGCCCCAGCACCTCGTATCCCTTGCTGCGGAATGCATTGAACAAGGACTTGACCGGATCAAGATCGGCCGAAACCAGATAGGATCGGTAGAATGTCAGGATAATCAAAGGTTTGTCAGTTGAGCATTGAGCGTGTGTCGGGCCGGTTTCCGGTGTCCACGCGCCGAAAGCGGGAAGCGACTTGGAACCTTGAACAGGTCCAGCATACAGACCAGCGGCAAGAGAAAGCTGCGCAAGTGCGGCATGGGCTGCGACTTCGCCGCCCTGGTCGCACAAATGGGTCAAGCGATGCAGAGTGGACTTTGGCAAAGTGGAATAGGCATCCAGCCGTTCGTCAGGGCGACCGTCTGCTGGAAGTACCGCCAAAGCCATTCCCTTTTGTTTGGCAAGTTCAAAAACCTGCTCAAGCCCGTATGCCCAGTAAGGGACACCACCGATCAGACGGATCAAGATGCCTTTAGCTCCTGAAAGCGTCTGCTCGATGTAGGTATCCACTGAGAGCGGGTGCTTAAGTTGAGAAAGGTTTGCCAATCGAAGCGAAGGTAACTTGCCTTCGGACCGATGCCAACCGGCCGCGAATGCGCCAAGGTCACTATCCGAAAATGACAGGACCACAAGATCGGCAGGGCTGTGGCCAAGATCGCGAGGCGTCTCGGATTCCTCAAGCCCATGACTTTCGCGAAAGACGACGTGCATCGGTTAGCCTTTCAGAATGCCTTCGATCGCCGCGCGGTCTATGTCGTCATGTTCGGCGATCACGACCAGTTTGCCCTTACGGCCTTCTTCCGGTTTCCAAGGCCGATCAAATTGCGCACGAACACGGGCGCCCACGGCTTGCACAAGAAGGCGCATCGGCTTGCCTTGAACGGCTGCATAACCTTTGACTCGTAGAATGTTGTTATCATTTGCTAGTTTTTCGATTTTAGCAGTTAGCTCAGTGGCGTCAGGAAGTTCGTTCAACTCAACCACGATACTTTCAAAATCATCATGCTCGTGATCGAAATGACCGTCGTGATGGCTGGGGCGAGAATCCATGTCATCCTCAGCGGCAGCTTCCAAACCAAGGATAACCCGAGGGTCAACGACACCTTCGGCAACTTCGACAATGGGAAGCGGGCGCGGGGCTTCGGCGTGGATGATCTCTTTGGCTTTTGCCACTCCTTCGGGACCAGCAAGATCAGGTTTTGTTAGAAGGATGATATCTGCGCAGGAAATCTGGTCTTCAAACACTTCCGACAGCGGTGTTTCGTGGTCGATGCTGTCGTCGGCCAAGCGCTGAGCATCCACGGCTTCAACATTCGGCGCAAAGCGACCAGCGGCGACAGCTTCGGCATCAGCTAGTGCGATCACGCCGTCTACGGTGATTTTCGAGCGGATATCAGGCCAATCGAACGCTTTCAGTAACGGTTTGGGTAAAGCCAGACCCGAAGTTTCGATGAGGATGTGTTCGGGGCGAGGCTCAATTGCCATCAGTGCCTCGATCGTCGGGATGAAATCGTCCGCCACGGTGCAACAGATGCAGCCGTTTGCCAGTTCCATAATATTTTCGGCGGGACACTCGGGGATCGCGCAGGATTTTAAAATCTCGCCGTCCACGCCAACATCTCCGAACTCGTTGACGATGACTGCTAGACGTTTACCCCCCGGGTTCTGCATAAGGTGCCGAACAAGAGTTGTTTTGCCAGAACCTAGAAAGCCGGTGATGACAGTGACGGGAAGTTTGGCGAGGTCAGACATTCGGGATCTCCAGAGGTGGAATGCGTGCGATGCAGTTTTTACGGAAATGTTCGGGGCGTTCGCGCCAAGGGACAAGACCGTCTTCTGATGCGTGGTATTTGGTGGTGCCGTCTACAATTGTGTCCACAGCTCCATTGGCAGGATCAAAGCGGCCGTAGACATAAGTCCATTTTCCAGCGCTCCGCAGAACGACAGAGCATCCTTCTTTACAATTAGACAAACACTCGACGGGTTTTAACACGACGCCTTCGGGTAGCGCAGATTGCGACAAGGCATCGAATAATTGCACACCCGGTCGCGGGCCTTCGATGTCGGTTGGCATTCCCATCCGGCAGGTTGTGCAGACAAGAAGTTCGGTTTCCCGTAGTGCGATCATCAGGTTATCCTTGCTTGGGCGGGGCAAAGAACGGGGGACCGATGGTCAAACCCGCCTCCGGAAACCCCCGTCCGGTTCACGTTTCAAGTGCTGGCAGGTCTCCCGGCTTGCAAAGTCAGAGCTATGGCTCTGGCGGTTGTCCTGCCTTCCCGGTGACGACGCACTAGTGGCTTTGGACGACCTCTTTGGTCACGGTCGCGGGGGCGGCTGCGTTTCAAGGATGGTCGCATCCCGTATCGCATTCCCTTTTCACCTGTCATATGACAAGCACCAACGGATCGCTCTTGGGCGATCTGACCCAGGATTGTCAAGCAATAGGTGCCCCGTGACAGACGATGTGAACGCCCGCCACAGCGAGAAGATGAAAAAGATCAAAGCCGCCCGAGATCGGATGATGGCCACGAAGACCGAAGAAAAGGGGCTAATCATCGTTCATACCGGCAAGGGCAAGGGAAAATCGTCGTCTGGGTTCGGGATGGTTTTCCGCTCTATCGCGCATGGGATGCCTTGCGCAGTCGTGCAATTTATCAAAGGATCTCGGGCGACTGGCGAGCGATCTCTGCTGCAAGAACATTTCGCCGATCAGTGCCAGTTTGTGGTTTCGGGCGAGGGTTTTACTTGGGAAACACAGGATCGCGAACGGGATATTGCGGCGGCTCTGGCTGGCTGGGAAAAGGCAAAAGATTTCATTCGCGATCCTGAGATCAAGTTCGTATTGCTGGATGAAATTAACATCGCGCTGCGCAACGACTATCTGGATATCGACGAGGTGGTCGATTTTCTGCTGACCGAAAAGCCCGAAATGACCCACGTCTGTTTGACGGGACGCAACGCAAAACCCGAATTGATTGAGGCCGCGGATCTAGTATCCGAGATGGAGTTGATCAAACACCCCTTCCGCGACGGGATCAAAGCTCAAGCAGGAGTGGAATTCTAATGCCCAAAACCCTTCTGCTTACTGAATTTGGCATGGGAAGCTCCCTGCGGCGCCAAGACTATACAGAGGCCACGAAACGCGCGATAAAGCACGCCCTGTGGCGCAATTCGATCAATCTGGCCGAGTTGTTTGGAAAAGAGAAAGCCGAAATGATCATCGACGTAAAGGTTGGCGTGGCCGAGCCTGAGAAGGTGGATGTTGAAGACGTTGCGGCTGTATTCCCATACGGGCAGATCACGGTCGAGGTTGTAAAAGGGGGGCTGGATGTGTCGCGCCCCGATGCCGCACCGAATGTGATGGCGAATGTGGCGATCTCGGTGTCACTGGATCTGGAGGATGCAGCATGAGCTTGCGCCGGTTCATCATCGAAATGGGCATGGGCAACGATCTGCATGGGCAGGACTATACCAAAGCGGCGTGCCGAGCGGTTAAGGACGCGTTGCATGGCAGTTCGCTGGCGATCCTGAAAAACCGTCCCGAAACGCGGGATGGGTTGCAAGTCAAGGTAACTATCGGCGTGCAAGAACCGTCTCGTGTGGATCATGCAGAAGTGCTGGCCCTGTTGCCCGTCGGAGAGGTGACTTTGGACGTAATTCATGGCGGGTTGAACGCGCAAGACGCCGTCGTTGCGCAGGCCTCGGTCGAAACGTTTTTGCCTCAGCAAGGGTAAGGCAGAGCAATGGGCAAGGCGCTGATGATCCAAGGCACTGGCAGTAATGTCGGCAAGTCAATGTTGGTAGCGGGCCTGAGTCGTGCTGCCGTTCGACGGAGCCTGACTGTAGCCCCCTTCAAGCCTCAAAACATGTCGAATAATGCCGCGGTGACCTCGGACGGGGGCGAGATTGGGCGTGCACAGGCGTTGCAGGCGATTGCGTGCGGGATTGCCCCCCATACCGACATGAATCCGGTTTTGCTGAAACCGGAGACCGACGTGGGCTCTCAGGTTGTGGTTCAAGGCAAGCGGATCGCGACGGTCAAAGCGAGAGAATACGCGACGTTGAAGCCGCAACTACTTGAAAAGGTGTGTGAAAGCTTTGATCGCCTAAAAGCGCAATACGATCTTGTTTTGGTAGAAGGTGCTGGAAGCCCGGCCGAGGTAAATCTGCGCAAGGGTGATATTGCCAATATGGGGTTTGCCCGCGCAGCCAATGTCCCGGTGATTCTCGCCGGTGATATTGATCGTGGTGGTGTCATCGCGCAGATCGTGGGCACCCAAGTCGTCATTGATCCGTCAGACGCGGCTTTAGTGCAAGGGTTCATGGTCAACCGGTTTCGTGGCGATCCCAGCCTTTTTGACGATGGCTATCAGATGATTGTGGATCACACCGGTTGGCAAGGTTTCGGAGTTTTGCCGTGGTTCAAAGATGCGTGGAAACTGCCTGCTGAAGACGCATTGGACATCGCGACCAATCGCGGCGAAGGCCAATTCCACATTGTATGTCTTGGCCTATCGCGCATTGCCAATTTCGATGATCTTGACCCATTGGCACAGGAACCATCCGTTCGATTGACCATGCTGCGTGCCGGAGCATCGCTGCCAGGAGATGCCGATCTGGTGATAATCCCCGGATCGAAGTCCACGCGCGGAGATCTGGAATTTTTGAAAGCGCAGGGCTGGGACATAGATTTGCAAGCCCATGTACGACGGGGCGGTCGTGTATTGGGCATATGCGGTGGTTATCAGATGCTTGGTAATTCCATTCATGACCCGGACGGCATCGAGGGGCCATCAGGAACGAGCGACGGTTTAGGATTGTTGAACATAGAAACTGTAATGACGTCTGACAAAAGACTGGTCGAAACATCGGCCAAACATTCGACCACAGGTGTCGCATTTAAGGGCTATGAAATTCATATCGGTCGCAGTGACGGCGCAGATAGAGTGCGTCCGTTTGCATATGTGGACGGAGAGGCCGAGGGCGCAGTTAGTCCTGATGGGTTGGTGGCCGGAAGCTATCTGCACGGCATGTTCCGCACGGATGCGTTTCGCCGGGCCTATCTGGGTCAGTTTGGCGTTGAGGCATCAAGAACCAATTATAATGCCGAGATTGATGCTGTTTTGGAACGCTTGGCCGACCATATGGAAAGCCATTTGGACGTAGAGGGGTTATTAGGTTTGGCTCGTTAAAGCAGTTTCCAACCGGTCCCAGTTTACTTGACCATCTGTCAGCCCCAAACGGATCCACTTGTCAGAGTAGGGAAAAATACGCGACCAGATGTGGTTTTCTGCTAGTTTTCTTTGAGCGTCTTCGGCGTTTTGGGTTTCATATAGACGATACAAAGTGGTGCCACCGGCGACTGACCAGCCGGCCTTGGTAGCCATTGCATCAATCCTGTCCGTATCAGATTTTAATCGTTCAACCGTAGCCTGTTGCCAGACTTTGTCCGCTAGAGCTCTTGCACCGATTTCGATGGCTGGACCGCTGACCGGCCATGGGCCCGAACGCTCTGATAATGTGTTGATTATGATCTGCGATCCGAAGACGAAACCTAGTCTGATACCTGCAAGTCCGTAGAACTTACCGAACGACCGCAAGACTGTGATATTCCCGCGGTTTTCAATATGAGGAGTAACGGAAATTTCGGGATGAGGATCGCAAAAGCTTTCGTCCACAATCAGATGTCCCACGGATTCGGAAATTCCCAGTATTTTCTCGGGGGAATACATCGATCCATCGGGATTGTTGGGATTCACAATAACGCCCAGTTTTGCGCCTTCTAATTCTGATAAATTCGAAACCTCGGCAACCTCCCATCCGGCAGATTTTAAGCTGGCGGCATGTTCATTGTAGGTAGGTGAAATTACTCGGGCGACACCTTTGGGAAGGACGTGCGGGATCATCTGAATGCCCGCCTGTGCCCCAGCTGTCGGAAGGCAGGCGGCATTCGTGGATAAGGTGGCTTTTGCTTGGTCGATCAGAGCCCCGATATCGGCCTTTGTTGGCAGCGCATTCCAAGCATGTGAAGAAATTTGTGGAATAGGATACGGGCGGGGGTTAATTCCCGTGGACAGGTCGATCCACTCGTCCCGAGTTCCGCCAAATGCGTCGATGGCCGCATCAAGATTTCCGCCGTGGTCTCGCATGGTCTGCCTAAATTAATGCAACAATGGCCAGTAGTCCGGCCAGACAAAACATGCTTCTCTTGAAGACTGCAAGGGCGCGTGTGACATCCGAGCCCTCGACATCTCGACCCTCGGCGTAAAGCCACGGGTCATTGGTTTGCTTATCGTGATACGACCTTGGACCCGACAATCGAACACCAAGTGCTGCGGCCATAGCGCTTTCCGGCCATCCTGCATTAGGAGAGCGGTGTTTGCCCGCGTCTCGCCGTATTGTCTGAAGTGCGGTATTGGGCGTGCCTGACATCATCGCAATGATCAGTCCTGTCAATCGTGCAGGAACCCAGTTTGCAAGATCGTCGATCCGAGCTGCGGCCCAGCCGAAATCGAGGTGTTTCGGAGTTTTGTATCCGATCATGGAATCCATCGTGTTAATTGCTTTGTAAGCCAATATGCCAGGCAATCCGAAAATCAGACCCCAAAAGATCGGAGCTACGACGCCGTCTGACGTGTTTTCTGCAAGGCTCTCAATCGCGGCACGACCGACACCTGCTGTATCCAGTTGTTTCGGATCACGTCCGACGATCATGGAAACTGCCTCTCTCGCTGATCTTAAATCCATTAATTCAAGCGGTTGTGCGACGTCTTTCACATGTGAATAAAGCGATCTTGATGCCAAAAGCGGCCAAGCCAATAGGACTGAAATAAGAAACCCAAGTATCCCTTGGCCAACAGCGTTTTGGATGATCTGTCCGGAAACGATGCAAATTAGGATGATAAAAGCCGCGGTTAGAAGTCCCATAAGGCGCCGTGTTGGCGGGTGCCATTCCATGCGATTCAGGGACTTATCCATGTGCGAGATCAGTTTGCCCAGCCAGGTGACAGGATGACCGATCTTACGGTAAAGCGCATCTGGCCAGCCGATCAGCGCGTCTATCGCCAAGGCTAAAAGAAGAATTGCGGAGGTGGTCATGTTATGCTCCGGTCACAAATCGGCACGGGTTGGTATAACCGGCGTCGGACAACCATCTCATGGCATTCTCGGGTGTGTGGTTTGGTAGAAATAAGAAGCCGCGCGCCGAACCCGTGTGTGCGCGAACGTATCCCAATGCGCCAATTTCACGCGCGAATTCTTGTGAAGGATCACCCTTGGGCCCCCGTAGTTCTGTTGTTCTGTTAGCACTTTCAGTTGCCAGTTCGGCGACTTTTTCATGTGATCTTTGCTCAACAGCATGACGCCACTTGTCAACCAGATCGGTTATATTCGGAAAGTTCAGGTCGGCAGGATCTGTTGCCTGTCCTTCTCCCCAAAGGCCCCCAACGATCTCGAACTTCGGCGGTGCCGACAGTCGCTCGACTAGCGTCGCGCTTCTTGAGGCCCACAACAGGCGGTCAAATTGTTCGTGCATCAATGGATCCGTCGCTCCTTCAACGTCAACACAGATTTTCGCGGCTTGCTCCATGGATAAAGCATCTTTCGTCAAAGCCCGGAGAACACTCAATATTGACGCAGTTGATGCCCCCAAGCCTGCGCGGACCGGAATAGAGCTTTGGACCGTGACACGCTTGGGCATGTGCAGGTCAATGCACCCAAGCAACGCCTCCATTTGTTCGACATTAAGCGTTATCCCAAGTCCATGAAAACTGGTGACCTCAGCATCTTCAACAGTCACATCGCAATGGAACAAAGGGCAAGGCACGCTGATAAGCGCAATAGGCCCGTCTTGCCCCAAGCGTCCTTGCATCCACTCGCCAAAGTGGCCGGTTACACGCGCTGTTTGGCGTGAACTTTTAGTGTGTCGACTGTCCAACAACGCTTCCCTTTCGAAACAGTTTCTGCTTTGTCACAGCCCCATGAAAAAGTCGATACTGATCACCGGCGGAGCTCGCTCCGGCAAAAGCGCACTCGCAGAGCGCATCGTAAAGCGCATGGGCGACACTCTTGTCTATATTGCGACAGCTCAGGCGTTTGATGACGAGATGACAGCGCGCATAGCAGAACATCAAGCGCGGCGTGGCGGTGAATGGACGACGATTAATGCGCCAATTGATTTATCTGAAGCTTTGTTGGAAAGTGACGGACAGCCACGATTGGTGGATTGCCTGACCATTTGGCTGACCAATCTGATGTTGGATGACTGTGATATTCCAGCCGAAACAGAGAAACTTCTTTCGGTTCTCGCTCAGCAAACCTCCCCAGTCGTAATCGTCACCAACGAGGTCGGCTCTGGCATTGTTCCAGACAACAAATTGGGCAGACAGTTCCGCGACGCTGCTGGAAGATTGAATCAACAGGTTGCAGAGGCCTGTGACGAAGTCTACTTGGCGGTGTCGGGACAGCCACTGAAAGTAAAACCACATGACTTCGACTTTTAAACTCGCCGCACTTTCGGATGTCGCGGAGCTGACAAAAACCTTTCCGACCTTAGACAAAGACTCGGCAGACGCTGCTACGGAACGGCAGAATTCTTTGACAAAGCCGCCAGGGGCGTTAGGGCGCCTTGAAGATTTGGCGATTTTCCTTGCAGGTTGGCAAAAGTCTGAGCGCCCTCAGATCAATAAAGCGCAGGCTTTGGTGTTTGCAGGGAACCACGGCGTGTGCGCGCAGGGTGTGAACCCGTTCCCACAGGAAGTGACCGCACAAATGGTTGCCAATTTCGAACATGGCGGCGCAGCGATTAACCAACTCTGCAAAGCAAACGGAGCGGATTTATCTGTAATTGCCCTTGATCTGGATCACCCAACTGCAGACCTTTCCCAAGGTCCAGCAATGTCCGAGGAAGAAACGCTTAATGCCATGAACAAGGGCGCCCAAGCCGTTGACCCTAATGCCGATATTCTAATTATAGGAGAAATGGGCATCGGAAATTCAACGGTCGCGGCGGCTCTGGCGGCTGCCTCATTCGGGGGGGAAGTCGCGGACTGGGTCGGTCGTGGAACCGGGTCTGATGATGAAGGCGTTCAGCGCAAGATTGCAGCAATTGAGAGCGGCCTTTCGATTAATGGCGGTCGTGGTGGAATGGAAATTCTGGCTGCACTGGGCGGGCGCGAACAAGCCGCAATCTGCGGTGCGATCCTTGCTGCTCGCCATCACAGTATTACGGTCATTCTAGATGGTTATATTTGCACGGCTTCAGCAGCACCTTTGCACAAAGTGGCTCCTGCGCTTTTGGATCATTGTCTTGTTGGCCATCAAAGTGTCGAGCCGGGGCATCGCAAGCTATTAGCGGCTTTCGGTAAGAAAGCGATCCTAGATTTTGATATGCGTCTGGGCGAAGGCTCGGGCGCCGCATTGGCCCTTGGCGTTCTACGCAGCGCATTGGCTTGCCACAATGGCATGGCGACTTTCGCCGAAGCTCAGGTTTCCGAAGCCTGAACGCTTTCCCAAAGCTCAAACTCTGCGGCCCAGGCGTCGCGGAGTATTGCATCTACTGACGAAGACAGGCGGATTTCCATTTTTGGGGATACATTCGCCCGACCAAGCTCGATCTTCCGGTTAAGGCGGTGTTCAAGAAATCGAACATAGGCGCTGATTTCCTCGAACTTAAATAGGTGGGTTACAGCGACATCGCCGTCACGATTCGACAAAAATCGGCGTTGAGAACCGATTCTGGCGAATGGTGCGCTGTCTTCTTTTAAGACCTCTAGTACAAAGTCGTCAAAACTGACGTCTTTGGTCGAGTTCGGTTTTCCATCCAAAAAAGGACGCGCCCTATAGCGATACCAGCTACCAAGCCAATCCAAGGGGTTTCGAATGACACCCGCAGTTTCCATCGCATTTGAGCCAACAGATTCAAGATAGGGCTGCACAAACCGGTTAAATTTGGCGACCGGAGTATGCTTCAGGCCCGGTGGATTAAGAATCGAGATGTCGGCAAAAGGCGACAAGGACTTTTCGATGGCGGTTGTTCCGGTCTTGGGAACAGCCAGTAACACTAAGTTTTCTTTCCAGAATACAAGCACTTTTCACAATCTCTTCACTCGCTTGTCTTGATAAACCACTCTTTAACCGTCCTGCGCAACACTGGATTTTAGAAGAATTGTATTGAAATGTTCTCTTTTTGATCTCATAAGGGTGAGAACAAGAATAGAACAAAGCGGTGATTGCCGCTTGGTTAGAAACGTGAAACAAGGGTGCAGCAGTATGGCAACGGCAGATCTTTTGACTATGGACAGCAAAAAAAGCGCAGACAAACAAAAGGCGCTGGATAGCGCCCTCGCACAGATTGAACGTCAGTTCGGTAAGGGCTCGATTATGAAGCTCGGCGGCGACAATCCTTTACCCGAGATCGAGGCAACTTCGACCGGCTCATTGGGTTTGGATATCGCTCTGGGAATCGGGGGATTGCCCAAAGGGCGTATTATCGAGATTTACGGTCCTGAAAGCTCGGGTAAGACCACCTTGACGCTTCATTGCGTAGCGGAAGAGCAGAAAAAAGGCGGCGTATGCGCTTTTGTTGATGCCGAGCACGCGCTTGATCCGATCTATGCGAGAAAGCTG
>Ga0181589_10004011_pt1 | contig 11757 bp, 6 predicted proteins | sample 071ome_25_FD_132444 | JGI IMG/M metagenome (GOLD analysis project Ga0181589, IMG submission 132444) | Coastal salt marsh microbial communities from the Groves Creek Marsh, Skidaway Island, Georgia - 071410BT metaG (megahit assembly) | ecosystem: Environmental > Aquatic > Marine > Intertidal zone... | reverse complement strand
TTGAAAAGGCTGCTGCAAACGCAGGCTATCCGGTGTCCATTAATTTCATTCCCGGACGTATGGATGCCACACAGGAGCAAACTGATATTGCTTCTTTTGAACTTTTAGAACCGATGTCAGATGGGTTTAGAAACTACTTGAAAACACAGTATACGATTTCAACAGAGGAGTTGTTGATTGATAAAGCACAATTGATGACTTTAACCGCCCCTGAAATGACGGTTTTATTAGGAGGAATGCGAGCTTTACACGCTAATTACGATGGTTCAAAGCACGGAATTTTTACCGATTCTTCCGAAAAGCTTACAAATGAGTTTTTTGTAACCCTTTTAGATATGGGAACCCAGTGGAGTCCTGTGGATGACACTAAAGAGGTGTTTGAAGGAAAGGATCGTCTAACAGATGCTGTAAAATATACGGCTACAAGAGCTGATTTGATCTTTGGTTCAAATTCTGAGTTACGAGCTTTATCGGAGGTATATGCTCAAGATGATGCCCAAGAAAAGTTTGTAAACGATTTTGTCAAGGCTTGGGATAAAGTAATGAAATTAGATCGCTTTGATTTAAAATATTAAGATGGCTAGGGATAGAGAAGCCACGTCTTAGATGTGGCTTCTTTTTTTTGCTAAAAGCTCCAACTAATTATGCTAGAACAGGATTTTTTATGCCCACATTGCTGGGAGGAACAATATAAATTAATTGACCCTTCGTTTTCAACGCAGGAATTTATTGAGGACTGTGAAGTTTGTTGTAATCCCATTAGTTTCCATATTCATATAGAGGATTATGAAATTATAGGATTTGAAGCGCTGCCAATAGGTCAATAAGGTCCAATAGGCTTCTGGAATCTATAAATTGTAAATCATCCTCAAAGAAACATATCTGGGTTGGATAAATGTCTCAAATGAAAACACAGAAATATTTGTCGCATTGTTTCTGATCTGTGAGGCGACATCCAATAAATTAGATCCATTGAGCTCATATTCCCACTTGGAATCTTTATCGCGTTTATAAAAAATCGAAGCGTTTAAATTTTTGAAATACTGAACATTTTGATTGTTGTTGATCTGTTTGATGTAAGAAAAGTCAGATTTAAAGGTCAATTTATCTTTAATAAGGGCATCAAATGAGGTGGTTAATGAATTTCTCTCAAATTGTGTTTTTCTTGCCCCTTGATTATTACTTGTCAAACTGTGATTCAAATTGATTCGCAGGTTCGGTGCATACCTAAAACTAGTTCGGATACCTGGAGTAAGACTTCGAGTAACTCCTTTATTTAGGGATGGAACTTCTTGTATGAACTGATAAATCTTAGAGTAATTTATGGCACTGTTGAGGTTTACTTTTATTTTCCCATAGGTTTTCTCAATCCGCCCAAAAACATTAAAATTTTCATCGTTAAAATTCGAGTTAAAAAAACTACTTGTTCGAATGACATTTTCAAAAGAAGTCACAGAGCGGATTTGATCGAGATTCGAGGTGTAAGCAGCGCGAATAAAAACATTGGTGTAGTTAAATAAATTGAAGCTTCGATACAGCAAACTCAAATTGTGTGCTAATGCATTTTCTAACTCAGGGGTACCGTATTGAAAACTATTGTAAGAGTTGATGCGCAAGCCTCTAGAGAGTCTTGTGATATCGGTAAATTGATTGATGATGTTGTAGTTGAATGTTAAAGATTCACTTTTCTTAAATTGAATTCGCGTTTCAAAATCTGGAAGAACTTTGATGAAATTCGTTTTGTAATCGATTCCTGATTGGGTGTTGAGCGTGGTGTAATTTCTCAAACTAAATCCAGGGGTTACCGTAAAAATCCCTGATTTAAAACGAAGGTGAGCGCTGAGGTAATAATCGTAAAATTGATAAGCTGTTGTATTGTTAAATTCAAAGGCAGAAGTAGTTGCTGCAGCTGCGATTTGATCATTTCCAATCCTTTGAAACAAGTCAGTCTCTAAGTCCTGTCGACTGTAAATTCCTCCTAGGGTTACATTTAAATTACTTTTGTTATTGATGATGTGGTAATAGTCTAGCTTGGCATCGAGTTGTTGTGATGTGATGAGTTGATTTTGACCAATATCAAATTGTTCAAGGTCCGTAAAGAATCCAAGAGCTGCTGCTGTCGTATCAAAAGCACTTCCCTGAGATCCATTGGCATCAATTAGCAAGTTGTAAAAAGGATTTTCTTTTTTGTACAACTGTTGAATTTCAGCCGCTATAATATTGTTTTCATCAAGTGTGAAATAGTAATTCAACTCTTGATTTAGAATGGCAGGTGTAATGGTTTCTTTTTCAGTAGTACGCCCGATGATGGAAGAAAGGGTATTTAGTTCTTGGCTGTTTTCAGACAGACGACCAAAAAATTTGTAATCCAATTGATGATTGTAATTCGGTTTATAGCTAAGGCTCAATCGAGTCAGTGCCTGATTTGATTCCTCAACACTTGCTTCATCAGTGTTTTCATCTGGAATCAGTAAACTGGAATTCGTGTATTGGATTTCTCGTTGTTCAAGCGCATTGACAAGGCTGTAGTTGTATATAAAAAAACCACTGATGTCGAATTGTTTGGTAGGACTGTAGCTAAAATTTAATGATCCCAATTTATTTTCGATCCGTTGCGCATTGTTTTGGTTCGTATTAAAACTAATATCATTATTTCCTAAGTTGATATTGGTACCACTCCTATTTTCGGAGGTTCTCGTTCCCGATGAAAATCCTTGGAGGTCTCTTCTGCTAATCGCAATTTCACCAATATTATTGAGGTCTCCGATAAAATTGATGCTATACTTAGGATTGTAGAAAAATAATTTGGGTTGCGCTAAGTAAAGGGATTCCTTTTCAGAATCACCATAGCCGCCTTTAATGTTCCCAAAGAGGAAATTTTCTTTACCCTGTTTCAGCTTGATATTGATCGCAAAGTTATCCTGATTGTTTCGAACACTAGATAGCTGATTGACGTTTGAATAGTTACGTAAAACTTGAATTTTATCAACAGCACTCGAGGGAATATTTTTAGTTCCGATCTTGGTGTCTCCTTCAAAAAATTCTTTTCCATTGACCAAGAGTTTGTTTACCACTTTACCCTCTACTTCTATTTGATTGTTCTCATTTATTTCAACGCCAGGAAGGTTGTCTAAAATATCCTCAAGTTTCCGTTCGGTTCCGTTTTTAAAGGAATCTGCATTGTAAATAATCGTATCGCCACTTACGGTAACGGGAAGTTTTACAACTACTTCATCAAGAACAATATCATTGCGAAGTACAAAGTTCTTTTCGACGGGTTCTTTCAAAACAATAAGTTCCTCGTTTAGCGTGCGAAGCCCAAAAGCGCTTACTTGAATTTTATAGGTTTTGTTGGAACTAATTTGCAACTCAAATCGACCTTCAGCATTGGTGATACCATAGGTTTCCATTGCATTTGATTCTTTGTCTAACAAAACAACACTTGCCATTTCGATGGGTTGGTTGACACTGTCTTTTACCACACCCTTAAAAGCGACTTGAGCTTGCGCTAATGAAATGCCCCATCCCATTAACAAACTAATAATATAGGTTTTTGGACTGATCATCTAGTTGCGTCTTCTTCCGTAGCTATTGCGCATTTCAGACATTTTGTCTTTAACGGTCCCCCTGTAGTTTTCAATCGAAATCGGCTCTCCTTTATCTGGAGGATTGATCGCGATGGGTTCCTTTGGATTTAAAATAATTTCAGAGCACAGCATTGTTGTATTGCCGGCACTTACCTCTAGAATAAATCCGGGAAGTCCCCAGAATTCTGCAGGCCCATGATTCAATGGAATTTGGAGGGTGTACCAGGCCTCAACAGGAGTCATGCTAATTTCATCAGCTGGCTTGTCGCTAAGATCGTTCCAAGAGAAGTCAAACCAATTTAAAGTCCTTGTTGGAACCGTGGTTACGGCTTTGAAACACAAATAGTTTCCGATTTGTTTGGTTTCAGATTGTAAAATCCATTGAAAGGGTAAAAGTTGATCTTTGACTAAAAATCGTTTGCCGTAGAATTCTTGAGATTGTACCAATGTGGAATCTTTGAGATTCTTGTATTGATGTCCCCTCGAAAAATTACTCCCCCAAGAATCGGTAGCACCTGAAAGCGCATCGATTTTATCTTCTTCTACAAATAAGGATTCATATCGGTTAAACGTCAGATGATAGGTTTTTTCGAGTCTATTTTTTAATCGTTCTTGAACTTGTTTTTTTTGAGCTTCACTCATTCGAGCGCCCCAACTACCAAGTTCCATTTTTGTTTTCGTATAATAAGTGGCTTTCCCTTCTATTTTTGTTTGAAGGGGGGTGAATTCATTCAATGGAAGGACCATTGTGAGAATTAAAAATAGAAAAAAGGGTTTCATAGTATTTTATTTTGTTCAAAGATAAATAAAAAAGATTAAACAAAATTAAATTTATTGTATAGTCTCTTGTAAACGAGAACATTACTGGTAATTTTTCAAGATATAACTCGATTGACAGCATGAGAATGGGAAGTATTTCTTCGAATGGTGGTCCTACTAAAGCCCCTACATATTAACTACATCAAATGTGCTTTATAGTTGAAATACAATAGATTAGAACAATTTCATTTCTTGACGAATTCAATTTCGCTTTCGATTCCCTTGATTTTAGATTAGGTTTGTTAGGAATTCCATTTTGTTTTCGCAGTTGAAATCACATGTAGAGTTCTTAAAATTCTATATGATGATCTTCAAAAAACTAATACCTCTATTTTTTTTATTTAATACGTTTGTGATTCATGCTCAAATCAGTGTGGGTCAAGGAAGCTATAGTACTTCCTTTCCTGGTGTTGATGCAGCTGGACGAAACAGCTATCCCTCTGGAACTCCCTATGTTTCAGGATGGGCCAAAGACCAACCGATCCCAACAAATGATTGGTGGTCAAAATTAGTTAAAGAAGGAAGTGCGGATAACCTTTTTAATTACCCTTTTACAATGAAGACCCTAAGTGATGGTTTGATCGTATCTTATATTCCATGGGGAGTTATTGGAGACTCAGCTCCCATCAAAGTTGGTCTAACAGGCTTGAACACTTCGAGTACCACCATTTCAAATTACAGCGATTGGACCGTAACTATGGATTGGACCGATTCATCCAAGCAAATGCAAGTCACCTCGGGCGTAGGAATGCCTTTTTTATACTTTACAAAAAGTCCACAAGACAAAGTTTCCATTACCGTTGACAGTGGAACAGTCACTACAGATGGATCTCGTTTGATTATTGAAAATGCGAGTCATGGAGCAGATTTTGTTGTTTTTGCTCCTAATGGAAGTAATTGGAATAAGTCTGGAACAACCTATACTTCCAATTTAAATGGTCAGAACTATTGGTCGATGGCGATGATAGCCCCTTCAGAATCTAATTTAACAGCTTCTGTAAATGAACTTCAAGAGTTTGCATTCGTATTTCCAACGAACACCACTGTAGCCTGGTCTTATGATGAGGCGACCTCCAAAGTAACTTCGACTTACAGCATTGAAACGGAAGTCAAAGAGGGCAACCATTCCACATTCTATCAAGGTATGTTGCCACATCAATGGGCTCATCTCGCTTCGACAAGCCCTCAGCCTAGTGGTCCCAGTTATACAACTGTTAGAGGTGAAATGAAAATTTTAAAGGGCTCCAGTTTTTCTTTAGAAAACACCTTTAACGGCATCTTACCGACGCTTCCCAATCGACCCCACTACAGCGATACCTTTGATATTTCTCTATTAACTTCAAAGGTTCGAGATTTGCAAAACAGCAAATTGGACACTTGGACGGATTCCTATAACGAAGGTCAGTTGATGAATCGTTTAATTCAAACTGCTCGAATTGCAGATGAAATACAACTGTTCGATGCAAGAGATCAATTAATCGCGACCATCAAGGAACGATTGGAGGATTGGTTGACCTATAGTTCTGGAGAAGTAGCTTTTCTGTTTTATTATCAACCACAATGGACTTCATTAATTGGCTATCCTGCGGGTCACGGTCAAGATTCTAACATCAATGATCATCATTTTCATTGGGGATATTTTATTCATGCAGCTGCTTTTATGGAGCAATTTGAACCGGGTTGGTTGTCCCAATGGGGAGGCATGATTGACCTTTTAATTCGAGATGCTGCAACGGCGGATCGAGATGATGATCTTTTTCCATTCTTAAGAAATTTTAGTCCCTATGCCGGTCATTCTTGGGCGAATGGGTTTGCAAGTTTTCCACAGGGAAATGATCAAGAGTCAACCTCAGAGAGTATGCAGTTTAATTCTTCCTTAATTCACTATGGAAGTATAACGGGGAATGATGCCATCAGAGATTTAGGAATCTTTTTATACACAACAGAGCAATCTGCGATTGAAGAATATTGGTTTGATATTCACGAACGTAATTTTGGTTCCAATCAGCAGTATGGTTTAGTTTCAAGAGTTTGGGGAAACTCTTATGACAATGGGACGTTTTGGACGTCTGATATAACAGCTTCTTATGGAATTGAATTTTATCCGATTCATGGAGGATCCTACTACTTAGCCTCAAACTCAAGTTACACTCAAAAAATATGGAATGAAATAGAACAGTATACAGACATCCTCAATCCAAATGCTACCAATCCAAATTTATGGTACGATACTTTTTGGAAGTATTTGGCGTTTATTAATCCTGAGAAAGCGCTGGATTTATACAATCAAGCACCAAATCGAAACTTAAAATTTGGAATTTCAGATGCTCAAACTTATTATTGGCTCCACGCATCAAATGCTTTGGGAGTCGTACGAACTGATCTAACAGCCGATGAGCCATTAGCGATGGCTTTTGAAAAAAACTCCAAAATTACTTATGTGGCTCATAATTACAGTTCGGTCAACAAAAAAGTTACATTTTCAGACGGATATGAACTTCTTGCACTGGCGGGTCAGATGACCACCAGTGAGGATCTTGAGGTATCAGGTGAACTTTCGACCAATTATAATGAGGCCTATGCGAACAATACCATATCCCTTCAACTGAACACCACTTCTCCTTTAATTACCAAGGTTGAATTTTATTCTGGAAGTACCTTGTTAAGTTCGGATGAACAAGCTCCATTTGAGTATGTTACCGAACCTCTTTCGTTAGGACCCCATTCGTTCTATACCCGAATGTACATTGACTCTAAGTTTGAACTCTCGAATGCGGTCAAGGTGAATGTAGGGGAACAGGTTCCTTATCAGGGTCATCTACATCAGATCCCTGGAACAATTAATTCAGGTCATTATGATGAGTTTGAAGGGGGATCTGCACAGAATATTTCTTACGTAGATTTATCGACAGGGAATCATGGCGATCATCGACTCAACGAATCTGTGGATGCTTCCCTGAACACTAACGAAGGTCCTACAGTTGGATGGATTGAACCTGGAGAATGGCTTGAATACACAGTTGAGATTCAACAAACAGGATTCTACACCCTTGATTTTAGGTATTCAAGCGCCAATACCAGTGGAGGGGGTCCTTTTCATTTACTTGTTGATGGGAAAAAAGTAACGGAGGACATAGCAGTTGACCCTACTAGTGATAGCAATTGGAGTGTCTTTAAAACGGCTACCGTAGCTAACATACCTCTTGTCAAAGGGAAACGAATAATGAGAATTCAATTTACGAGAGGGGAGTTAAATTTAGGAAGTTTTAATTTCACCTATACGCGTCCGCTTGATTATGAAGTTCCTATCGCAAACGCAGGAGAGAACAAATCAGTCATTCTTCCAGCAGCGACTTCACAATTAGATGGATCTCAAACCGAGTATTTAGGTTCCGAGTCGCTTTCCTATCAGTGGACTCAAGTCTATGGACCAACTGTCGTTACATTTGAGGAGGCTACTGCAAAGTCAACCCAGGTATCAAATTTAGCGAAGGGGGTTTATAAATTCCAGCTAGAGGTAAGTAATGGATTCGATTCTGACAGTGATCAGGTGATGATTGCAGTCAATGAAACAGGGAATCAGCCTCCAGCGATAGCGATCAGTTCGCCGCAAACAAATAGCGATGTTCGAGAGGGGACATCCATCTTGATCAATACACGAACAAGTGACTTAGATGGGACGGTAGCACAAGTAAAATTTTATGTCAATGCAGCGCTTGTTGCTGAGGTCAATCAAGCTCCATTTAACTACGAGTGGACCCCTCCACAAGTTGGGAGTTATTCTTTAACTGCAGTTGCGTATGACGATAAGGGACTCAGCACGGAGTCAACAGCTGTAGTTGTTCATATACAATCCGTTAAGCAATGCATCAGCTCTGGAGAACAAGCACAACAAGGATCTTTTTCAATTGGATACCGATCCATTTTTGAAACGGTTGGAAATTCTGTTACCATTACTTTTGAGATTTTAGACACCGATAAGTCAGGGCTGATTGCTTATTTATGGCAAGAGAGTCCTTTTCAAGAATTTGAATTAGAACAACTTTCAGAAAGAGTTTTTTCTAAAACTATCAGTGGATTTGATCAAGGTGAGATCATCCGCTTTGCGGCTAAATTTGCATATGCAGGAGGATTGTCTGTAACTCCATATGTAGAATATGTAGTTGGATCTGATTGTAGTGCTCAAACAGATTTAGAAGCTCCTACGAACTTTTCAGCAAGTTTGAATTCAATCGCTGCAATAGCGGTTAATTTTGATTTATATGCGGAAGATAATTCGGGAGCTGTGATATACTCGATTACACAAAACAATGATGAACGCGTATTTAGTGGAGTCTCAGCACAAACTACAACAGTAGCTTATTCAGGATTACAGCCAGAAACCAATTATGAATTTTCAGTAGCCGTATCAGACGCTAATGGCAATAAAGCTGAAACGATCAAGACTTTTAGTGTTCTGACATCTGCTAGTACTAATACAGACTGTTCTGGTGAATCAAATCTAGCACAACAGGGAAGCTTTGATCAAGGATACACCTATCGTTTTGAAACGCAGGGATCTAATGTGATCGTTGAATTTAAACTATTAGATGACCGACCAGATTTAGTCGCTTATCTTTGGAAGGAATCTCCTTTTGCAGAGCTTCCCATGAGTTCTGTCTCAGAAAATACATTTAGAGCGGTTTTAACCAATCAAGTCATCGGACAATCCATTAGTTATGGTGTAAAATTTGCCTTTGCTGGGGGATTAGCGGTAACTAAATATTTTCAATATGTCGTTGGAGACAACTGTATTTCAATTGACGATGAAGATCAAGATGGTGTTGCAGATGAATTTGATTTGTGCCCCAACACCCCACAGGGAACAATTGTTGATTTCAACGGCTGTGAACTTTTCAACCTCCCACAAGACAACTATTCGGTAGAGGTGACCTCAGCTACTTGTGTGGACACAAGCAATGGAGCGATCACCATTAGCGCACAAGCGCATCAGTACACTTACAACGTGACGGTTAGTGGTCAAGACTCATTGACACTGAGCACTGACAACGAGCACAGCTCAACACTCTCTAATCTACCGGCAGGCACCTACGAGATCTGTTTCACCGTAGCGGGAGTAGACAACTACCAGCAGTGCTATAGCGTTCAAATAGGGGAGCCTCAACCGCTTTCGGCGAGTTCTAAGGTGAATTACTCCAGCAGAACAGTGAACCTCTCTATGAGCGGCTCTGAGCTTTATACGGTGACAGTGAATGGTAAGTCGATGGTCACTGCTGATTCATCCATCAATGTGGATCTCAAAGCAGGAATGAACACCATAGAGATCACCACGGACTTAGACTGTCAGGGAAGCTACTTTGAAGAGATCTTTGTCTCGGAAGAAGTACTGGCTTATCCAAATCCAACAAGGGACTGGGTACAGCTCTATGTAGGAGGAGTGGATTCCACCACTACGATGATCCTCACCGATGTAAGTGGTTACCAATACTTTGTCAAAGAAGTAGCAATTCCACAAAACCGAGTGATCGAACTCAACCTGTCGGATTACCCCACAGGAATGTACTTCATCAGACTTGGTGGAAGTACCGTACAATCGAATCTAAAAGTGATTAAAGAGTAAGACGATGAAAAAGACAGCATACATACAACAATTAGCACTTACAGTAGTGATGAGTATTGTGATACTCTCATGTTCTAAGGAACCCTCAGGAGGAGGAACAACACCACCGACACCGACCCCAACCATCGAAGCACCTGGGAAGGCTACCTTAAGCACTCCTGAGAACAACAAGGCTTGTGAAGAGCTCAACTCAGCAGGACAGGTATCCTTTTCTTGGAATGCTTCAACAGAGACTGATAGTTATGATTTAAAGATTACCAATCTCAACAATCAACAACAAATCAATCAAAACAATATCACCTCAACCTCTAAGGCTGTAACTCTTGCTAAGGGCATCCCGTATTCTTGGAACATTACCTCCAAGAACAAGGGAACCAAAACAACAACCTCGGACACTTGGCAGTTTTACCTAGCAGGAGATGGAGAAGTGAACTTTGCACCCTTTCCAGCACTACCCATAAGTCCAGCACCAGGATCACAGGTGACTCCTACCGATGGAGCGATTACCCTAGCGTGGAGTGGATCGGATGCCGACGGTGATGCATTGAGTTATACCATCGAGATGGATACCACCGATGGACTACAGGGAACCATTGTAGCAGAAAACACCACCGAGACCCAAGCAACCGTCAATGTAGAGACCAATACCATCTATTACTGGAGAATCATCACTAGTGACGGAGTCAATAGTTCAACGAGTATCGTGTATTCTTTTAGAGTCACTTTGTAATCCACATGCAGTATTTAAGTGTTTTTCTTGTACTGCTTTAAAATATGTAGTAATATTGCATCCGCGAAAGCGAGGTCCTATAGCTCAGTTGGTTAGAGCACCTGACTCATAATCAGGTGGTCCCTGGTTCGAGCCCAGGTGGGACCACAAAACAAAACCCTTTTAATGTTAATTTTAAAAGGGTTTTTTATTTAAAAGGACAGGCTGCTTTAAGTCTTTCTAGATCAATAGCGATCGTATAATCCTCAAAGGAATTTAAGAGTTCTTTTACAGATGTAGTGTCTTTTATGACATGAGGTTTCTTTTCCGCTCTACCAACCGACAAGAAATAGTCTTGAAATTTAAAACCTTCTCCCAACACTTTGTCTGAAAAACTAATCCAGAGTGAAGGAATTTGATAAGCATCTGCGACGATGATTCCGTGAAGTGAACTTGATATCACTTTTTCACATGAGAGCATATCATCAATCACTTTCAATGGGTTCTTTTGTTGAACATCAATGATTTTAATGTTCTCGTTATCCTTGAATTGTTCGAGCCAAGGGTGTTTTTTGTCTACATAATGAGGGATGATTCCCAGCTTGTAGGATTTCTTGATCGCTTGTTTTGGCTGATAGATTTCAGGCATCAGCAAGGCAGGATCTCCGTAAACTTCTGGGCATTCAATACCGTCCTTAAGGAGTTTTTCTCTTGTTTTTGGTCCACGAACTGCATAAACTTTTTGAGGAGTTTGAAAACAATGCGCCTCAGATGATATAAATCCAGACCCCCATACGTTGGTGGTTTTTCGACTCTTTTGAAGAATGGAACCAATAACAAAAAAGTGACTGTAAAACCGAAACAACTTAGATGAGATTCTATGAATTTTCTTATCGGTAAAGTACTCGACAATATAAGGAGTGAGAATGTCTCCAAAATTATCTCTGTGAGCATCCCATGAGACCCAAAAGGCATTGTTGTTATTTTTGTTAAAAAGGAATCCCATTAGCTTTTATTGATTG
>Ga0181589_10004000_pt1 | contig 11767 bp, 9 predicted proteins | sample 071ome_25_FD_132444 | JGI IMG/M metagenome (GOLD analysis project Ga0181589, IMG submission 132444) | Coastal salt marsh microbial communities from the Groves Creek Marsh, Skidaway Island, Georgia - 071410BT metaG (megahit assembly) | ecosystem: Environmental > Aquatic > Marine > Intertidal zone... | reverse complement strand
GTGTCACGTTTTGTTTGATTGATGAAAGAAATTCCGTCCATGACACAGATTGTCGGTTACCAGATTGCCGAAGCGCTGGCCGATTTAGGGGTCACCACCATCTTTGGTGTTATCTCCATCCACAACATGCCAATCCTCGACGGGATCGCCAGGCAGGGGAGGATCCGGTTTGTGCCAAGCCGTGGCGAGGCCGGTGCGATGAATATGGCGGATGCCTACGCGCGTGTGTCTGGCAAATTGGGCGTCGTGCTGACATCTACGGGTACGGCGGCTGGAAATGCCGCTGGTGCCCAGGCCGAAGCCCTTACAGCCGGTAGCAGGGTTTTGCATATCACCACGCAGATTGACCGGCAGTTCATGGATCGCGATCGCGCGGCAATCCACGATGTGCCAAAGCAGCCGGCGATGCTGTCTGGATTGTCGAAAGCGGTATTTCGAATCTGGGATGAGAAGGGCGTAATCGGCACCCTGGATGCGGCGGTCCGTGCGGCCAGCACCGCCCCGACGGGTCCGGTCAGCCTGGAAATTCCTATTGATGTGCAGCATCTGGAGGCGATTTCAGACCAGAAGGTGCGACCGCCTCGCACCGCCTTGCCGCCCGTGGATGAAGATGCCGTTAACCAGCTTGCTGAATTGGTGCGCGCGGCGAAACGCCCGATGCTGTGGCTTGGGGGCGGGGCACGCAATGCTGGCAAGGAAGCGCTGGCGCTGGTGGAGCGCGGATTTGGCGCTGTCACCTCGACACAGGGCCGGGCTGTTGTCCCGGAAACACACCCCGCCACCCTTGGTGCCTTCAACATGACGCCGCAGGCGCGCGCGATTTATGCCAGATGCGATTTGATGATCGTTGTCGGCTCACGATTGCGCGGCAATGAAACCCAGAACAATCAGATGGAACTGCCTGCACCGCTGGTGCAAATCGATGTTGAACCCACGCAGGCAGGACGCAACTATCCGGTAGATTTGTTTCTCTGCAGCGATGCCGCCCAGACACTTGCCGCGCTTTTGGCCCGGCTACCTGACACGCTGGCCACCGATCCACAACTCGCCCATGACATTGCGATCGCCAGAGCACAATCCGAGGGACAGCTGCGATCCGGCCTTGGCCCCTATCAGCAGATTGCTGACCATCTTCTGTCGATGGTGCCTGCCGGTCGACATCCCTGGGTGCGTGACATCACCATTTCAAATTCCACCTTTGGCAACCGCTATGTGCAGATTGCTGCCCCGCATCTTGGGGTGCACGCTCTTGGTGGCGGGATCGGTCAGGGCATCGCCATGGCCATTGGTGCCGCCATTGCCGCCCCGGAAAGCCGAACCATTGCCTTGATAGGCGACGGGGGCGCACAACTGGGCATGGCGGAACTGATAACGGCCGTCGATGAGGGGCTGGATATCACCTATATCCTGATGAATGACGCAGCCTATGGCGTGATCGAGAATATTCAGGATGCCCAGTATGAGGGCAGACGGCATTTTTCCAAGCTGAAGACTCCCGATTTCGGCACGCTCTGCAAGGCCATTGACATGCCGCATAGTAAAGCCGCCGCAAGTGAGGATTTCGCCGCATTGTTTGATGCGACCCTCGCCGTGAACGGGCCTGCGATGATCGAGGTGGACATGGTGTCGATCGGTCCGTTTGCAACTGTCTTTGCCGGCCCGCCCGCGGGCGCGGCTGGAGGCGCCAGATGAGCCAGCGCCATATCGCGATTATCGGCTTCGGCTCGATTGCCAGGGATTTGATCACCATTCTCTACGGCCAGCAGGAACCGGGGCCACGAACCCTGAGCGTGCTGACGCGGGAGACGAAGGAGCAAACCACTAAGGCGGAGATTGACCATCAACTGGCTGGCAAGCCCGTGCAGATTGAGGTTCTGTCCGATCTGGATGAATTGCTGGCATCGCGTCCGCAAATGGTGGTCGAATGTGCCGGACACGAGGCGGTGACGGCATATGCAGCCCGCATTCTGGAACGCGGCATTGATCTTCTTGTGGCTTCTGTGGGGGCTCTTGCCGATGCCGGTTTCATGCGGGAACTTGAGCAGGCTGCCCGTCGCGGCGGCGCGCAGCTTGTTGTTCCCGCCGGCGCGATCGGGGCTATAGACTCCCTTGGTGCCGCCAGGCTTTCAGGTCTGACATCTGTATCATATACCGGTCGCAAACCCCCGATGGCATGGGAGGGGACACCCGCCGAGGACATTGTGCCGTTGCGCGAGCTAAATCACTCGCAGCAGATTTTTCAGGGCAATGCGCGGGATGCGGCCCGGCTATTTCCAAAGAACGCCAATGTGGCCGCCACCCTTGCGCTGGCTGGCCTTGGGATGGACAGGACCACGGTGCGGCTGGTTGCCGATCCGACAATTTCTGAAAACACGCATGAGTTTGAGGTCGAATCCAAGGATCTCAACTTTTCAATACAACTTGTTGGAAAGCCGTCCCCCACCAACCCCAAGACCTCTCGATCAACCGTGTTCAGCATCGCGCGCGTTATATTGGCGCGCGAGCAGGCGATCGTAATCTGAGGCAGGCTGATGTCCCAATTTCGTGATGATCTGATTTTTCTAGGCGGGCGCTGGCAGCAGGGCGGCGGCGCGCCGATCGAGTCACGTTTCGCAGCCGAAGACAGTCACAACATGACATTGTCCGGTGCATCTGCCGGGGATGTCGAAACGGCCATCCAGCGGGCACAGGCAGCGCAGCGTGATCCAGCCTGGCAGGCCATGAAGCCGCATGAGCGCGCCGGCCTCCTCTACCGAATGGCTGACCTGCTCACCGCCAACATTGAACGGATTGCCTGGGTGCAAAGCCGCGATACCAGCAAGACATTGACCGAAACCCGTGCGCTGGCGGCGTCGGCCGCCGGAACATTTCGCTATTACGCCGCTGTGCTGGAGACGTCAGACGACCTGATGACGGTGCCACGCGGTGATTACCAGACCAGCTCGGTGCATGAGCCGCTCGGCCTCGTTGCCGCGATCACGCCATGGAATTCACCGATCGCGTCAGATGCCCAGAAAGTTGCGCCGGCGCTGGCTGCAGGCAATGCGGTATTGTTGAAGCCGTCCAGCTGGTCACCGCTGGTGGCCCTCGAGCTTGCCAGGGTGGCAGAGGAGGCGGGCCTTCCCGCCGGCCTGCTCTCGGTGCTTCCGGGTTCCGGTCGCGAGGTTGGCAACTTGCTGGCCACCCATCCGGAGATTGACAAGCTGTCTTTTACAGGCGGGACGGACACCGGCAGACATCTGGCTCTCTGCGCGGCCAAGAAATTCATGCCTGTATCGTTGGAACTTGGAGGCAAGTCACCAAGCATTGTCTTTGAGGACTGTGATGTGGACCTTGCCATATCCGGCATTCTATTTGGTATCTTCTCCTCGACCGGACAGAGTTGCATTGCCGGGTCACGGCTGTTCGTGCAGAGGACAATATTTGAGTCCTTTGTTGAACGGCTTGTGACAGCGACGCGGCGTCTGGTCGTCGGTCACCCCTTTGACAGCCAGACCCAGGTGTCGTCGATGGTGCATCCAGAGCAATGCCGAACGGTCGCGGACTATGTCGAGCTTGCCCGCCGTGACGGTGGTGACATTCTTTGTGGTGGTGCGCCGCCGCAGGATCCCGATCTGCAGACGGGGGCCTATTATCTCCCCACAATCATCGCCGGGCTCGGCAATGATTCACGCGTGTGCCGCGAGGAAATCTTCGGCCCGGTGCTTGTGGTGATGCCATTCGATGATGCAGATGATGTCATCGCTATGGCAAACGATAATGAGTACGGGCTGGCTTGCGGTTTGTGGTCAAGGGATCATCCAAAATGCTGGCGCCTGGCCCGTGCCATCCGGGCGGGTACCGTCTGGATCAACACCTACAAGCAATTCTCCATTTCGACGCCGTTCGGCGGAGACGGAGCAAGTGGTATCGGCCGGGAAAAGGGCCGTGCCGGATTGCGTGCCTATCAAAGACAGAAATCAATTTATGAAGACATGTCCGGCGCGCCGCACCTATGGGCAAGATGGCCGGGAGACGCCTAGGGCAGGCGCGGCCTATCTTCCGGGATCAAACCCAAGCATGACCGAGGCTTGCATCGCCGCGTCCGTCACCGCATTGCGTATCGCAATTTCCTGACTGCTGCCATCTCTTGCGAAGCGGCTTTCTGGTCCGGACACATTGATGCCTCCTGCCGGCCATCCGGTGTGATCGCGTATCACCGCCCCACAGGATCCGATACCGGATTCGAAATTCCCTTCGCTCCAGGCAAATCCAAGCCGCCTGTCATCGCGAGCCTGATCAATAATCTGGTCACATGTTTCCGGTACCTTGTCGGAAATCCGCTCAAGGTCCATATCTGCGAACAAGGTCCTGACCTCGGCATCAGGCATGGCGGCGAGGATGACCCTGCCGATCGATGACCCATGCGCTGGCAAACGCGACCCGACACGGATATTGCTGACCAGATGGGAGTTTGGCGTTTCCCGACCCAGATAGATGATATCCGTGCCGTCCAGAATGCCAAGATGTGCTGACATACCAGTCTGTTTGCACAGATTCTTGAGAATGGGCAGACAAACCTGAAGAATATCGCGGCCATGCATGGCCTGCGCCCCGAGGCTGACGAGCCCGGCTCCGAGGCGATAGCCGGACCGTTCCCCATTTGCTTCTATCATGCGATTCTTTTCAAGCGTGTGGATGAGGCGGATCAGCGTGGTGCGGTTGATCTCCAACTCTCGGGCGACCGTACTCAGATTTTCACAGCTGTTCCCTTCTGCAATGAAGCGCAGCAATTTGAGCGCCCTCTCCACAGGCGGCACCGAATATCGCTGACCGTCTTCGTGATCAGACATGATCTGCACGTCGGCTGGCGGAAGAAATCAGCTGTCCAAGTTTTCTCATGCGTCCGAATTTCCCTGTCATTCTGTTGTCTGGCACGCGCTCCAGCCACCGTTCATCATTCTGAAACATAGTTGACCAGCCTACCAATACCCCCTATTATTTGAACAAATAGTTCAATATAGAACAGATACTTATGGGACTTTGAACGAAATGGCAAGGCTTTCCATCGGGATATGTGGAGGCGGTATTGGTGGGCTTGCAGCCGCCATCGCCCTGACAGATGCCGGCCATGACGTTCGGGTCTTCGAGCGAGCAAAGACATTCAGCCGGGTGGGGGCGGATGTAAACCTCACGCCAAACGCGGTTTTTGCGCTTGATCAGCTTGGTGTCGGACACATTCTGCGCGAAACAGCAGCGCGTCCGACATTTCGGATCAGCCGGGATGGCGAAAGTGGCGCCGAAACGTCACGCCTGCCTCTCAGCGCCGCCGCCGAGCAGAAATATGGAGCGCCTCAGCTGACCATCCACCGTGCGGATCTGCTTGATGCGCTTCGCGACCAGTTGGCCGAAAACGCGATTGTCTTTGCGAAGGAGGCTGTGGGCGTTGCGGATCTGGCGGATGGCGTGCGGATTGATTTTGCCGATGGATCGGCGGAGACGGTTGATCTCGTGGCCGGCGCCGATGGCATCCATTCTGCTGTCAGAACCGCATTATGGGGAGATGACCATCCCGAATATACCGGCATGGTGTCCTACCGGGGCGTGTTCAAGAAGACGAAAGCACCTGATCTGCCGGACATGGATGCCTTCACCAAATGGTGGGGCGAAGTTCCCGAAAAGCAGATCGTAACATTTCCCCTGACCCGCGGTGAGGAGATTTTCGTTTTCGCGACAGTGCCGCAGAGCGAATGGTCAGAGGAAGGATGGACACTGCCTGGCGAGGTCAGCGACCTGCAATGCGCCTACACCAACTTCCACCCGGATGCCCGCCGGCTGATCGATGCTCTGGACAGTGTCACCCGCTCAGCACTTCATATTCGGGCACCGATGGCGAGCTGGGCCAAAGGAAATGTGACTCTTTTGGGAGACGCAGCCCATCCGATGGTGCCATTCATGGCACAGGGGGCCTGCATGGCAATCGAGGATGCCGTCGTTCTGGCACGCGCGCTCAGCGGTGTTGGCAAGGATGGCCGGGCATGGGCATTGCAACGTTACGAAGAGGAACGCAAGCCGAGAACGGCACGAATTCAAGAGAGCTCGCTGGCGAATGAATGGCTTAAAAAGGGCGGCAATGCAGACTGGGTTTATGGCTACGATGCCTGGACAACACGTTTAATCTAAAACCAAAGAAGGGGGAAACCATGAAAAAAATTTTGAAACGTTCGGTACTTGTCATGATTCTGGCAACTGCGGCGATGGTGCAGACGGCTGTCGCCGAAGTGTCGATCAATGCCGTCACGCTGGCACCTGCCAAAGCGTATATTTCGAACCCGTTCCGCATGTTTGTGGATGAGGTAAACGAAAAATTCGCCGGTGAGGTGAAGATCAACTGGCGTGGTGGCCCGGAGGTCATGCCGCCGTTCAAGCAGGCCGAGGGCGTGCGTAACGGGGCGATGGATATGACATATACCAGCCCAAGCTATTATCAGGGCCTGGTGCCGACATCGGGCACAATGAACCTGTCGTTCAAGAACTATGCCGAGATTGCTGCCACGAACTACCATGAGCGGATGACCGAGCTTCACGCCGAAAAGGATCTCATTCTGCTCGGTGAAATTCCTGCAACCGAGTTGAACTTCCTGATCTATATGGGCGAGGAAGTGTCTGGATTGGAGGATCTCAAGGGCAAGCGTATCCGGGTTTTCCCCACGCTCCTGCCACTTGTCCAGGCGCTTGGCGCCGAGCCGATCGTCCTGCCTATGGGTGAGATTTTCACCGCCATGGAACGTGGCGCGATTGACGGCTTCATGCAGGGTCCGGTCGGTCAGGCGGCGAATTTCGAAGGGCTTGTGAAAACCGTGATCTATCCCGGAGTCTACCGGGCCGGCTTCCCGGTCCTGGTCAACAAGAAGACCTGGAACAAGATGTCGCCCGACCTGCAGGCACGCCTGACCGATTTCCTGCGGAACGATTTTGCGCCGCGGATGGACAATATCTGGCAGGACACGCTGGTCAAGGAACGCAACGCCATGGATGCAGCAGGCTTTAACCGACTGGAACTGCCGGCTGATGAAGCCGCGCGCTATGAAGCCATTGCCATGGACGCTGCCTGGAACGTCGTTTCGGAGAAGGCAGGCGCGGATATTGCAGCTGAACTTCGTTCTATGCTGGACAGATAGTCCAAACATACTGATCCTGTTCGGGAAGCGGTCGATGCCGCTTCCCGGAATTTTTTTTCGCAAGTGCGCAGGACACCATGTCCCAGACCTACAACGCGATCAGGTATTTTTTCAGCAAGGTCAATCTGGCATGCGCTGTCCTTGGGGCGATGCTGCTGTTCCTTGTGACGGTGTCCATCTGTCTTGAGGTGTTTACGCGGGCTCTTGGCGGCGCGTCTCGTCTCTGGGTTATCGAAGTCAGCGAATATACGCTGCTTTTCATCGCCTTCCTTGGGGCGCCCTATCTGCTTGAAAAGAATAAACATGTTTCCCTCGACCTGTTTTATAACAGCCTGAGAGGGCGCTCGCGGCGACTTGTCCAGTCGGTGAATGCATTGGTGGGCATTGGCGCCTGCGCCACCCTTGGTATCGTTGGTGTGCACGTTGTTATTGATCAGTTCACTATCGGTGTGCGGGAAGTCACGGTGATGCGTCCGCTGAGCTGGTGGATCACAGCTGCTGTGCCAGTCGGCATGATCCTGATGACGGTGCAGTTCCTCGACCAGCTCGTCAGCATCTTGCGCGGCGAGAGGGACTGACCATGGAATGGTATATGGTCATGCTGCTGATCCTCGGGCCGTTGCTGCTATTGATGGCCCTGGGGCTGCCAGTGGCTTTCGCGTTTCTGTCGGTCAACATCGTGGGGGCCTATATCCTGATGGGGGGGACGTCCGGCTTTTCCCAGGTTGTTCTGAATACGGTGGATGCCCTTACCAGCTTCACACTGGTGCCGATCGCCCTTTTCATGATCATGGGCGAGGTCATGTTCCAATCCCGCATCGCTGTCGACCTGATGGACACATTGGACAAGTGGTTTGGCAAGGTGCGGGGCAGGCTGGCGCTCATGGCTGTTGGTGGAGGTGTTCTTTTCTCGACACTCACCGGCAATTCAATGGGATCAATTGCCTTGCTTGGTTCTTCGTTGACGCCGGAAATGGAGAAGCGTGGTTACAAAAAACCGATGTCTCTTGGTCCCATTCTGGGGTCGTCCGGCCTTGCCATCATGATTCCCCCGTCATCACTTGCGGTTGTTCTGGGAGTGATCGGCGAGCTGTCCATCGGCCGCATCCTGATTGGCATCATCGTGCCGGGCCTTTTGATGGCGGTGCTGTATGTCACCTACATCATGGGACGCTGTATTCTGCAACCGCATATTGCCCCGGTCTTTGATGTGCCGCCGGTACCGCTTGGCGAAAAGCTGCAGGCCACAATGACCAACATAATGCCATTGACGATTGTCGTGTTTGCCGTTGTCGGCGTTATTTTCCTGGGCCTGGCGACCCCAAGCGAAGCCGCCGCAACAGGTGCCTTGGCAACCTTGCTGCTGGCGGCGCTGAGGCGGCGCCTGACCTGGACGGTGTTTTCCAAGTCTATTTTTTCCAGTGCCAACATATCGGTGATGGTATTGCTGATCGTGTCGGGGGCGGTGACCTTCTCGCAGCTCCTCGCCTTTACTGGCGCGACATATGGCATGATCGACGCGGTGCTGTCCCTGGAACTGGGCGGCCACATGATCGTCTTTATGATGATCATGATGGTTGTTCTTCTTGGCATGTTCATGGGGCCGTTGCCGATCATGCTGATCACACTGCCCATATTTGTCCCGCTGGTGATCAATCTGGGGTTTGACCCGATCTGGTTTGCCGCCCTCTATCTTGTGGCCATTGAGACCGGTGCCACCTCACCGCCATTTGGCGCGGCCCTTTTCGTCATGAAGGCGGTGGCACCGCCAAGCACCACAATGCGCGACATCTATGGGGCCGCGATTCCCTTCATCATATGTGATCTGATTGCAATTCTCATTCTGTTCATGATCCCCGAGCTGGTGACAGTCCCGGTGGATTTGATGTTTCGCTAGGATGACAGCATGAAGGCCGACACCAGATCATGAAGGCGCGCGCACCGAATTTTATTGTTTTCATGACAGATCAACAGCGTGCCGATCATCTCGGCTGTTACGGCAATCGCATGGTCAGGACGCCGCATATCGACCATCTGGCAGCGCAAGGTGTGCGCTTCGAGAATTTCTTTGTGTCCTGCCCGATCTGCCAGCCAAATCGCGCAGCTCTGGCGACCGGACAGATGATATCGGTGAATGGTTGTCGGCAGAATGGCATCCCTCTGGGCCTTGACAGCACCACCTATGCCGATGTGCTGCGCGGTCATGGTTACCGCACCGGGCTTGTTGGCAAGGCGCATTTTCAAAATGTCTCCAATATTCCAGCTCGCGAGCGCAAACCAAGGGGACGTGGCGTGGTGCCGGCCGGGGATCAGACGCTGGCAAGACTGAACCAGCGTGATACCGCCGATTACAGCCAGGAAGTCAGGGGCAGTTGGGCGGCCGACCCGAAACGAGAGCTGAAACTGCCTTATTATGGCTTTGACCATGTCAGGCTGTGTGTTGGTCACGGGGATCAGGTTGAAGGTCATTATACTCAGTGGTTGCTTGATCGCCTGAACGGGGCGGCGGATCCACGCGGGCGGGAGCAGGCGCTTGCCGATGAGAATGAACTGGCACCGCAGATCTGGCGTACCGCTGTCCCGGTTGATCTGTATCCAACCAGCTATGTTGGTGAGGAGGCGTGCGCGTTCCTGAAGGATACTGACGAGCAGCCTTTCCTGCTGGTGGTTTCCTTTCCGGACCCGCACCATCCGTTCACCCCGCCTGGCCATTATTTTGACATGTATGACCCGGCCGAAATGAAATTGCCCCCAAATTTTGAACACAGCATTCGCTCGCGCACCGATCTGCCGGCGACTGTCCGCAAATCATACGAGACAGGTGACAAAAACCCGGACGCCTATTGGCCCTTTCATGGTGACGCTGACCTGATCAGACGGATGATCGCCTTGAATTATGGCACGATCACAATGATTGACGACTGGGTGGGCCGAATCATGGAAACTCTGGCCAGCAACGGCAAGCAACAGGATACGGTGATTTGCTTCATGTCTGATCATGGCGATTACATGGGAGATTATGGAACCGTCCTGAAACATGGCGTTCACAGTCTTGGGCTGATACGGGTGCCGTTCATCTGGCTGGACCCGCAGGACGACAGGACAGGCATCAACAACACCTATGCCAGTGCGATAGATTTCGCCCCAACGCTGTTGCAGCGTGCCGGCATTCAGGTGCCCATCGGCATGCAGGGTCAGGATGTGCTGGCGCCAGACGCCAGGGACCTGCCGGTCCTGATCGAGGATCCGGGCATGGAAGTCTATAGTGATCCCGAGGCTGACAGCAGTATTCGAACATTGATTCATCAAGGCTGGCGGATTAGTGTCTTTGAGGGGAGCCAGCTTTGTGAGCTGTACAATCTTCAGGAAGATCCGTTTGAGTTGACCAATCTGTGGGCACATCCGGAAGCCCAGACCAGGAAAGCTGAATTTTTCGAACTCATGGTGCACAGGCAGATCGCCCTTCGGGACAAGTCATTGCTTGCCACCAATCAGGCATAGGGGTTTTGTACAGATGGCCGTAAAGCCACTTGATATTGTGATCATCGGCGGCGGCATTGCCGGATGCTCCGCCGCCATCGCCCTCAGCAGAGCCGGCCATGATGTCCGCATTCTTGAAAAACAGGATGCTTGGCGGTTTCAGAGTTCGGGCATCTTCGTCTATAGCAACGGTCTGAAAACCATGCAGAAGCTGGGCGTTCTCGATGAGATCATTGCGGCTGGATTTCCTGTGCAGAATGGTCGCAATGCCTATTTCGATCATGCTGGCAAAGAGATCGTGGATACGTTCTATCCGTCAGCGGAGAAAGGACGCATACCAGCAATTCTTGGCATCAAGCGCGCGGAAATCCACCGCGTCCTTGCGGCGCGGATGGAACAGCTTGGCGTGATGGTGGAGCTGGGAACAAGCATCAGCGCCTTTCGCCAATCCAATGATCAGGTGCATCTGACGATGACCGATGGCAGAACGCAGGCCTGCGACCTGCTGATTGGTGCTGATGGCGTCCGCTCCTCAACCCGTGATCTGGCTGACATAGACGTCGTGCCACGCTATACCGGCTTTGGTGTCTGGCGATCGGTACACCGCCGCCCCCCTGATCTGACGGTGAAAGTCATGATGATGGGGCCGGCAAAGCGTTTCGGGATCATGCCGATAAGCGATGATCACCTTTACACATTTGGAACAGTTGCCGAGCCGGCAGACAGCTTCTTTTCGCCGTCCGACTGGCCTGACCTGATGAAAGGTCGCTTTCGTGAATTCACGGGGCCGGCAGCACCGTTTCTTGATGAGCTCGATCATGAAGCCGAGGTTCTCTATACCGCCGTAGAGGAAATCGTCCTGCCGCTTCCCTGGCATCGCGGACGGGTGCTTCTGATTGGTGACGCCGCACATGCCTCGACCCCCTTCATGGGTCAGGGTGGTGCCATGGCAATGCAGGATGCGGTGGTCCTGGCAGCCGCGCTGAAGAGCCATGATAATCTGGACGACGCCCTTGCCGCCTTTGGCGAAAGCCGCTACCCGATATGCAAATTTGTACAGGATGTGTCACGGGCTGTTGGCGAGGCCGGGGCGCGGGAAGATGTCGAGACCCTTGACGCGCGGAACG
>Ga0181589_10003983_pt1 | contig 11788 bp, 9 predicted proteins | sample 071ome_25_FD_132444 | JGI IMG/M metagenome (GOLD analysis project Ga0181589, IMG submission 132444) | Coastal salt marsh microbial communities from the Groves Creek Marsh, Skidaway Island, Georgia - 071410BT metaG (megahit assembly) | ecosystem: Environmental > Aquatic > Marine > Intertidal zone... | reverse complement strand
CGTGCCGGACCTCATCATCAACCCGCACGCTATCCCGTCCCGAATGACCATCGGGCACTTGGTCGAGGCCCTGATGTCGAAGGTCGCGGCCTGCGTCGGCCAGGAGGGAGACTCCACGCCGTTCACCAGCGTCACCGTCGATAATATCTCGAGGGCCTTGCACGATTGCGGGTACCAGAGCCGCGGCTGGGAGGTGATGTACAACGGCCACACGGGGCGCCAGCTCAAGGCGCTCATCTTCCTCAACCCGACCTACTACCAGCGCCTGAAGCACATGGTCGACGACAAGATCCACAGCCGTGGACGCGGGCCCGTTCAAATCCTGACCAGGCAGCCCACCGAGGGTAGGGCCAGGGACGGCGGTCTGCGGTTCGGAGAGATGGAGCGCGACTGCATCATCTCGCACGGCGCGGCCGCCTTCCTCAAGGAGCGCCTGTACAATCAGAGTGACGCGTACAGGATCCATGTCTGCGAGAAGTGTGGTGTCATTGCTGTGGCGGCCTTGCGGAAGAATTCGTTCCACTGCCAGGCGTGCAAGTCGACGACGGGCATCGTCGCCGTCCAGCTGCCGTACGCCGCCAAGCTGCTGTTCCAGGAGCTCATGTCCATGTGCATCGCTCCCAGGATGCAGTTCTAGTAGCCGAACGTTCCCACACATTCCAGACCTTAACTGATCAGTTTCATGAAACCGAAGCGAATCGGATGACCGATCGGTCAGGAAAAAATCGCTTGTCCAACCCAGCGTGAACGAATGAAGAATCCCATCCTCGTCCTTCGAGACCCATGAGCATCCCGTCTTGAGCCGCGGGGTGGAGAGATGTCTAGGGAGATGCAGGTCGAGTACCTGGCTCGGCTGATCCTGCAGTACGAGAACTCCCCGTACATAGACGACAGGGACCTCGTGCAGTGCCAAGAGTCCCTGCCCCTCGTCGTCTGTGCCGACGTCTCGACAATCTGCGTGGCGTGGGGACGTCGGATCGTGGTCCTCCCCACGCATGCGCATACGCACCCGTTGTTTTTTGCGGCCGCGGTGACCCCGTCTACGGCGGAGATGATCACGAGCATGCGGTGTCTGAGGGTGCCGGGCAGCGACGATATGCTCCTGGTCGTAGGCACATCCGCCGGCTTCGTCCAGGTCCACCACCCGACGTCCTCTGGCGACGCTCGGGGCGACCAGCGAAAGCTGGAGCGCATCCATCGACAGCGGGTGCACCAGCGCCCGCTGTCGCATATGTCGTTGAGCTGCGATTCGTCGACCATCTGTATGAGCGCAATCGACGGCATCGTCCTGATCGACGTGATCGAGGTCCTCTCCGCCCGGCAGTGGTGGCTCAAGACTCGCCGAGAAACGATCGAACTAGAAGCCCTCGGTACGTGTCTTGGCGTGCGTCTCGCCCGCCTCCACGCCCGCTCACCCCCCGTCGCTCGCACACTTGTGTCTGCAGTCTACGAGACGTACACGACCGGTCCGCGGCAGGGAACCGTCGTCCTGCCCGCCGACGAGACGCTGTACGATATGATCATGTCTGTGAACAAGCGGGGACGCTCGACGTTTGACGCAAACGGAGCCGGTGGTAACAAGGCGGTCGTCGCGGCCATGTCGGTCGGCCGAGGCCCTCCCGTCGCCTGGTTCAAGCTGGATCGAAGCGCCCCGTCGAAAGGCATCATCTCGTCACTGGTGGCCATGTCGTCGAGGATGCTCTTTGGGCGTGGTGCGGACGAAGACGCAGGGCCCGCATCGACACATTCCAACAGCGCTCGCGCATCCCGCGCCAACAGCGGCACGCACGTCCTGAACGTCGTCGAGCGCCCCGACGAGACGATCGACGATCACGGTGACACGAAACTGTCGAGCAAGGAGAAACGCAAGCTCCGCGGCGAGCTCGTCTCGCCCGTCGCGAGCGTCTGGGACGAGGAGAAGCGCGAGTGCTTCGGGCTCGTGTGCTGGCGCGGCGAATGGGCGGCGTGTTGCGATACCTTGGGTCGGGTGATCGTCATCGATATTCGACAAAGGTCGGTGGTCAAGATGATCAAGGGCTACCGGGACTGCCACCTGGCCTGGAGCGTGCGGAACGGCGAGGTGGCCTTGATGATCTACGCGCCAAAGCGCCGCTCGCTGGAGCTGTGGGACATCGGAGGCGTCCATGCGCCCCGCACGCGAGTGGAGGTCACGGGGTCTGGGATTCTCATCCCGGAGGACGACGGCGGGGCGTGGCTTTTGGATCTGTCGAGCTGCCGTTTCGAACGGTTCGAGTAAAGGAGTTGCAGTCTCTCTCATCAAATAGTTTCGGCCATTCGACACGACACGTGTCGTCACGTCGCGTCATAGGTGCTACAATACAGCACGATGCTGGAAACGACCGAAAACGTGGCGTCGAACATCAAGAACTCGACGACCGAGACAAAGAGATCGTCCACAAAACGGGTGTGGAAGGTCCTTTGGACAAAGTATGCGCCCAATAAGAAGCGCAAGAACAAGAACTTCTCGGACGGGTTCCTGACCTGGGACCAGAGCAAGCAGGGCGAGCTGATCCTGTACGAGGATCAAGGCAAGGTAGGCTCGGTCGGCTCGGTCGACTGGCGGCCACGCTCGCACGCCGCGACGCTCACCCCTCGCGCTTGGCGCTCGCTCGTCCGTTCCCATCCTCCAGGTGAAATCTCAAACCAAGAAGAAACTCTCAGAGCTGCAGCACGTCTTCGATGACTTCGCCAACGGCGACGAGCACGAGCCCATCCCCGTGGGCGGGTTTGAGGTCGAGCTCGACGAGGAGGTGAGCGAGAAGAACTTTCTCAGCGGGGCGGCGTTTCTCGCGTCTTCCGCCGCCGGCGCGGTGGCCCCGGCCAAGCCCGCCTTCTCCATGGCCAAGGGATTCGTCAACCCGATGGGGGCGGGTGGCGTGAAGAAGGCGTTTTTGCCGCCCATGATGACGGGTTCCGGCGGCGCGAAGCTCGGTGGCGCAGGCCTGATGATGGGAACAGCTGCAGCGAGCGCGGGCGTCCCCCTGAAACGCGTGAAGCGATTCACGCCCGCGTTTGACCCGAACGGCGAGCACGCCATGGTCCTGAACAAGGAAGCCTGGGAGGCGGACAAGGAGGGCGTGTGCCCGGTGGTCTTGGATCCGTCCCTGTACCGGAATATGCGGCCGCATCAGAAGGAGGGCGTGCAGTTCTTGTACCGGTGCGTCACAGAGTCGTCGCCGATCCGGCGCGGGGCGATCCTCGCCGACGACATGGGTCTCGGCAAGAGCCTGCAGACCATCGCCCTCCTCCACACGCTCCTGAGACAGGGGCCAACTGGCGCGCCGACCGTGCAAAAGGCGCTGATCGTGGCGCCGTCGTCCCTCCTGGAGAACTGGAAGGCGGAGATCCGGAAGTGGGTGGGCGAAGCGTCGACCGTGAAGCCCATCATCTTGGGCCTGTCGACGTCCAAGGAGCAGGAGAAGAAGCAGACGATCCTGGACTTTAAGTTCGGGCGGCTGTACAACATCGGCATCATCTCGTACGAGACACTGCGCAAGTACGCCGCGGAGCTCTCGGGCTCGATCGACGTCCTCGTCGCCGACGAGGGCCACCGGATCAAGAGCGCGGCCGGGAACAAGACCATCGACGCGCTCGTCCTCGCGTCAAAAGGCTCCAGGAAGGTACTCCTGAGCGGCACGCCGCTGCAGAATAACCTGTCCGAGCTGTTCAGCATGGTGGACTACGTGCGGCCGGGAGCGCTCGGGACGTACGCCTCGTTCCAGAACGTGTTCGCCGGGCCGATCGAGAAGAGCCGCGACAAGAAAGCGAAAGACGAGCTCAAGGAACTGGGATCGGCGCGGTTGGAAGAGCTGAAGAACATGCTGGCGCCGTTCATGCTCCGCCGATCGTCGGCGGTCAACCAGGCCTACCTGCCAGAGCTCTCGTCGTACGCCGTCTTCTGCCGGCCGTCCGAGCGGCAAGTGTCCATGATGAAGAGCATCGTGGCGCGGCGGTGGCAGTCCGATCTGTACGTCGGCGACGAGGCGCTCGTCCTGCTCGGCGAGCTCAGGAAAGTCTGCGGCCACCCGGCCCTCCTTGAGGACGTGGCTGAGGGCGACGGCAGTGACAGCGGCGCGCCGTCCGCATCTGGAAAGATGGAGGCGACTCTGTCGTTGTTGGAACGGATCATCAACGGCATGGGCGAGCGCGTCGTCGTCGTGAGCCAGTGGACGTCCATGCTGGACGTCCTCGAGAAGGAGGTCAATCGCCTCGGTTTTACGACCGCGAGGCTGGACGGGTCGACGCCGGTCGCCAAGCGCCAGGACGTCGTCGACGCGTTCAACAAGAACAACATCGGCCAGGTGTTCTTGCTCAGCACGCAGGCCGGCGGCGTCGGCCTCAACCTGGTCGGTGCCAACCGCCTTGTGCTATACGATTCCCACTGGAATCCCGCGCTGGACGCGCAGGCGATGGCGCGCATTTGGCGGGATGGCCAGACCAAGCAGTGCTACATCTATCGGATGATCACCGCAGGGAGCGTCGAGGAAAAGATCTACCAGCGGCAGATGATGAAAGGACAGCTGGCGAGGTGCTGTGTCGGATTGGCCGAGGTCGACGGGGACGGGGACGGGGGCATGGCGCAAGCGGGGGGCAAGGGAAAGGGAAAGGGAAAGGGAAAGGGAAAGAAGGAGGGCGGCGGGTCGTTCACCAAGGAGGAGCTGAAAGAGCTGTTCAACATTAAGGTGGGCGTCAGCTGCATGACGGCCGACCAGCTCAGATCGTCGGATCGCGCATTTGTCGATGACGCCGAGGCCGACGACAGCGTGTTGCACGCGGTGCGGGGCGACGGCGAGACCATTTCGTTCGTCTTCAACGAGCGCGCACAGGAGCAAAAGCAAGATCAAGCCGAGAAGGCTGGAACCAAGGCGGCCGAAACGGTCGCCCCCGCCGAGGAGGCGGCAACGAGCGACGACGACCTCGCCGTCGACGACGACTTCTGAATCCTCGTCTCAATCCTCTGAATCATCTGAATCTACTCGATCCTATTATAGCTTTTCAATGATACGTTCCTGCATCCGCTTCAGGTATCGCAACACCTGCACCTCGGCTTTCGCCCGCTCGATATCCCCCCGGACGTCGAACGCATCCCTCAACGCCTCCAGGCACTCGTCGATCTTGTCGCCGATCCGATCCCGCAGGCCCACGAGCGTCGCCTCGTCGCTCGCCTCCTCGATCTCTTCCCGCCACTCCATGAACGTCATCAGCATCTCCGAGTGGTGCGGCAGCGCACCGATCGTCGTGCCCTCCTCTTCCTCGGCCCCAGCCAGACGCAACAGGCAGTCGGCTCGACTCAGCGGCTCTTTCAGGGCCGCGTACGCCATATTGACACGAATCGCTTGCTCTGCCGAGTACTCTTTCTCGGCCTGGGACGCGGAGGAAAATTTGTCGGGGTGCAGGACCTTCTGGAGAGACTTGTACGACCTCTCGAGTTGCCGCAAATCGATGTCGAATTTCTTGGGATCATCGGGCGCAATCGACTCGACAAGCATCGCGTACGCGTCGGCGGGATCGTCGCTCGGAGGCTGAACCCTGCCGCAGCCGTCGCAGACGAGAGCTGCGCGTCCCGTGTCCTGGCCGCACTGCCAGCACGGCGTTGGCGCCCTCGACGCCCTCGACGCCCTCGACGTTTTCGGTGCTGTCGATGCCGTCGAAGCCATCGCGCTCGAGTACACGCGCTGGAAGCGCGCGAGCGCCTCCCCGGTCGGTGGCTGTGGCTGTGCGCGCGTGGCCACTAGACCAGCGAAGGCGCTCTCGACGAGCGCCAGGCATTTTCCCGCTTGCCGCATGGCCGTACGTCGATTCCAAAACGTGATGATAATGACCCCAAGCTCGGAGGCCGCTAGCCTTCCAGTCTCTCTGTCTGGCGAGTCTCAGTTTCGTTCGCCACCCAACAGATCCAAAACGTTTTATCTTTCTCCGCCGGAATGCGGGCCGTCTCTGGCATACGCCCGTCTCTGGCGCCGTCCAGCTACGGACGGAGACAGTTTCCGGGTGTCAGCGTCGCGATCGGGCGAACAATCGACAATCTCCGTCGACCGGCCCCATACCGGGCCGTTCGTTCCAGCAACAGCGGCGGGCCCGACGTCGAGAAGGACGTGTTGGACCGATTCTGGTACTCCCGCGGCATCGTGGACGACGCCACCCGGGCGCAGCTGGTGGAAATGTCGTTGCGGGGGGTCGAGGATCGCGAGGAGCAGATCCTGGCGTCCACGGCGGACGACTACGTCCCGCCGGGGGTTTCATCGACGTGGGACATCCGGCGCTCGGTGGCGTCGGGCGACGGCGTGCTGCCCGACGACGTCGCCTTTGCCGCGCAGCGAATCATCGATCTCCATAGATTCCTGGGTTCGCGGGAAGACATCGACATCGTCTTCATGGTGCAACGCGAGCCCGAGCTGCTTCGAGCGAGCGGCCAGCGGCTGACGCGGCGCATCCTCGAGCTCCGGATCGACGAGGCGGCCGAGGGCATGGACGTCGCCAAGCTCGCAGAATCGCAGCCTGCACTCTTGCTGGACGAATTTGAGAACGCAGACAGCCGGAAAGAGAAGCTCCGAGAGGCGTGGAATTACGGGTTGGTCTCGGGCGACGACGATGTGCAGTGGCAGAGCCGGCTCGCCGAGCTCGAAGCGTACAGAGACGACCACGGAGACTGCCACGTGGGACACAGGGACGGCGACCCAAAGCTGTTGAAGCGGTGGTGCAAGAAGCAGCGCGCCGAGAAGGAGGAGGGGACGTTGGACGTCGACAAGGCTGGGCAGCTGGCGGCGCTCGGCTTCGAGTGGGACGACGAGCAGGCCGAATGGCTGCGGTGGTTCAACGAGTTTACAAGCACGCAAGACGAAATTGACTCCAACCTGACCAAGCCGGAGCATTTCTACCTCATCAACTGGATGAGCGTGCAGCGGATCGCCAAGAAGAGCAAGGTGCTGTCGGCCGAACGGGAGGCCATGCTGACAGAGGCAGGGTTTAGCTTCGAAATGCCCGATCCGCTCAGCTAATCACGCTTTCAATGAATCGAATTAATCATAACGAATGTCGTTTCATGGCTCGTGCGATGGACCGGAGGCCATGCAGCTCCCAGTCGTCATCGTCCTCAGGGTCGGCATGGTCGGCAACGTGCGCTCGTCGTCGAAGGAAGTACGCGGTCGGCCGCGCCTCGTCGTACACCGTATCCCAGTCGACGTCAGCAAAGAACGGGTGGGCACGCAGGTCTTCAACGGACGCCACCCCCAACCGCTCGTCTGGATCCGACCGCAGCAGCCCCTGTACAAAGTCCCTCGCTTCCTGGTCGCCGTCAATGCCGGCCCTCGCCAGGTCGGGTTCGTTCTTCAGGACGTTCTGAAACGTCAAGTACTCGCTGGCGCCACGAAAAGGGGTCTCTCCAACCAACATGTGGTATACGATCACTCCGAAGGCCCACATGTCCACGCCGTAGCCCACCACCGCACCGTCCTTGTGCTCCAACACCTCTGGCGCAACGTACTCTGCCGTCCCCACGAGCATGCTCTTTTTCTTTTCGATCTTCCGCTTGGCCTCCTCGTCTGTGTCTGCAAACCAAAGCGCCGACCCAAAGTCGATCAGCTTGAGGTGGCCGTTCGTGCCGACCATGATGTTCTCCGGCTTGAGGTCGCGGTGCACAACCTCGTGCCGCCGCAGGGTCTCGAGCATCACGACAATCTCGGCTGCATAGAACGCGACCTCCGATCGCTCCAAACCCACTTCGATGGCGTCGTACAGCTCGCCGTTCACGCACGGCTCGAGGCCAAAGTACAGGTTGGCGTCGTCTTTGAACGTGAACGACAGCCTCGCGATGCACGTCTCGTCGTTCAGCGCCTCGTGCAACCTCCGCTCCAAGAAGATCTGATCGACGACGTCGTGCTTGACGGCCAGATGCTTGTCCACGACTTTGAGCGCGAACAGCTCGGGGGGCCGGTCGTCGTCGGCGTCGTCGGTGGCGGCGTGTCGGTCCGGTGGGGCAAGGCCGGGGAAGGCCTCTTGAAATCGGAACGAGAAACGCTGGGCCAGGTACACCTCGCTAAAGCTCCCTTCGCCCAAAGGGCGAATGATATCGAAGTCACCGATGTCCAGATCCATCCTCGTCAGGGAGGCAGTCGAGTTGAGAGGACGTCATCGTCCATCAGTGTGTCCCGGAGGAGCACGGCCACGGAGGAGGGCCCACGAGCGTGTATCGGATTGTCCTATCATCTTTTTACCATGTACCTGGCGCCAGAGAGGTGGAAACTCGCTATTCTTTGCGGGGATTACGAAGCCCCAAATTTGAGAACTCGTTCGACCATAGCAGCGAGGTCGTTGGCCCAGAAATGATCGTTCCGGTCGAACACCTCAACGGCCAGCCGCTCGTGGACGCCTTCCTTCAACGAGAGTCGCCGGCGCACGAGCGCTGAGGCGTTGCCCCCCTCCGCCGCCGCCGCCTGATGGTCGACGGCCAGCTTGGCCTCGCCCGCCTTGAGCGCGTTGAGGAGCACAAAGTCGATCAGCGTCTCTTCGGTCGTGTATTGATCGCAGTTGCCGATGACCACGAGCCGCCGTCTCTGGTCGTTCGGTTGAATCTGCAGCAGCGCCAGGAAGTGCTCCCTGGCAGGCAGGAAGAAGGAAGCAAACTTTCCGATGGGCGGCGAGATTGCGATGCACGAAACGACGTTCTTATGATCGATTGCCTGGCACGCGAGCGCGCTCCCGTACGAGTAGCCCACGAGGCAAATCTCGACCGGCCGGCTCGTGCCGACGGCCTCCTCGATCACGCCGACCATATACTCGATTGCCCGAAACACGTCCGTCGCGTCCTTCTCTTGGTCCCTCTGCGTCACCCTACGGACCATGCGAGAAATGGCGCTTCCAAGGTTGCTGCCGCCGGACGAGCCCACGCCGCGCTGGTTGTACGCGAGCACGGCACCAAACGCCTTTGTCGCCTGGGCGGCCCGCCACAGCTCCGCCAAGACGGCATCGTTCATCGATCCGCCGAGTGTCGACAGCGGATGCAGGAGAATCAAGCCTCTGTGCGGGTGGCGCGCGTGGCGGGCGAACACGCGCAGCTTGCCTTCGAGGGTGTCCCCCGCGAGCGAGTACGGGATGCGCACGCTCCTCGCAGCTTCCGGTTGTGCCCCCGTCATTCTCCAACTCCAGCCACGCGAGCGGGGGTCGTGTCGTGTTGCTACGGGGAGGCGCGCTCGCGTGGGGTGAGCGGGAACCGAAGCTTCGGGCGACCCGAACGCCGTTCGGTGCAGAAAAAATTCTGGGAAACACCCTCGACAACAACGCCCGCAAGGCCTCACGCTCGCACCTCGCCATGGTGTCCTTCAATGCACCGCCTTCAATCGATGTGATCAGCGCGCGTCGCGCCTGATCAACCTCGAAGAAAGAAACAGTGACGTTTCGTCCCCAACCGTCCAACGACCATGCTGCTCAACTCGCTCGGCCTACGTGTGCGAAAGGAAGCCCACGTCTCCGGCTTGACGGGATCATCCCTAGCCGATGTGCTCTACGTTACGACTCTGCCATCGGTCCTCGTGGTCCTCTTTGAATGCCTCGCGTCTGTTCTGCCGACGAGCGTCTCGAGCTTGACCGGCAGGCGCCCGTCCAAGTTCCGGCAGCTGTTCACGGCCGTGCTGGAGATACTCCTGATCATTTGTCCCCAGATTTTGCAGCTCACGATCCCGGACGAGGACCATCTGGTGTTCAAGTGCACGTGCGCGGCCACCGTCGCCGCGATGCTGCTCGCCAGGCTGTGTCGGCCGTCCAATGGCGCGCAACTCGGGTCCCACCCACTGCGCAATAGCATCGACCAGCGTCCGCAGCGTCCAGAAAACCCGCAGCACCAACATCCGGAGCATCAACAAGACGACTCCCATCGTGGCGACGACCGCACAAACCGCAACGAGATAGATCACGTCAACGACCGGTGGATCCCAGAGACGTTCAAGCGCATCCAAGACGCCGTCTCCATGCATCGGGCCAACGTCATGCTGATGACGTGTCTGGCGATCCTCGGCGTGGACTTTCGGGCGTTTCCCAGGAAGTACGCCAAGACGGAGTTCTCGGGAACGAGCCTCATGGACGCCGGCGTCGGCTCCATCATCTTGTGCTCGTCGTTCGTGGAGGGCCTCAAGGTGATGGGCAGCAGCCGGTATCGGGCCAAGGAAAAGCAGAACAGGCTCAAGGAGACGTCCCTGCGGAGCCTGCTGCGGATCCTCTTCCTGGTCGTGCTCGGCGTCGGCCGGCCCCTGTCCCTCTGGATCATCGGCTACCAGGTGCACGAGGGCGAGTACGGCATGCACTGGAACTTTTTCCTCACGCTGGCAGTCATGCGGGCGGCCATCAGCAACGTGCCGCGCTCGTCGAGCCCGCTCATCATCGGCGCCATGCTCCTCGGTGCGTATCTGCTGTTGATATCGATCGATATCGATCGATCGATCGTGACGGGGTGTCGACCCTCCAACCACCCCACCCCTGCATCCAGATGATGGCTTCGTCTCACTCGCGCTGTTCTCTCGTCCGCCAGGCGCCCACCAGTACGGCCTGTCCTCCCTGGGCATGACCGACCTCGTGAACGACACGAGCTCCCGCCGACAGGCGAGTCTGTTTTTCCAGAACAAGGAGGGCATCGTGTCGCTGACCGGCTACCTCGCGTTGCACTTCCTCGGCGTCTGGTGTGCCAAGGTGTATGCGTATTTGAACTCGAGGCCGCGACACGGCCTCATGCAGGGCTGGAACACCCTGCACGTCTTTGGCGTCTCGGTCCTGTGGGCCGCGTTTTATTACGTCGACGCCTACGTCGAGCGGGTCTCCCGGCGGTCGTGCAACGCAGCCTTCATTCTGTGGATGCTGGCCATCAACTGCCAGGCCGTGCTCTTCAACACGCTGTGCCTGAACGTCATCTCGGCCATCGCCGGCGGCCGACTTGAGACGGCTGCCCGCTCGAACGACAGGTACAGCCGCCGCAACAGTGCGGGCAGCAGCAGCAGCTTGAGCGGTCGGAGAAGAGTCATATCGGCGTACCTTCCCCCGCTCTACAATGCCGTGAACCGAGGCATGCTCTACGTGTTCCTGTGGGCCAACCTGAGCACTGGCGCGGTCAACGCCCTGCTGGTGAAGGACACGCTGCGCCTGGAGGACTCGGAGGCGAGACAGATCCTGGCACTGCACATGGCGCTGGTCGTCGGTGGGTCTTTGCTCGCTGCCTGCTGCCTGCCGCTGACGGCGGGCAGGGACATCATTTCTGACTCTCACTCGCGCGCGCTCTCTCGTCAGGTATTGCCGAACTCTTCTTCCGAACGAACTGACACTAGTTTTTCGTCTTTCTGCCATGTCACGATGAACGACGATGTCATTCTGGCCTTTCCTGGTGGACAGGAGGGCAATGTGAGCTGTCTGTACGTCGTCTTGCTGTGCGAGGAGGACTGCAATTACCTTCGACTTGGGATGCAACGCTCGTCACTCTGCAACGCACTCACACACACACACACGCCCGTTCGATCGACCCCCCATCCATCCGTGTAGGGACCTGCACACCGGGACGACGCTGTGCAGTTTCAAAGCCCCCACAAACTCGGCACCTCGGGCGGCCACCCTACTCGGCCGGGAGTACTTTGCGAGCTGCCAGTCGAAGAAACCCATCATCCACTTCTGGGACTTCCGGAAAGAACAGGTCAAACAGAAGAGTTTTGTGCCAGAGAAGTGCTGGAGCGTGGCGTGCACCAGCGACGGCGCGCTGTGCGCGGCTGGCGGCGAGTCTGGATCGCTTCACGTG
>Ga0181589_10003977_pt1 | contig 11795 bp, 12 predicted proteins | sample 071ome_25_FD_132444 | JGI IMG/M metagenome (GOLD analysis project Ga0181589, IMG submission 132444) | Coastal salt marsh microbial communities from the Groves Creek Marsh, Skidaway Island, Georgia - 071410BT metaG (megahit assembly) | ecosystem: Environmental > Aquatic > Marine > Intertidal... | reverse complement strand
GATTTCGTAGTCTAGTTCTTCGTTTTCTAGATTTGGCACACCGACTGTTAATTTCATCTTTTCACCGTATGTGGCAATTCTCAATGCAATAATAATTGCATCAAGATCAATAATAGGCACATCATAAGGATCTTCAATTAGTGGCATACAACTCTTGATATTAAGTGCAATGCTTTCTCCGTTCATTAGTGCATCCGGAGTTTTTAGGATCATTTCGTCACGTGCGGTCATGCTGTACACTGGAATTTCTCCAGTGCTAGATTTTTCGAATGGATTTACCTCATAGAACATACCCCCGCTAGGTAGTTTAGTGTAAATCTTGGGTTGTCTTGTGTATTTTGCGAGGATACTATCACTCATGTTTTTTCTCCAATAAATAAAGTTACTGCTATAATTATAAAAGTATTTATATACGCATATTACTGGTGAAATGAACAAATGACAGAATTAGAACTATTAGAGAAGGCCTTTAGCCAATTAGACAATAAAGGCGCGGCCAGCGAAAGTACACTACAGCAACTATCAGGCAGAATCAAAGAACAAACTACTGAAAGTAAAGATCCTAACAGTCCATCAAACAAAAGTCTGTCAGGAATACTAAAAGGTATCACTACGCTTGGCGGAAAAGTTGGTACAAGCATGAACGAAGTTGTTAATTTTGGTAAAGATTTTGTCAAAGAACAGCAGAAGTTCACACAAACTATTGATAAACTAGGATTAAGCAGGATACCATATGTTGGTGCTGTAGCAACTATTGTAGAACAACTAGAAGATAATATTGGAACTTTTAGAAATCTATCTCAAAACGGTATTAACTTTGGCAATAGACTGCAAAAAATTCAAGAAGATTTTGCCAGACTGGGTGTAAGCACTAGAGAATACGAGACATATCTACGTGGAAATTCTGAAGCACTTGCACTTATAGAGTCTAGTGGTAAGGGTGCTATCACTGCACTTAAAGGAGCAGAACAAAATATTAATGATTTTGGTATGGAACTGCAAAGATTTGGTCTTGACTTTAATGAAATAAATGAAAACTATTTTAGTTTTCTAAATAGAAATGCTTATGCAATTAGATTTGGTACAGATGCAATCGCCGGCATGGACGAAAGATCAACAGAATATGCAAAAAGTTTAAGAAGACTTACAGCACTTACTGGACAACAAGTTGATGCTGTACAAAACATGGTAGAAGAAACATTTGGAGTATCCAGTATCCAAACTGCATTAAGTCTAGAAACAGGAAAAACAAGGGATCAATTTAGAATGGTTGCAGACATGATGAGTGTGTTTGGCAACGAAGGATTAAAAGGTACTGCGGCCATGATGACAGGCTTTGCACCAGGCATCGACGGAGTAAGTAACACACTATTTGCACTTACACCTGGCCTGCAAGATGCCGCCCAAGAGATAATTGACACAGCAAGAAGCGGCACCATGTCCAACGCAGAGTTTGAAAGATATGCAAGAGACAAACTTACACAGTTTGCAAGAGACAATGAAGAACAAATAAAAGCCAACGCTAAAATTAATGCAGGTATCAGTTTAAGTAACAGTGACATTGCACAAGCCGTGAATCAAAGTGTTAGCGGAGTAATGAAATTACTGCGTACTGAAGGAGAAGTTGAAGACTCATTCAGTAGCATAGATAAGGGTGCTAACAAAGTACTAGACGGTATGATCGCATTAGATGACGGTACTAGAAAAGTAAGAGCGGCCTTTGCAACACTTGCAACTAGATTTTATGGTTCAGACACAGTGCAAGAAGGGTTTGATAGAGCAACAACTTCAATCAACAAGTTTGCAACAAAACTAGAAAAAGCCATGGATGCAAAAGATTTAAATGAAGCATTTAAAATCATATATCAGGATATACTAGACAAACAGAAAAATTTTGAAAATCTTTTTAAAAGCACTGCCATCCCAAGTTTAGAACAAAAGGGTAAAGTTACAGCAAATAGCGGAATTTCGAAAATGGCTTTTGAATCCGGTTTAGAAAGTTATAAGGAGGATTCAACAGTTGCAAGTTTAACAACTTCAATACAAGAAAAAATGTTGGCTCAACTAGAAACAGCATTTGTAACCCTATCTAAAGAAGATCAGAAAAAATATGAAAAAAGATATACCGAGTTGAGAGAAGCAGTTACCAAACAATCAAAGAGTGTTGCAGAGGCTATTATTGATGCACAAGGCGATAAAAGTAAACTAGGGTTATTTACAGGTACACCGGGCGTGTTCGGTAAATTGTTTCATAACTTTGGTGAAGGAACAGATGCTACACTACACGGCGAAGAAGCAGTAATTCCAAAAGATTCGCCAATTGGAAATATGTTAAGCATGATGTCCAATGATATGGGTACACTAAAATCAGGAATGAAAACTGGTGCAAATGGAAAACCGGATTTTGGAAGTTTCATAAGCCAAGCACAGAGCATGGGAGCCAAATATGACAAGTATTCCAAAGAAAATGAGGGTGCTATTAACAAACAGGGAAGAGATTTTGCCAAATCGTTCGGAATTACTGACGAAATGCTTGACAAAGCACAGTCTTCGAGTGTAAAATCAAATAATAGTACAGGTAAAGGAACATCGGTAAATAACATTGGCGGCAATATGGCTACAAGACTAGATGAATTAATTCGCATTAATAAAGACATGCTTGAAGAATTACGCAATATGTAAGGAAAAATAATATAAATGAGTTGGAAAAAATACTTCACAGAATACAAACCCGCCGATACATCAGGTAACACCAGTCCTATATCAGGATACAGTGGTAACGGTCCTGCACGTACAAACTATTCAAGTTTCTTACCAGAAGTTTATTCAGGCCATCCTAATCGTATTGAGCGTTATGGTCAGTATGACACTATGGATAGTGACAGTGAAGTAAATGCCGCTCTAGATATTCTTGCAGAATTTTGTACACAAAAGAACAACGAAAATCATACACCATTTAGTATTTTCTTCAAAGACAAAGCAACAAGCACCGAAGTAAAAATACTAAAAGGTTATTTGCAACAATGGGCAGACATAAACAATTTTGATAGACGTATTTTTAAAATTGTAAGAAACATTTTCAAGTATGGTGATGCTTTCTTTGTGAGAGATCCAGAAACATACAAATGGTTTTACGTTGATGCCGCAAAAGTTGACAAAATTATTGTTAATGAATCAGAAGGCAAACAGCCTGAACAGTATGTAATTAGAGATCTAAATATTAATTTCCAAGATCTTGCAGTAACACAAAAAAATCCAACTAACAATCCAGGACAAATTGACTATACCACAAGCGGCGGCGCAATGGGAAGAGGATATGTTGGTGCTGGGCCACAGAACTTTTCAACAAGATTTGAAAAAAGTCAAAATCAAATGGCGATTGAAGCAGATCATGTTGTACACTTATCACTTTCAGAAGGACTAGATAGAAATTTTCCTTTTGGTAACAGTTTATTAGAAAGTGTTTTCAAGGTTTATAAGCAGAAAGAATTACTTGAAGATGCAATTATTATCTACCGTGTGCAAAGAGCACCGGAGAGAAGAGTATTTTACATCGATGTAGGTAACATGCCTACTCACCTTGCTATGGGATTTGTTGAAAGGGTCAAAAATGAGATCCATCAACGTAGAATTCCTTCAGCAACTGGCGGTGGAACTAATGTTATTGATGCTAGTTTCAACCCATTATCAATTAATGAGGACTACTTCTTCCCGCAAACAGCAGAAGGACGTGGTTCTAAAGTAGAAACACTACCAGGCGGTACTAATTTAGGTGAAATTGACGACTTAAAATATTTTACTAACAAGTTATTCCGTGGTTTACGTATTCCAAGTTCTTACTTACCTACCGGCGCAGATGATTCTGCCGCACAGTATAACGACGGTAGGGTAGGCACTGCTTATATCCAAGAATTAAGATTCAACAAATACTGTGAAAGACTGCAAAACCTAATGGCATTTATATTTGATAGAGAATTTAAACTGTATCTACGTGCTAAAGGTGTAAACATTGACAACAGTATTTTTGATTTACATATGAATCCACCGCAAAACTTTGCGGCATATAGACAAAGTGAAATGGATAATGCTCGTGTTAACACATTTGCTTCACTACAAGAAGTACCTTATATGAGTAAACGTTTTGCTATGAAGCGTTTCCTAGGCATGAGTGCTGAAGAAATGGCAGAAAACGAAACACTATGGCGTGAAGAAAATTCAGATGAAGCAATTAATAACATAAATGCATCAACTGAAATGAGATCAGCAGGAGTTACACCGAGTGGAATTCAAGGTGACCTAGATACACTAGGCACAGCGGAACCTGATGCAGGTGCACCAGAACCTGAACCAGAAGTAGGCGGAGACACAGGTGGCGGCGCAGAACCTATTGAACCTCCTACACCGGGCGGTGGTGGCGCAGGCACATAAAGGTAAATAGTTTTATGTTGTTAAAAGAATTTTTTTATTTTGATAAAGACGGATCAAACTTTGCAGACGATAAAAGATTTGATTCAAATAGAGACATTGGTGTTGTTAGACCTGATGACACTAGAAAAACACGTTTGACTCTTTCACAGATAAACGAAATCCGTAGAACTAGCGAAGCAAGAGAACTAGAACAACAAAAAGAATTAAGTTTTATTCGCGACATGTACGGTCCTGCACCAGAAGAAGCAACAGCAATCTAAAAACCATTTAAATACCTATATGGACACAGCATTCGTATTGGGTAATGGTACCTCCAGACAACATTTTGATATATACAAACTTATAGGCAAAGGTAGAATCTATGCCTGTAACGCAGTGTATAGATCTTTTGAACCTGATGTTTTAATTGCCGTGGATCCTAAAATGGTTCATGAAATTGTAGCAGACGGGTATCATAAAAATCATGTGGTCTGGACAAACTATAATAACGGATACAAAGATTACACAAATCTAAACTATTTTGAACCTAGCAGAGGTTGGAGTTCTGGACCAACTGCTTTGTGGAAGGCATCACACGACAACTATAAAAAAATATACATACTTGGCTTTGATTATATGGGATTAGAAAAAGGCAAGAAGTTCAATAACCTTTTTGCTGATACTCCGAACTATAAACAAAGCAAAGAAAATGCAACATACTACGGAAACTGGTTGAGACAAACAGAAAATGTCATCAAAACACACACTCACATTGAGTATTTTAGGGTAATTAACAAGGGGGATTTTTGTCCTGCCCAGTTAAATAACTATACAAATGTGCGAAATATGGAGTTTGAGGAATTTGAAAACAGAATTTCTCAATGATCTAATGGTAAAAAACGCAAAAATACACCTATTTCCATTGGTAAAAGTGGTTTTTTCGTAAATACAATGGACAGCCTTGCCTATTAAACTGAATAAAGGAGATAAAACAATGTCAGATAACACTAAATTTGAACAGTTATTAGATCTTCTTGTCAACGAAGAAAAGGAAAAAGCAGAAGACCTTTTCCATGATATCGTTGTTGAGAAGTCAAAGGAAATCTATCAGGGTCTAATTGAGTCTGAAGAAAAAGAAGATGAAAAAGAAGTTGAAGAAACAACTGAAAAGTCGGATGAAGACGAAGTTGAAGAAACAACTAAAGAAAAAGACGAAGAAGAAAAAGTAGAAGAAAACTTCGGCGAAGAAGAAGCAGTTGAAGAAGTTGGTGGCGATGCCGCTGATGACATGATGGCTGATGTAGACGCTGAAGGTGATAAAGATTATAACGACGACGGCGAAATGGATGATCACGAAAGCGATCACGGTGATATGGAAGACCGCGTTGTTGACCTAGAAGACGCTCTAGATGATCTTAAAGCAGAGTTTGAAGCAATGATGGCTGATAAAGGTGGTGAAGAAGCACCTGCAGACGATGCTGAAATGGATATGGGCGACGAAGAAGGTGAAGAAGAATCAGAAGAAGCCGAAGAGGAATCAATGGAAGCAGTTGCTACTGACGAAATTGAAGAGGATGCACAACCAAAAACCGCTGGCGAGACTATGAGAGAATATGTTGAAAAAGTCTCTGCACCTAATAATTCCGAAGGTTCTGATAACACTGCAAGTCCTGTAGCATCGAAAGGTGGTAAGGATTCCGGTGCTGATGGTAAAAACATTGCACAGGGCGGTGAAGAAAAGGGCGGTAGTGCCGTTAAGCCAAAAGACATGGGAAAATCTTTCGAGAATGAACCAGGTTCAAAAGCAGGCGACACTTTTAAGAAAGCATCTGCACCAAAAAGTGCTGAATAATTAGGAGTTAGCCAATATGGCATACTTAAGAGAACATCTTACGTTCGATCAGGCGCAAGTCACCCTTGAGTCTCAAGGTGAAGGGGAAAACAAATCACTTTACTTAAAAGGCATTTGTATTCAGGGTGGTGTCAAAAACGCTAATCAGCGTGTTTACCCTGTCTCCGAGATAGGCAACGCTGTGAGGACACTCAAGGATCAGATCGACGGCGGTTATTCTGTACTAGGTGAAGTAGATCACCCAGATGATTTAAAAGTAAACTTGGACAGGGTCAGTCACATGATTACAGACATGTGGATGGATGGTCCTAACGGATTTGGCAAGATGAAAATTTTGCCAACTCCAATGGGTAACCTAGTTAAAACAATGCTGGAAAGCAAAGTTAAACTAGGAGTATCCAGCAGAGGTAGTGGAGAAGTTAATGAATCTACAGGAGAAGTTAACGGTTTTGAAATTATCACTGTTGATGTGGTAGCACAACCTAGTGCTCCGGGTGCTTATCCTACACCAATCTATGAACACTTCATGAATACTAGAGGTGGTTATAGTGCGATTAGGGCGGCGCAAGAAGTATCGCAAGATGCTAAAGCACAGAAGTACCTTAAAGAACAGATGCTACGAGTCATAAAAGGCTTGCAGTCAAATTAAAGGAGAAGCCAATGAGTGATGTTTTTAACAAACTATTTGAAACTGGCGCTTTAAGCGAGGATGTTCGTGCAGACTTGCAAGAAGCATGGGATCAAAAGGTTAAAGAAAACAAAGACACTGTTACTGCGGAACTCCGTGAGGAATTTGCGAAACGCTACGAGCATGATAAGTCAAACATGATCGAAGCAGTGGATCGCATGGTCTCCGAGCGTTTAGAATCAGAAATTAAGGAATTTTCAGAAGATAAGAAGACACTTGCTGAAGCAAGAGTTGAATATAAGAAGAAAGTTTCTGAACACTCTGGTAAACTGCAAGAGTTTATGCTCAAGCAGTTAACTAAAGAAATTGCAGAACTACACGAGGACCGTTCAATGGTCAGCGAACGTTTTGCAAAACTCGAAGACTTTGTAGTGAAACAACTTGCAAAGGAAATCAACGAGTTTGCAGAAGACAAAAAAGATTTGGCCGAAACCAAGGTAAAACTTGTGAAAGAAGCAAAATCGAAGTTAGACGAGTTGAAAAAACAATTCGTAACTAAATCTGCTAAAGTAGTAAAAGAAACTGTAGGCAAAAAACTTACAGATGAAATCACACAGTTGAAGGAAGATATTCATTCAGCACGTGAAAACAATTTTGGTAGAAAAATCTTTGAAGCATTTGCTAATGAATACGGCTCTTCTTATCTAAATGAGAAATCAGAAACTGCGAAGTTAATGAAACTCATTGCAGACAAAGAAGAAAAGTTAGCAGAAGCAGAAAAAGTCATCACAGAGAAACAAACGATTGTTGAGTCAAAGGATGCGGAAATTTCCAAAGCCAAAGACGATGCTAAACGTGTTGCAGTGATGAGTGAGTTGCTCGGCCCATTAGGTAAGGACAAACAAGGTTTGATGTCCGAACTATTGGAATCAGTGCAAACAGAAAAATTGCACACAGCGTTTGAGAAGTATCTACCAGCAGTGATGGAAGATAGAGCGCCAAGAACTGCAAAAAAGGCAATATTAAGTGAAGGCACAGAAGTTACAGGCAATAAAGAGACTAAAGAAAAGGTAGATGATAAATCAAACCTAATTGAACTCCGCAAACTCGCGGGATTAAACTAAAAAGGAGAAGGACAAAATGTCAGAAATAATCAACGAAAACTGGCAGGCAACCAAAGGTGCTTTACTTGAAGGTCTTAACGGTCACAAGAAAAGCGTAATGGACGTCACTCTCGAGAACACTAGACGTTATCTCGCAGAGTCGGCAACTGCCGGAGCAACTTCCGCAGGAAATGTTGCAACACTAAACCGTGTGATTTTACCAGTAATCAGACGTGTGATGCCAACGGTTATCGCTAACGAAATCGTAGGTGTTCAGCCAATGACTGGACCAGTAAGCCAAATCCACACTTTAAGAGTACGTTATGCTGAAACAGCAGACGATGCTACAGCAGGTGAGGAAGCATTATCACCATTCAAGATCGCTCTTGGATATTCAGGTGATGAAGCAGGTAGTGATGCAGGTAAAGCAGACTCTACAGCGGCTAAAGAAGGTACACCTGGTAGAAAAATGTCAATTCAAATCTTAAAACAAGCAGTTGAAGCGAAAACTCGTAAATTATCTGCTCGTTGGACATTTGAAGCGGCACAAGACGCACAGGCTCAACAAGGTATTGATATCGAAGCAGAAATTATGGCGGCACTTGCTCAAGAAATTACTGCTGAAATCGATCAAGAAATCCTTGCTTCATTACGTACACTAGCGGCAACAGAAGAAACTTACAACCAAGCGGCTGTAAGCGGAACTGCTACTTTTGTAGGTGATGAACACGCGGCTCTTGCTGTTCTAATCAACAGAACTGCTAACAAGATTGCACAGCGTACACGTAGAGGTGCAGGTAACTGGGCAGTTGTTTCGCCACAAGCGTTAACAATTCTTCAGTCTGCTACTACTTCAGCGTTCGCTCGTACAACAGAAGGTTCGTTCGAAGCACCAACAAATACTAAATTCGTTGGTACATTAAACAATGCAATGAGAGTATATGTTGATGGCTATGCGGCTGATGATACAGCAGTACTAGTTGGATACAAAGGCTCATCTGAAGCAGATGCGGCGGCATTCTACTGCCCATACATTCCGCTAATGTCTTCAGGCGTTGTGCTTGATCCAGCAACTTTTGAACCAGTTGTAGGCTTCATGACAAGATATGGCTATGTTGAATTAAACAACACTGCTTCATCTCTTGGTAATGCGGCAGACTACTTGGGTGAAGTTGCAATTAGCAACGTATCATTCTCGTAATAGAGAGTAGTACAAAACTACGAAAAGGGCGGCTTTATGTCGCCCTTTTTTTATGACCTTTTAAATACTTTCATGGAAGGTATAAAACAATTAGAATCTAGTTTGGACTGGCCGGACGTTGAAAGCCAAATAAGAGAACTTGCAAAAACAGCACCTGAATTTAAATTTGATGTTGTTAAGTTTTGTAGTGGTATGCGATCAGAAATTAACAAATTAAGTCAAATAGAATTAAAGTATAGACAACAGCGTAGAGATAGCGTTGTACAAGAACACAAAGATCAGTGTGCTAAAATCAATCGTGCTATAAAAGACTTTAGTTCTGTACATCTTATGCATCTGTTTTCAAGAGTAGACTAAATACACATGTCGTTAAACGTGCCTACATAGTGTAGGACTTATGCGGAATGACCCACCGCGTAGCCCCTAGAACGGGATTAAAAGGAGAAACAAATGGGAAGACCAGTAAACAAAAGAAACTTTGGAACAATCGCAGGTGCTACAGATAACTTTACAGTTATTGCTGATGTAGGTACAGGCGGAATTGTTGAAAATGCATACATTTTATCACAACGTGCAACTAACAAATTTAACATTCAAGCAGGCGCTAACGCAGGTATCTGCACTCTTGTAGATAAGAGCGATGTTAATACGCTCGGTAACAACGAAATGGTTATTAAAGGATATGTTAACGGATCAGGAGACGGTGTAACTATTAAAAAACTTTACAATAAAACTTGTAGAGATTTTAATAATAATAGATATACATGGTCAATTGCAGACGATTCAACAGAATCTGTCATGACTATCGTTGCTATCTAATAGTAATAATGAGAAGGGCAAAGTTGCTTTGCCCTTTTCTCTTGACTAAATAATGCTATAATAAGGAATCATAGACATGTCTGTAGAAGTTTTAAAAGTTACCGGTGATTACAAAGTAATTACTTCACAAATAAGCGGATCAAAAACTGTACTCAATACACCAAAAGTAGAGATTACAGGAGATCTACTTGTGCAAGGTACAACAACAACTGTTGAATCTACAGTAACTACTATTGCTGACAATGTAATTACTTTGAACGAAGGCGAAACAGGTCCTGAAATATCAGCACTACATAACGGTTTTCATCAATCAGGTATTGAAATAGACAGAGGTCCTAGTTCTAGTTCTGTAACTTTTGTTTACAATGATGACGAAACTTACACACAACCAAACGGTGGTACAAGTGAGGGAATATTTCAATTTAAAATTGGATCATCGCTTTTAGGCATTCAAACACATCATATAGAAACTACCGGTGAAGATCTAACACTTCTTGGAGCAAATGCACCAACAGCAGTTCTTACTGTTAGAGGAACAAGCAACTATGAAAATCAAATAACTGACGATGATGATATTCCAAATAAAAAATATGTTGATAATGCAATTATTAATTCACAAATTGCACAGATTGCGGCTGATAACACTCTTGCAAGGGTAGAAGACGCTGACCAAGGAGCAACATACAGTAGATTTTGGATAAACATTGACGGAGTTCAACGATTTGAAGTTAACCAAAACACAATTGAACTTGGAGAAATAATTGTAGACGGAACTACTATTAGACCAGAAACATCGGGGAGTAGTTTATTTTTAGAATCAAACGGTAGTGGAGAAGTTGTAATACGAGATGTATTAAGTATTGAAGGTGCTGTTAGTCCAACTGCACCGAGTGCAGATAGTGGTAGAATTAAGTTGTATTCACAAGCCGAAGCAGAGGGTGGTTCTGGACTATATTTTGTAAATACATCTAGTACAAGAGATGAACTTGTAAGTAAAAAGAAAGCATTGCTTTATAGCATGTTATTTTAGGAAAGAAAATGGCGATATCAAATAGTTTTATAGATGCTACACTAACAACACTTTACACTAGCAGTGGTGAAACAGCAGTAACCAGCATGATTTTTTGTAACTATGCTGACGTTGATAATATTGCGGCACCTAGCGGAACTGTTCTTACAGATGCAGATACATTTTTAGATTTACATATTGTTAAAACTGGCGATGTTGCATCTGATCAAAACAAAATTTTGCACCAACTTAAAATTCCAGGCGGTGAAACATTTATCATGGATTCAGAACGTTTAGTATTAGAAAACGGAGATACTATCCAAGCACAAACAACATCACCTGCTACAGTTAGTGCAACAATTAGCACGGTAGCAGTATAATGAGATTTGTTAAAAAGCAACAATTAAATTCTAAACTTATCACAGATCCTAGTGTATCTGTAGAAGCCAACGGCCAAGTTATTTTAGGCACAAATTATGCTGTAAAAGTTCCTACTGGCACCACAGCAGAACGCCCAAGTTTTCCTGAAAACGGACAAATGCGTTACAACACTGATTTAAACGAATTTGAATTTTATGTAAACAACGCATGGGAAGAAGCAAGAACTATGCGTCCTAATGTTGTATCAACTCAAAATTTAGGAACAGGTGATGCAAGTGAAGTTGCATTTGGACCATTAAGTCCAGTACCTGCATCGGCGGCAAATGTACTTGTTCTAGTAGAAAACGTTGTGCAAATTGCTGACGTGAATTATACACTAGTACAAAATCCAAGCG
>Ga0181589_10003975_pt1 | contig 11797 bp, 8 predicted proteins | sample 071ome_25_FD_132444 | JGI IMG/M metagenome (GOLD analysis project Ga0181589, IMG submission 132444) | Coastal salt marsh microbial communities from the Groves Creek Marsh, Skidaway Island, Georgia - 071410BT metaG (megahit assembly) | ecosystem: Environmental > Aquatic > Marine > Intertidal zone... | reverse complement strand
TCTTCTTTCCTAATATTTGTACCTACATCTAATGAAGATGCTTCGTCAATATCGTAAATTCTTATTAAATTTCCTGCATTTACATCAGTGTCTGCAACATAGTAAATTTCATTAGGAGTGCCGTTGTCAGGAGTAAACTCGATTACTCCTTTTTCTACTCCATTATCACTAACTTCCCTAGTTAAATTAAATGTAGTATCTATTTCCCACTTACTTGCATCATCGGTAAACTCTTTAGATGCTCTAAAGTCTTGTAACGATTTATAAATTGTATTTTGATAAAAAACTCTTTCGCCAATAGAATACAAAGTTTCTGGCACCCAAGCTGGAGCATTTTCTCTTTTTGATCTTAGTGAAAACGGCAATCCTGGTGTGTCTATTTCAAATCTATAAGTAACACCTCTGTACAAAGTTAGTTGAGGATTTTGTGTAATACCGTCAGGAGATAAAATATATGCAAAATTATCTGTGTTGTCTATAGATCTTACAGTGTATGTGCTTACAACTAGATCGCTTACACCAGATACTGTGATTGCTTGAGGACCGTCTGGCAGCCAATAATATTCACGAAAGTTTACAAATTTATCCCAATTGATATGAGGATTCCATGCATAGTATTCTTGTCTATTTAAAATGCTATGGTCATCTACTGTGCCGTCTAAGTTTTTAATTTGATTAATGTAATCATTATAGTCTCTATAAAAATTAACATTACCTAAATCGTCTTTAATTACTGCCGCTGGCTCAAGTTGATAATTTTCTCTTTGTTGATTTACATCGCCGATATAAAAATCATCTATAGCATGACCCGGAGAACTTTTTCTTCCGACATAGCCATTTAGTTTTTCTGCAACACCGGGTTGTATAAGTTGATCAAGTGTGCTAGATAAAAACTTGTTGTTAACTTCAGACCTAAAGTAACGGGGCAGATGCTGAGAACTTTTTCTGCGTTGTTTTCCATCGCCTGGCAACGGAAGCTCATTTTGATCTTTATTATAAGCCATTAGTAACTAAGTCCTCCGGTATTTGATGAGCTAAAAGAACCACTTTGTATTCCTGTATTTGTTGTTGTTACTTCTGTAACAATATTACCGCTTGCTTTTAATCTATTTGCTGTTATAGCATCTATAATATCTATGTCTGCAACTGTTGCCGCGCTAATAAAAATTTCGTCTGCTTCAGATTTTATTTCATACAATGAACCAAATGATTGATCTTCTTGTACTGGAACAATTACAAATGTAACTAAATCCGGAGATAATTCATTCATTACATAACTAGAAAGTTCTGAGAAATAAAACTTATCTCCAAAGTCCCAATTTTCAAGTGCAAAAAATCTGTTTACAGCACGAATTACATTAGACTTTAGTTCATTATCATTTATAACTAAATCAGGATTTTTAACTATTTTGAATCTAGCTTGCAAATCAGCCTCCGCCTTGTCTCCAAAAAGCACTTTATACTTAACCGGATGATAAATTACTTCATCGCTAAGTGATTTAATTTTGTTAATTTCAGACCCATAACTTATAAACAAATCATCACTACTAGGAGGAAGAGGTTTATCATTTATACTGTCATCTAGATATTGCCTAAACAAAGAGTCGTATCCTCTTGTTAAGAGATAAGTGTCTATTATATTACTTGCACTAGGATCAATTCTCGAATTTTGATCAGCGGCATGTAGGTATTGGAATTTAAAACCTGCACGGCCAATTTGCGCTTTATATTCACTAGTAACTGTAAGTTCACTATTATTATTCAAAACTTCAAAAATATCTTCTTCTAGATAGTAGAATGTAGTGCCTGCATCATATTGGCTAATGGCGCCAATAGTAGCTTTCGATGAAAAGATTTTTAAGTTTATAGAATCTTTATCTACATAAACAAAGTCATTTACTCCGTCAGTAGTTGTAATCTTTTTAAGAATAACTAGTTTATCAATAGCATTAGTTTCTTCATCTACAATTTCTGCAAATAAATCAGGGTTGTCAACTACACCATCATCGTCGGAATCAAAGAAACTAACTTGTATTTTTTTGCTATCTACATATCCTTCAGCATCTCTATATTCTTCAACTATTTCCCAGTCAAAATCATAATTAAAAGGATACAAGCTATCAGGTTTATTGTTTATGTTTAAGATACTAATTTTATCCTTAATAATTTTTCCGGTTTTATTGTTATAAATTTTATCAGTACTATCGTAATAAAATCTAACCTCTTGATCACTTTCAAAAACATACCTCATTGCTCTATAGGTAATTGTATATTTTTCACCATCAGTTTGGAATAGTAACAACCAACTACTATCAAGTTGTTGTCCTGTGCTATCGCCTGTTTTACCTGTGCTAAATTCACTCGAGATGTCTAAATTATCTTCAGTTACTATTCGCCATTCGCCATTTACTTGATCATATCTTAAACCAAAAGTTTGATATGCAAAAATCTGTGTAACTGCCTGGGCTTTTACGTCAGCAGTTAATGCTGTTGGTAATGCTGTACGAATTTCTGTTAATCTTGATCCGGTAGGAATAACATCGTTGAATACAATAGGACCTGTGCCGTCTTCTAATAGCTCAGTACCGTCGTCGCTTACGCTAACAACTTTAGTCCATTTGTATGTTGAACCTCCCCTGTAATCTGGTTCACCATCTACAAGTTCACCGTTTAAAAAATGTTTGCCGGCAGGCGGTTCAAATTTTAACAAACTGTTTAGTTTTACATATTTCATGTTAGAACCAGTAAATGTTCCAACTTTAACTTTTACAGAATTAGGATTTGTAAGATAACCTGTAACAGAATTAGTATCAGAAGTAATCTGATTCCAGACCGAACCTAAATCATCAACAAACAAACGAGGATATTTGTCATAATAATAATTTCTAACTTTTATACTTCCTAATATTGGCTGAATAGTGTTAACAATAGCGCCTTCAATATCAGTTAATGTATCAAAACTAAATGTTTGTTTTAAGCTAAGGTAATCTTTGTAAATTGAACCATCTTTACCGTACAAGTTTGTAGTAGAATATTTGCCTGTTGCATCTACTAAATCAAAATATCTGCTTATACCACTAGAGGTTCTGTTAACTGCTTTTGCCTTTACAATTTCTTGACTTGTTGTAAGCGGTCCGATTTGATAATCTTCTGCTGTAATTAATCTATTTTGAGTATAATAAGTTGCAGGAGCATTAGCTTTTATGCTTGCATTTGATTCAGATACTGTTGCGTTATCTACAGTATACTTTAATGATAAAGTTAGAGTAATTGTTTCTGCTTTTCCTGCTTTAGATACATATGGAATTCTTATTGAAATTCCTCGCATATCATCAGGGGTTACTAATACTCTTTGATTTTTACTAGTTCTATAGTAAACTCTAAAATTACCTTGAGGTAAATTACCAAATACACCATCTGAGAAGATTAAACTAATTCTATCTTCAATTCTTGTCAAGACACTGTATATGTTTCTTTGGTTTCTAGAAAGACTATTATAAATTATGTTGTTACCTTCGACCGAATCAACTTTTGTCCATAACTCTTGCTCATTACCTAAACTATCTAATTTATAAAGCCAAACATCACTTTGATTAATATTCGTTGCATCAACTGCAACTACTTGGCTTGTACTAGGATTGGTGACATTAAATGTGCCTGTGTCTAATGTACCTTGTCTAAAGTGTACAAAAAATCCTGTGTTTGAACTAGCAGAACCTTGTCCATCATCTCTATATAAAAATGCAAAGTTGTTTCCTGGAAACGGTGCTTCTTCAACAATTTCTGCATCAGTAATATCAGTAGAAATTATTTCAAAACTAGTGCTTCTACCATCTACTGTTTTTGTAAAACTATAGGCTGGAACTTCAGTATTTGTACTATTAAATCTATATTGTTGAGTAGGAATATCATTTATTATTCCGCTTTTAACTGGACGGCCGACTGTACCGTTAACTGGTAATGCGGCATTTAATACTCTAGTATATTGCTCAAACCAATCTGGGTTACTTGGGTCATTCCATAGAATAGTTTGATTCTCTAAATTAATGTTATTACTGTCTGTTACTTCTTCAGTTGTAGATACTGAATCTATTTTTAGTAGGCCATTTGCACATCTATTTCTTTTAGGATTATACGATAGTAATCTTGCTAAACGAAGTACGCTCTCACGACGCTCTGCAAGTTCTAAATAGTTTTCACGAGCATTAAGATCAATACGGAAAGCAATGTTTTGACCGAGGTAGGCAATAAGGTCAATAAGTGCAAGATATTAACTTGATTCTGTGTAGTCATTAAAGTCTTCTGGATAGTTTTCACGCAAGTATGCGATCATTGTACGACGAAGATTATCAAAGTCATACGACTTAAAATCTGCGTTTCTAAAAGTTTGGTATACTCGCTTCCAATCTTCTGCAAGTAGTAGTCTATTTTGTCTATCTGTTGACGACATCGCCTATTCCTCTAATATAAACTATTTAGCGTATTTGATAAAGTGCGTAGTTTATTCTATGCAAGAAAGCCAGCGTTTTCATCAAATTTTAGCCTCATAGATTCTGATATGTTATAAGGCAAATATGTTAAACTACACTCAATTTGAATTCCACTTTCATAAGTGTCTACTGTAATATTATCAACTGTTACTCTTGGGTCATAATTTATAATTTTTGACACATTTTTTATGATTGCATCTTTAAGAGGTTCGGTTAATGGTTCGTACAGTAAATCCCAAACAATCGTTCCGAATGACGGGTCACTTAACTTTTCGCCTTGTCTTATGTGAAAATGATTAATAATATCTTGTTTTATTAAGGCAATATCGTATAAAGTCCACGAAGTAGCATCAGGGTTTACTGTGCTTGTACCTACATATGCCCTACTTTCAGGAATTACTTTAGCCTTTTTACCTGAAGGGACAATAATTTGTTTGTATATGCTTTTTTCTAATGAACTCATAACGTATTTAACCTCTATTTGGTTCTTGTATTACTTCTGTGTTTTGCGCCGGAGACTCTTGAGCAGGAGCCTCGGCTCTCTGTGTATTCTTTGCAAACGTATCTGGAGTACCAATGCCAGGCTCGGCTCCATTTAAATGTTCATGACCGTCCCATGGCTCGTGTTCTGGCACACGTTGTGACGGTTCTGCGTCGGCTGCCTCTGATGGTTCAGTTGCAGTAGGACCGTTTTGTTCTATTGGTCCTGTGAATGTATGTTTACTTGCGGTCCAATGTGTATTGGCAGCGCCTAATCTAGTGTCGCCGCCAGATTTTACGTCAACTAATCCGCCTGTTGTAAGTTTTCCGTCTGTACCTACTTTTATTTCCCAATTTGCATCAGCAGATTGAAAAATATTTGCGCCAGCTTTCATATGTATATCTGCGCCAGCTTCGAAATACATACTTCCATCTGCTTTAAAATTCATATTAGACTCAGTATGTACACTTACATCACTAGCGGCATAAATGTCTACTTTACCATTACTGCTTAATTCTATCCATGCAGTGCCTCTGCTATTGCCTATATAGATAAAGTCTTCAGTATTATGCATTAATATCTGATGGCCAGTTCTAGTTCTTAGTCTAACTAATTCGTTATGAGGTCTAGTTACATCACCATCTGTTTCGCCACCTTCAGCATTTGCGTATTCTGGAGGTGTTGCATCTGGGCCGCCTGGAGGACCTTTTCTAAGTAACGATGGATCGCCGTCATCAAATACTAGACTAGTTCCGCCTAGTCTATTATGAGCTGTTGTTGTTTGAGCAAATTTTTCTCCATACCTAGCTTTAGGTGCACCGTCTCTTCTATCTTGCGGTCCAGGTGTGCTTATACCAAAAACAGTACTAGGTACTTCTCGTCTAGCACTAGAAGAAGTTAAACCTCTAAATTCATCTTCGAGTAATCCTTGTTCTTGCAAAAAATCTTGTGCATCTGTGTTGACTGGTTTAATAAATTTCGTTGCGTCTCTTCCGCTAGCTGTTTCTGTTTTTTTATTAAATTCTCCAACAGGCAATTTTTTAGAACTATCTTGATCATTAAACGTTGTTGCAGGAGCACCTGCCGGTAACATAAAATTAGTATATTCTTCTTGAATGCAACCTATCCAAAAGTACTGTCCGCCTTCTGCACAAATAACTAAAACCTGAGTTCCTATATCAGGAGGTACTGCCCAAAATCCGTAACTTTTTTGACTAAACTGATGTCCTCCGTTAGCTGTCAGCCCGTTATAAGGCGTAATACCATAAAACGGACTTAGGTAACTGCAAGGTACAGACTTACCCGGAGTATCTGGTGAGTTACCAGAACCTGCTTTAGTTTGTATTAATACTTCTAATCTACCTGCATATGTAGTATCTAAATGATTAGTAACAACTCCAATAAACGGGCCAGGATTGTTAGCACCTGAGGTGTCAACAGCAGAGGATACTGTACGTGTTTCTTGTCCGGTATTTTGATTAACTGGGTCTGTCATTATTAGAATCCTATATTAGCACCGTTTTCTCTTGCTTGTAAAATATTATTAATTCTTTGTTCTTCATTTCTTCTTGCAATTATGCGTTGTGCCGCGGCTTCGTCGCCTGCGCCAGATTCAACATCAGCGCCGCTGTCGTCTGTGTTAGGATTTGCCGAGCCTGAACCGTTAGCATTTGTACCTCCAGTTCCTCCTTGACTTCCGCTTTCTGCGTCTGCACCGTTAAAGGTGCCTGCTGGGCTTGAAGGTGTTTCTGCTATAGATGCGCCTCCTGCACCTTCTACTACTACTTCGTTATTTTGACTTGTTGCATCAGCAGTTACGTCATCTTCTTGGTTTCTGCGTCTAATTGTTTTCATCTCTTGAGTAAATTTTCCGCCGTTAAATTTGTTTAAAACATAAATTACTTGATATAATCCGCTAAATGCTCCAATTGGTTTTGTACCCAATCCCGGGAAGTCCATAAAGCCATCTGCGCCAATATCTAAGGGAGTTCTAAAATTAATTAATACATCTACTTCACCGGATTGATAATCCATTGTACCATCAGTTGTAAGATTCATTGCTTCTGCAATTTCTCCTGCACTATAATTTCCCATTCCGCTATCTGCAATATAATAAGGGTCTCCCCATATTTCTAAATCTGCACTAATCAAATCAACAGGGGAGTTAACTATTGCATCATTGAATGCTCTAGCAACTGCGGTCTCAGGATGATTTTGTACTGTTCCGCCTAAGCCTGTGTTAGATCTAGTACTTTGTCCTGTTGACGATGTTCCTGAGCTAGATCTGTTAGCATTATTTCCTACATTTCTACGATGCAATGGATGATCAGGAGCTTGTGTTAGAGAACTCGATCCAGCAGTTTGCTGGTCTTGTCCTAATTGTCCCATATCACTTTGTATTGCTGTAAAGAAGGCGCCATCAACTTGTATGTCAAAGTTTATAATATCGTCGTTGTCTCCAGTATAGATATAATCATACTGTTTTAATGCTTGACGTTTTAAATTTGATATACCCGGAGTAGGTGCTGTTGGCGAATTAATTCTTGAAGTATTAATTTTATAAGGAACTACTCTATACACATAAACTTTTGGTGTCTTGCCTGTCTGATCAACATTTGCACTATCTGTTACATTGTAAACATCAGTTTCAATTCTAAACCAAGTTTTATTTCCGTTTTCATCAGATGCTTCTGTAACAAATTGTCTACCATACTCCGAAAGTAAAACTAATTCTTCAATTATATCTTGTATTCTAGTTCCCTTTTTAAAGTTTATTCTACGGCCTTCGTCACTAATTTGCATAGGTCCTCTTGTAAATATACCTTCGTTATTTTCATCCCTCACAAATGCAGGCCTGCCAAAATACTGTTGTCCGCTATCGAGATAACTTTTTACAATAGAAGAAGTTCCTATAGCATTCATGTTTGACCCTTCTTCTGCAAAATCACGAATACTTTCACCTATAGCACTACGTCTTACCGTAAGTCCAAGAATACTACTTAATTCTGCATCAAAATCATCAGGTATTTCTCCGCCTTGTATTCCAGATATTGTTTCGAAAATTTCTTGTCTTCTAGCATCGGTAAATTGTCTAAATTCAGTTGCAGTAGTTGCACCGCTGTCCTCTACAATTTGTCCTAGTAATCCTTCAGTTTCAGAACTTCTTTGTGTAGGGAAAAGAATAACAAACTGGTCAGCAGTAGAAACGCTTCCGGATTCTTCTTGTTCTACTTGTCTACTGTTTAACATTGTTGCTAAACTTTCTGCACCTGTTTGTAAAAACTGACCTATTGTTTCACCTTTTATGTCTATATCTTCTTTAATAGTTTGAACAGAATCAGATAGAGCTTGTTCATGCCAGGGTATACCGTCAACTTGATATATACTTCCTCCGGCACTTGTATTAAATGTTGCAAGAGCTAATTTCATTGGAAACATTCTTTTTGTTTGCGGAATAGAAATAGGATTGCCATTGTCGTCCCAACCTACAAATTCAACAGTAAGTAGATAAGGTGCTTCTAAATAATTTTTATGACCAGCTTGTAATGCGCTTATTTGTAATGTTTGTAAAAACATCCCCATCGAATAAGGTTCCATTACTTCAAAAGATAAACTAGTTGCATTGGTTTGTTTAGTTTGCGGGGTAGGAGCAATTATTGTGTCAATTTGTACATTGTCAATAAAATATTCTGTAGTAATATTTCTTTCTTTTTCAAAAAGAGTTTTTACTTGATTGTTGCCTGTTCCGCCGCTTTTTAAAATAACAATACTAGGTCCGTTTTTTCTATAAGTTGCATCAGGATAATTAATTTCAAAATTAGTTAATGGACCAAATGTGAAAATATAGTTATAACTTGCAAATTGTGCTAATTTGTTTTTTAAAGGTCCGCCTGTATATCCTATACCTTTAGCACCAGGTTGAACTCCATTGATGCCGCCGCTTCCAACTCTATTTCCGCCTGCACTAGTACTGCCCCTTCCGAAGTTAAGTAAACCTCCAAACGCATCTGAGATAGCACCTTTGAGCTGATTGGCAGCGCCTTCTACTGCACTGTTTATACCGTCAACAAAAATATTAGGAGAATTCCTAATACCATTTATATCTGTCTCAATTTGTCTTCCAAAATCTTCTACAGACTGACCTAGCTGTCTAGCTCTTGCTTCTAAGTTTTGGATTCTAAAATCTGCCATGTTAGATTCCTAAAGTATTTTTTAAGTTACTTTGTTTTGGCAAATAAATTTCTGTACCTGCAACAAAATCATATACAGGATCTTTTATGATATCCATATTTCGCTGTGCAAAGATCCAATATAATTTATGATCACCGTATAGGTCATAGGCAAGTAGATCTGGTCTATAAGTATACTGCGGTTCAATAGTATATAATATATCGTCATTCTCAGCCGGTACAGGTCTGATATTCAACGGACCTAAGTATTGTCCGTTGACTACTTTAGTTTTATAATAAGGACTGCTTTCGTTGTAAATTGCCATTATAAATATCCTGTTCCGCTATTTAAAACATATCCGCCTGACACAAATCTATCTAGGCTAAACTTATTAACAGCATCTCTACTGTATGCAGGTACTAGTGTAACTTCAATAGTTGATCTAGCTGGTGCCCAAGAACCATTTGCACCTATGTCGGCTTTGATATAGTCAACTTCGCCGGTAAGTTCAACGTTAAAACTTTGTACTATTACTGGAACATTATTAAAAACATAATCACCGTATCCGTTGAGTTTCACAACTGGAGGAGGTGTACCTTTATTAGCACTATCACCGTAAGCCATTTTAGTAATACTTTTTAAATAATGTGTTGCCGCTATCCAATATAATGCTTCTTTAGAATTTTCAACTGTAAATTCACCTGTAATTGTAAACTGATCAACTTGGGCCGCCTCGAAAGCATAGAAAGGATAATTACTATGAGTAGGTTGTAAAGCATTATAATTAGCAGAATGAGTTATGTAAACACTAGGTGTGTATGGAAAAACCATAGCATTGCCAGTTTCAGCTAATGGCGCAAGGAGAACACTATCAGTGAATGGATTAGTAGGAGGCAAACTTAGACGTACACGCCAATCGGTACTGTTAGTTGAATTCCAAACAGCATTTGTAAATGAACCATCAGGTTTTTCAGCGCCAGGAAGCAGGTTTACTGCTCTTAGAACTTTTCCTAAATTAGTATCGTCGAGATAATCGACAACACCTTGTTTAGCTCTTTCTACTATGCGTGTTCCGAAAGTTTGTTCTTCAGAACCTTGTCTAACATCTCTACCTTGTGCGGGATTGTTTGCCATAAGTTGTCTCCTATATACATTATTTAGTTGACAAAATTAACTGCATATATTATAATAGTAACATAATTTTAGGAGTTTCGATGAGAAAAGTTAATTATTTAAACAACAAGGACATTTTAGCGGAGATACACAAATCCAAAAGCTCTTTTTGCAGTTTTGTTGACCCTGAATACCATCAATTTGACATAATTTTACCAAGTATAGACAAAATCAATATTAGAACCATTGCAGAAGCAAAACGTAACAAAGCAAAAAGGCTTACTGTTGCAGAATTTGATAGAAGAAAACAAGCAGGAGAAAAAGTCAAGCAATCAGAATGCGAACACGACTATAAAAAAATTACAAAAGAAGAACTAATTTTTCGTATTATGAGTTTTGACCATATTCCAGACGAACCTGGTCGCAAGAAAAATCCTAAAACAGTAGCAGACACAAAAGTAAAACTAAACTTTCCTCCATTTCAGCACTACAAATTTAATGATGAAGGAGAACTAGTATGTGTTGGTAAAAGTCATTGGGTAGGAGGAATGGAAAATGGAAATTTTGATCTTAGATCAGGAAAAGCAACAGAAAAATTAGCAAGAATGTGGATGAAGTTGTGTGATAGATATGCGACTAGAGGTAATGTTCGCGGATATACCTACAATGACGAAATGCGAGGACAAGCGATACTACAACTTGCACAAATTGGACTACAGTTTGACGAGTCAAAGTCCAACAACCCGTTTGCTTACTACACTGCGGCGGTCACAAACTCATTTGTACGTGTTATCAACATTGAAAAACGCAATCAAAACATTAGAGACGACATCCTCGAAATGAATGACCTAAATCCTAGTTATACTAGACAACACGCCGGAGAATGGGAAGCCGCAGTTGCAAGAGAAAAGGCAAAAAGTACTAATAACGGTTGACATTGCTTTAAAAATAGCGTATTATATACTAGATCAATATGGAGAAATTACGTTTTGTTTAAAAAAGCGGCTGTGTTTACCGATATTCACTTCGGTTTAAAAGGAAATAGCAGAGTACACAACGATGATTGTGAAGAATTTGTAGATTGGTTTATAGAACAGGCAAAAGCTAACGGTTGTGAAACTGCAATCTTCTGTGGAGATTGGCATCATAACAGAAATAGTCTAAATCTAACTACAATGGATGCAACTATTCGAAGTTTAGAAAAAATAGGTAAATCTTTTGAGAAGTTTTACATGTTTGTAGGCAATCATGACTTGTATTACAAAGACAAGCGTGATGTAAGTTCAACTATATTCGGAAAACATATTGATGGTGTTACATTTGTAGATGAAATCTATGAACAAGACGATGTAGCACTTGTTCCGTGGCTTGTCGGCGACGAATGGAAGAAGATTGAAAAAATTAAAGCCAAATATATGTTTGGACATTTTGAACTGCCGAGTTTCTATATGAATGCTATGGTGCAAATGCCTGATCATGGTGATCTACGTGCTGAGCATTTTAAAAATCAAGACTATGTTTTTAGCGGGCACTTTCATAAACG
>Ga0181589_10003973_pt1 | contig 11804 bp, 11 predicted proteins | sample 071ome_25_FD_132444 | JGI IMG/M metagenome (GOLD analysis project Ga0181589, IMG submission 132444) | Coastal salt marsh microbial communities from the Groves Creek Marsh, Skidaway Island, Georgia - 071410BT metaG (megahit assembly) | ecosystem: Environmental > Aquatic > Marine > Intertidal... | reverse complement strand
TCTAATGGATATGATTTAGAAAAACGTCAACAGTCTGAAGCAAGGATTGATCGTATTGGTCAAGAAAAACCAATGACCTATATTGATATTATTGCCGAAGATACTATTGATGAAAAAATTGTTGAAGCTCTTCGTAGAAAAGTAGATATTGCCTCAGAGATTATGGGTGAAGAACTTAAAGAATGGATCTAGTGCGCCAGTAAATACCACACAAGTAAAAACATAATAACAAACTCTATTGGCTTGACCCCTCTGAGATTTTTATTGTGCCCAAAGGGATCATCACCAAACGTCATTACTTAATATTAATGTCCTGTGCTTTTATTTCTTCTGGTTCATTCACACCAAGTTTTACAGATAGTACACCATCTTTCATCTCAGCTTCATTCACCACAACATCTTTATGTAATTGAAATTGTTTGAAGAATTTTCTTGCAGCTAGTCCTTTTTGAACATACTCTTTTTCAGAGTCTTCAATTTGACCAGATACAGATAGAACACCGTCTTTGTATTGTACTTTTACATTCTTCTTGTTGAAGCCTGCTAGTCCTAATTCAAGACCGTATTCACCTTTCCCATATTTTACCACATTGTAAAAAGGAAAAGATTTAGCTGCTGATCCCATAGCAAAATTATCGAACATGTTTTCAAACACATCTCCGAATAATTTATCTGAATGAGTCCAGACATCTTTGTTTAGTTTGTTGATTAAATCCAATGCTGTCATAATTATCCTCCTTATTATTAAGCAAGTTTAATAGGCCACAATATTGTGCACCTGCGTAATATATAGGGGGTACTAGACCTTACGTCAAGGTTGTTTCGTTAAAAATTGAGGCTCTCAGGAAGACTTTTTTCTACTGAAATGTTAAAATTCCTATGATTGTAGCAATTAATGTAGCTAGGCCACCGACGACCCACCAAGTTGTTGTAATAAATCTTTCGTCTAATTTCTTGTGTAATTCTATTAAATAATTTTCAAACTTGTCTAACTTACCTTCAACTCTATTCAGGTTTTGATCAAATACATCATGACCTTTTTTCAGTCCTTCAATGTGACCGTAGATTGCTACGATGTGTTCGCCTTCCGTCTCTGGTGTTTTGCCATTAGCCATTAAATTATTATACCTAAGCTTTTTAAAAATTCTAAATAGGAGCGACTTGCATCAGTATTAACTATTCCATAATTATTTGAATAAGGCTGTCTGTTATATACAGGCATCATAAACATTGGAGTTGATTCTTCAAATACTTCTTCATTTGAGAATGAAGGTGCTACTGATAAACCACCACGTTGAATTAAATTACCTGATTCATCATAATAATCAGCTATTCTGCCTATACCAACTGCTCCTGGTCCTTCAACAAACTCTTTTCCAAAAACATCGTATGCTTCATTTAATGTCGAAGGTTGTTTTACAAAAGCTACCATTATACTAAACCTCTTTGTCTTAAACGTATTTGTTTTTCTTCGTCAGATAATAAAGCATTTTCAGTTGGAGTCAATCCAGTTGCTGTAGAAAATTCTTGTGGTTGTGGTTGAACAACTGGCATAGGTTGTTGTGGTAATGGCTGCACGCTGCTCGCCACTTGATTCGCGCCGCTAGGTGCTGCACTCAAGTAATCTGATAAAGGCATTTCAATATTAAAATCTTCATCTAATCTTAAACGATACATATCTCTTCTCATTCTCATAAGTGTTCTAAACGTTGATGGATCAAGACCTGCAGGTATACTTAAATCATCAAAGTTATCTCTTAATTCTTTTTCTTGTTTTTCAAACTCTGCAAGAGTTGTTTTAGTAACATCAAATGGAGTAAACCTATTTGCATTAATGGCTTGATAGTTTTTATTCTCTTGTCTCTTATCAAATAACATACCTAAATCTTTTTTAGTTGCTCCGAGTATATCAGCAGCGTCTATTTTTCTTTTCAATTCTTTAAACTTTTTAAATCTTTGTTGATTTGCAATGTAGTATCGTTGAATAATTTTTTCAGGTTCAATAGCGCCACCCCTTAAAACTTCCCCTGTAAATAAAGATCTTGTTTTTCTAAGTCCACCTTTAAACTCATTTATTTTATAGTTTAATGATTTAATTGGATCCATTTTAATTGCTCTTAATCCATAGAATCCTGCTACTTCATCTGGTAATTCATACTTCTCACCTCTTGGTCCAGGTAATTCTTGAGCAGCAAGTCTCATCCTTTCAAATTGTTTTACAGATAAAGGTGCAACTTCTAATAATGCGTATTTAGCTGCCGCATATAATTGTTCTCCCCACGGAGCTTCTTCATTCCATAGTTTTCTACCATCTGGTGTTACTCCACCTCTGATAAAAATATTGTTAAATGTACTTAACCAAATAGACTCATCAACAAATGGTCTAACAAGTCTTGATAAACCATTACCTAATCCTTGTAATACACCTTTTGTTAATGGCGCGTTAGGATCAAATACTCTTTCTCTATCTACACCTGCAATAACAGCTTGCGCAGGATTGATGACAGTATCATAAACCATAAACCCAGACGCATCGATATATTTTACATTTCCTTCTTTATCTTTAAATGCGTAAATTGTTGAGTCTTGTGAAAAACTTGGTAAAAATTCTCTTATGGCTGCGATAGTTCCAGCTGTTACACCATACATTCCTTTTAACATTGCACCTGCAACTGTTGGAGCTACTGCAACTGTCGTACCAAAGGAAGCTAATCTTTTTAATCCTTGTGCTTTAAATAAAGGATTACGAGCTTCTTTTAATCCTTGATGTAATATGTTTCCTGAAGTTCTTATAATTTCTGCAGGGAATGACATAAAGTTTCCTAATGGTGTTCTTCTCGCTGCTTTAACAAAGTTACCAACGTAAGAATAGTTAGGAACGGTATTTCTAACAATGTTAGCAACTTCTTTCATAATATCTAAATCGCTAGGCATTTTAGAAATCTTACCTGCATCAAATGCTTTTTTATAAATATTTTGATAAGTATCAAACTCAGATAAAAAATTATATACTTTAAAGAAGTCATCTTCTGCGACGTACAAGTCAGAAGCTTTTTGATAAAGTTTTTTCATTGCTTTACCAAATTTACCAAAAGCTCTCATGTATACATCGCCGCCTTTTCCAATATCGTCAAGAAGTCCAGCTATATCTCTAGCTGTTGCAGATGAGCTCACCACTTGTTCTTCTAATAAAAATTTATAAAGTGCCTGATCTTTAGGTGTATTACGGTAAAGTATTTGTGGCTGAATTGTGTTAAATGCTCTTTTGAAGTTTTGAACTAATTTAACTGGGTTTTTAAATGCATTTCCAGTTCCAATAGTAAACTGCGACGCAGTGATAAAGTTTCTGGCGTGGGTAAATGGACCTAAGATTGTTTTTGATATCTGTGTTAAACCTTTAGGAATTAAGAATAGATGTTGATAAACAACATCTTGTGCAAGTTTATCAAATAATAATTTTTCACCAAACTGTAATGCATCTTTTAATTCTTGAGAAGTAAATCTTCCATTTAATGGATTAGTATAAACAGCTTCACCTAATGGATTGGTAATTTGTAACCCATTTTTATCTGCAATGATAGGTTGGTTTCTTAAATTTCTTAATGCTTCTAACCTTGTTGGATAAATAACAGCTCTTTCTCCATTTGCAATTAACTCATCAGACATTTTTAAAATACCATTATAGAAATCATCTTTTGCTGCAAGAGTAGATAAATCTGCCATAGTATTAATAATTGTATTTCTCAAATCTCTTTTCTGACCAAAGAATCTTTGAAACGCTCTTAAATCTTTTTCTGATTGAATTAATGTAGTAGGTTTAAATTTACCACCTTTAACATTGTCTGCGATATTAATTAGTTGAGTTGCAGTATCATCTAATACACTAAGTTGTGTTAATGGAAATTCTGGAGTTTTAGTTAATGGATTTAATCTTACATTTTTAATAACGTCATTCACTAAGTCATCTAAATCTTGTCCAGTTAATGCAATGTTATTTTCTTTTGCATAACGATCAAATACGCTTTTAACTTCATTAATTTGAGTATCTGTAGGTTTATAATTTTTCCAAGGTAAGATACTTCTTCCTTCAAATATTTTATATTCGGAGTTAAATATATTTCTCATCCTTTCAGACATAATGTCCATGAATTCATTATTCGCGACATTTAAATTACCGCCAGATAACAATTCATTTTTAAATACATTAAATTGTTTTCTAACCTTAATCATTTCGCCAACTAATCGACTACCTTGATCTTTCGTTAACCCTATTTCATCTAAAAAATTATAAAACTGATTTAGTTTTTTACTATTAAAACCATTAAATGTAATTTTTCCATTTTGAATTACATCGTCTCCTGATGTTAGTAATTCATCTAACCTACCAACTAATCTTTTAACGGCTGGATTGTTATCTGCAATACCTGATTCTTTTGCAATTTTATAAAGTGTTTGATCAATGTCAGAAATAATATCTTTAGCTGTTAGTTGTCCTGCAGAAACTTTACCTTCTACCTTCTGCATTCCTTCAAATAAATACTGCTCTCTTCTACCTCTTGGTCTAAAAGGTTCAGAAACATATTTATCAATTAAACGATCTAATTTATCGTCGCTATATTTTAAATTTTTTCCTGCCTCTGAAATTCTTTTTGCAACTCTATTAATACCATATGCAATAGGTACTGATACGATTGCTCCTTCAACACCAAACTTAAATCTATTCCAAAGTCTTCTTGCCGCATCATCTTCAGCTGTTGCTCTTTCTTCTCTATCCAATTTTGAGGGTCCACCTAATACATCTCCCCATGTTCCAATCTCTTCAAGGTCAGCTACAAAAGCAGATCCAGTCGCACCACCAAGTGTAACAGCTGCAAAATTTTGTAGACCTGTTAATTTATTTAATTCTTTTGCTTTAAGTACAGCTTTAGTTGTATTATTTCCTGCCTTAGCAACTTTATTTGCTTTAGCTGCAGCCGCATATTTATTATAAATTTGTTTTGCTTTAGTTGCTCCTTTAACTGCAGCACTTGCTCCAACTTTTCCTAAACCATATAATTGTGTTAATGCAGATGTTAATTTACCGACCGCGGATTCTTTGACAGTATCTTCAGCACCTTGTTGAATCTTACCTAAAACGGTATCACTAAAATATTTTTCAACTTGAGCAACATAGCCTTTATCAATCGGAACACTTTCTTCTCTTAACGCATCTGCAATTTCAGCAGTTAAAGATACAACACCATAAGGTATTTTAATGGTGCCATCAATTACACCGGCAACAAAACCTGTGTAAGGGTCTACGTCTCCAATAGGAGTTAAGTCTTCACCCGTTACTCGCTCCTTGATTCTTCTTCCTAATTTACCAGCAGCTAAAAACGTGTCTCCAACTAATGGAACATCAGGACCAAAAATAACATCTGTTGCAGTAAGTTCTTTACTCTTACCTTCCTGCACTCTTTCTTTAATTTGCTGTTGAAACTCTTTTTCTTTTTTAGCTAATCTAGCTTCTTCTGAAGCTTTTATTCTTTTTTCATCTTCAGTTAATTCTTTTGGCTCTGGTGTGAGATCAAACTCATCTATATAGATTTCTTCTGCCATATGGCCTCCTATTTAGTAGGCCAAACTTTTGTAAATGTAGCCGTTTTACCATCGTTACTGATTACATCTAGCATGTAAATTCCTCCATCTGCTGGATTAATAAATTTATCACCATTTCTGTAACCTTTGAAATCTCTTCCTGAAGCTTGATTATTATATATTTTTACAGGTGATGGATTGGCACCTTCATGGCCTTTTGCTCTCCCTTCAAATATTGCAGCTTGTGTTTTAGCAACAACTAAAGCATCTCCTGCGCCGTACCCTAAACTAGGTGACGCTAGTAAAGTTTTTTGATAATCAGAAATTAATCTATCTGTTGTTAAACCTTTTGATGGTGTACCTTTTAAGTAACGATCTAAAAATAATTGATATGCTTGTTCTACTGGTATGCCTTTTGTTTCAGCATATTTTTTAGCATATCTAAATAATTGATCTTTTTCTTCAGTCGTCATGTTTTTAAGAATCTGCAGTCCAGCTTGTGTTCTAAATGATTGAGCTGCATCTTCTTTTCCTTTTTGTAAACCAGCAACTGTAGTTCCATATTTTCTAGCAAAATCTGCTATAGTTTGATACTCGGTTCCTTTGGGTGCTGCAGCAGCTAACCCAGTTAATGAAGTTTCAATAGCTTTTTTAGGTGATCTTTCAGTCATTGATTCTTCAATTGATTTCATTACACCTAATTGTTGTAACACTTCATCTTTTCGCGGATCAAATTTTTGTGTTTGAGATTTTTTATATAAATCTAAATCATAAATTCCAGGTTGAATATTAGTTAACATTTCAGCTTCTGACTGAGGATTAGGCATTGCCTGAATTCCAAAAGCATCACCACTTGCAAAAATATCATTTATATCTGGTCCGTCTGCATATTGTTTTCTTTCAGATAATCCAGACGTAATTCCAGTTCCTTCTGCTACAGAACCACCTCTTCTGAACATAGGTCTTTTAAAGATGTTTGGCATTAACTTCCTCCACCAACTAAAGAAGCTATACCTGTTCCAATTGCTTGAGTAGCCGGTTGATTACCTGAGTATAATCCTCCAAAAGAAGAAAGTGCAGTTGTAATTGGGTTAGTTCCTAATTGCATTAATGGATTTGGTTGAGGTGCTCCAGCATATCCAGCGATAAGTGGTGAGAATATTCCTGTAGCAGTTGATAATCTTGATAACGGATATTCTAATCCTAAAACATTTCCTTGTCTTTGAGCTTCCAATAAAGCTTGTGAGTATTGTTGAGCTCCTGCTCCAGTAGCGCCTAATTGTTTCGTAATTCCTGATTCTAAAGCTTGTTGTCTTTGTGCTACATTTAATTGATTTGTAATATCTTGAGTTGCAGCTTTTTGTGCTTCTTGAAAACCTGTTTGTCTAAGTTGAGCTAATAAAGCAGCATCTGAAATATCTCTTCCTCTTTCATATTCTGCTCTTTGTACACCTTCTCTTGCTCCACCAAAAGCTCCTGCTCTTACGGCTGTGTCTGCAAGTGCTTGTCTTCCCGCTGCTCGTTGCTCGCCTAAAAGTTGTTCAGTGGCTTGAATAACTTCTTGTTGATATGGTGACATGTAAGCTTCATATCCTGTTGGACCTAATGCTGCAGCCGCACCTTGAGTAAAAGGTTCGTATGCTGCAATACCTGTCCCTGTTCCAACACTTGTAACTTCTCCTGTTGTTGGATCAAATGATAAAGTTCCAAGACCAGCTTGTGTAGCTGTCCTTTGCATTGCTTGTTGTGTAAGAGGACTAACTGCTGCGACTTGAGGTGTAATTGCTGAAATATCAATTGGCTGCTGTAATTCAGCCATTAATAAATCAGTTATACGTTCTCCGCCTGGCTCTAAAAACGCGCCTGTATAATCTGGTGCAATTGTTGCCATTATACTCTTCCTCCTGATTCTAATTTTTTCATTAACGCGTACATTTTTTTAGCACCTTCGTTAACATCACCTTTTCCAGCTCCTCTTACTGCGTCTGCTGTAAATACAAATTCGTTATTTGATAACATTGCTGGAATGTCATCTGCTTTTTCTTTAATACCTACAGGTGGTACAAATCCACCTTTTTGCCTGTAATCAATTTCTTTTACTCCTTCAGGATTAGTTCTAATATTTAAATTAGTTATTCCACCTTCTTTTACACCTCTTCTTCCTAAAACATCAGATTTTGAAATAGCTCTGTTAGAAACTGTTAACCCAGGTAAAGATTCTTCTCCAGCGTACTGTCTTCTTTTTCTAGCTTGTCTTGCAAGGAATTCATCATATCTTCTTTTTTCTTCATCATATTGTTGTTGCTTTAATCTATTTATTTTTTCTTGTTCTTTTTTTGCTTCATAAGCACCATATGCAGATAAACCTACATTTAATAATGTACCTAAAATATCTCCTGTTGTTGAAGGTTGTTGATTGCCACCTATTTTTCCTGGTCCTCTATTTGTAGGCATTGTTGAATAAGTTTTTAATGCTTGAGTAATATCAGAAGGCACACCTGGAATACTTGGTATTCCTGATGGAGTTCCAAAAGTTCCTCCACTTCCTGTTCCAAAAACTCCTCCACCTGAACCACCTGAACCCATTGAATAAAGTTGTAAACCTGTGTCTATATATTTATTACCTGTTCCGCCCGTTGCTTGATTTACCATTGCTGCAGCTTGTGGGCCTCCGTAAATAAAGGCAGCGGCTGTTGCTACATCACCTAAATCAACATCACCTATAACATCACCTATTCCACCTACAACATCACCAACAACGTCAGCTGCTCCACCTAAAACATCTCCAATACTATCAAAAAAACCACCAAAGCCTCCAAACGCATTTACACGATTATTAATGATCGGAGCATTTGTAATACCGCCAGTCATTCTCATGTCTCTTGGACCTTTATACATATTTTTTTCGTCGTACTGATAATTAGGACCTTTTTGTTTTTCCATTAACATTTCCATAACTTCTCTATCTTCAGGAGACATTTTCATTTCAGCTCTTTTTCTTTCAACCATTCGTCTAGTTGAAGGTTCTAATAAATCCATGAGTGTTTTGACGCCTCCATCGGCATACAGCTGTCTTTTCATTTGTCCTCTTGCAATAGTCATATTTGGTTATTGTATACTAAAAGGCAGGCTTTTCAATCCTGAATAAAATTTTATACTATATTTCATAGTATCTTACAAGTCAGAAGATGAAGCCCCTAAAGGCGGCATAGCAGCCACTTTTATCTTCACAGATCTTACCACATGCTCTCTTTGAGTTGATGTTTCTGTGTTATTGATATCGTCTTCAGCTTCTTGATCCGAGTTATACTCGTAATTTGTCTGTGTATTTCTTAATACAACCTCAGTCTCACATTTAACCACTGGTACCTTTTTACCATTGATTATGGTGTATGCGACTGATCCTTCTTCTTTAAACATAATTAACTCCTATTTATTTCTAGTATTGAAACTATTGCACTTATACCAGCTGCAACAGAAGATTCAATCTTTATCACATCATTTTCTTCTAATACAATAGGTCCCTTGGCCACGTTGCATATCGTTGGGCCCGATATATCTGCATATGCAATCTGATAATCTGTTGAAGCTGATGAATCAGTTACATGAACTTTAGCAACTTTACTTCCTGATTCATTTGTAATTTGTATATTTTGAACAATGGCACGTGAATCTGATGGTACTGTATATACGGATACTGCACTAGTATCAGCTGGATCAAAGAATGCGTTTTTATAAATATTAGCCATTAGTTTTGTACATATAATATGTTTAGAGAAGCAGATACATTAAAAGTTACAGAAGCTGAACTAGATTCACCTCTAAACTCTACATCTGTTTTCTCGGTTAATTTAATTGGAAAACTATAATCTTGTAAATGATTTCCATTACTTATAGTTATGACTTCTTTTGTATTAAAAACTCCACCAAAAGGTCTTGCAACTAAAAGCGTTGTTAGGATAGCAGGAGTTGCTGATGATGTACCTGTTGAAATATTTGTTTGATAAATATATGCAGTGTAACCTGCAGGTACTGTCCAAAAACATTGTAATGTTTGATTACTACCATCTCCATTAATTATTGTATAAATATTTGCAGGTACTCCTGCTGTAACAGTTCCTGTGCCTACATAAATATTTCCAGCATTTGCTCCACCTGATCCTGCTGTTAAAACTATGGCTCTGTTCACTCTAATATAACTATTAACAGTAGTAACTGCTGTTTGACCATTTAAAGTTATAGTTTCACTAGCTTCATTATAACTTGCATCTAATCCAGAAATTAAAACAGTTCTTGCACCTGTTCCAGCAGAGGTATCATTTACATCAGAACTAGACACAGTCATAGTGGATGCACTTGGTGGGTAAGAGTAAAGTCCTCCTTGTTGCCAAATAGTTTCTACACTATTTCCAACACTAGAATTTGTTCCAAATTTATAATTTTGTTTATAGCTAGGTGATAAAGCTCCACTAGAAACATTAAGATCAAAAGGATTTTCAAAGTTTACGTTATTACAAGACATTAACAGTTTCCTCCCATACTAAACCAAGTATAACGTTCTGTTTCTTGTTTAAGCTCATTTAAAAATGTAGAGTTTAATTGTTCTACAACTGTTGTTAATGCTCTGTTAATTTGTTTTTGGTTAGAAACATCGTATTCAACTTTTGGTTCTGGTATTCTTATATTAATTTTTGCCATTATCTTCTTCCATCAGGTTGTAGATCTAGTCTTAATGTACCAAATCTCCATGTTTGACTAATATCATCATTTTCAATTTTAATATTACAAAACCGTCCACGAGCTCTTGTATCTTTTTTCGTTGTTGTAGATGTAATACTAAATGGACTTAGACTTGTTGTTGTATCTGAATCTTGCGGATAATTTTTAATCGCTAAAGTTACCTTTGCACCGTTTTCTAATGTTTTAAAATCGGGAATAAATCTCCTTAATGCTAAAAAAAATTCACCATTTCCTTGTACATCTAAATCAAAATCAAATGATTTAATAAATGATGTCACCGTTGTTGTCGTACCATCAGGGTTAACTTGATCGGTTCCAACTTCGTGTGAAAAGAAAACTGTTTGACCTAACGTATTTACACCACCGATACTAGGAAATGTTCCAGATGCTGTACTATCAAATTTAGTTGCGTATGGATTCGGGTAGACAACAGCATCAATCCAAGACGTTCTTGCTTCTGTTCCTGTATACCAAACTTGTTCTCCATAATTGTAAATCACATAAGAATCATTGTAATCTGATCCTGAAGATGGATAGTACCAAACAATTTCTGTATATAAGTTATTTAATCCAGCATAAACTTGCTGACCTTTTGTAGTATCAAAATTATCAAATACAAAATCTTCTACACTGCATGGTAATGATTTAACTGTACCATCATAAAGAAAGAAACCGTTAGGTGATAACCAATAAGCAATACCATCTTGTTCAACGACCGCATTCTTACCGATCAAACCACAGTTTGTACCTACCGCTTCAAAACCAAATGTAAAAGGCGCACCAATAAACTTCATGGTATAAAGTGCGTTATCAGTCCAAACAAGGATTGTTTCTTTTGCTTTAATCGCACCTATAATTTTAGTTCCATCTTGTAATCTAAAATCACCTGCAGCATTAATTGCAGTTGCGGTATAATCATTAATATCTTCTTGGTCCGAGAATCTTATAAACATATCATCTTGAGTAGACGTATCTCCAATTGTTGTTTCTGTTCCAAGATGCACTAAGTGTCTTGTTGTTGGTGAAACTAAAGTTAGTCTTGATGCTGTCGGGTTTGCTGATGTAGAAAAACCAGATGTTGCTGTAGACGCTCTTGTTGAGGTAGCTGATGTTGCACCTGCATTCCATGTAAATGTTTTACCATTTGCAATCGTTGCAATAAGTACTTCACCAAAATTATCTAATGACCACAGTCCTGGTTCAAGGGTTACATCCGAAGCAGAAGCAGCTTCGTTCCAACCTTCACGACTCCATGTTCCTGCGCCCCAACCATAACCATAAGTTTGTTCTGCAGGACCTACAGTTTCATAAGGTGTTAGTGTTGCACCTCCACCATTTGTTGTAGACGTTGCATTACTTGCCATTGTTATTGTGAATGTAGTTGCACTTGGAACAGTTTGAACTACAAAATTTAAATCATCAAAATCAGCTGTTGTAAAACCTGTGCTAGCAGGTAACGTTGTAGAACTAAATTGTACAATATCACC
>Ga0181589_10003966_pt1 | contig 11811 bp, 1 predicted proteins | sample 071ome_25_FD_132444 | JGI IMG/M metagenome (GOLD analysis project Ga0181589, IMG submission 132444) | Coastal salt marsh microbial communities from the Groves Creek Marsh, Skidaway Island, Georgia - 071410BT metaG (megahit assembly) | ecosystem: Environmental > Aquatic > Marine > Intertidal zone... | reverse complement strand
CGATCTTTCTCATATAGCCTCATTGACATCGGCGACCTGGAATATTGGCGACGAAGAGGCTTACACGATTGTCGGCAGCAGCTTGGCTGACAGCATTGAGCTGGCCAGCGGCGCAATGACTGTCGACGCCGGCGGTGGTGATGATGTCATCACAATGCGTGATCGTACCCTCGTTACGGATACGCTAAATGGAGGCGATGGTAACGACACTTTGCGTATTTATGGCTCTGCAGTAGATTTATCGCAGGCCAATTTAACAGGCATTGAGAATATTTCGGCAAATTCTAAAAGCCTGGCGTTGACCGAGGCGCAATTTGCGAGCTTCTCATCAAGCATTACCGGTAATGCGGGGCTAATCCTGAAAGTTGATGGGTCGGGCATTCATTATGTCGATGATTTGCCAACGGGTTTTGTGGGCTTGCAGGGGGATGTAAACGCCAACCAATTTGTTGGTGCTGATGGTAATGACATCCTCGCAGGTGGCGCAGGTGGCGATACCCTAACTGGCGGAGCGGGCCTCGATACCTTGATTGCAGGTCAGGGGGTAGATACCCTGTCAGGCGGTTTGGGTGATGACGTATTAGACGTCCGCGGCAAAGCTGTTGTCAGTGACCGCTTGTCCGGCGGAGCCGGTACTGACACTTTGTTGGTTGAGGATGGTCAAAATCTTACTGCCGCAACATTAACGGGTATTGAGGTAATTAAAGGTTCCGGGACTATCACGTTAACGCCCAGTCAGTTGGTCGATGTCCGGAAGTTAGATGGGGTCTCCATCCAACTTTCAGCGACAGGTGAAAGCTTTACAGCACCGGAGAATTTAATGCTTGCCGGTGGTGCAAATATTTATCTCCCGGATCCTGATTCAGAGGTCACAGCCTCCGGTGGTTATGTCGGTTCAACCGGTGATGACAAAATTGTGGGTACCGCGGGTGCAGATAATCTTTATGGCGGTCGCGGTGCGGATGAACTCAGTGGTGGCTCAGGCAATGATACCTTGGCGGGGGGTAAAGGCGCCGATACCTTGCTGGGTGGTCAAGGCGATGATGAGTTTATTTTGGAGGCATCACTTTGGAGCAATTCAAACACTGTCTATAGCGACATCATTGATGGTGGAGAGGGGTATGACACCCTAAAGGTTACAACCTCAGACTCCTGGAAAGAATTGTTTGTCAATTCCGGCTCAGTCGTAAATCTTGAGAGCATCGAAATTGATGCTTCGTATTTCCAACTTCGACTTGATGCGCAGTTTTTCAATTCACTTGAACAAGTTTCCTATAACTCGGGTTTTGGGGGACGGCTAAATATTCGGGATGGAAAATACGAGGACATCACCTTTGACGCGTTAGGGGAAGGTGATTGGAGAGAAGTATCTCTTTACGGAGATTTTGGTACGATTGATGGCTCGACGAACGTTCTTCGAGAGGCAAATACTGCAGGGCGATCTTGGAGCGCGAGCTATGCAGTTCAAGTCCAATCATTCGATGATTACATGGGCTCTGCGACCAATGATTGGATTTATGTTACCAATGATAATGAATTTTCTGTAGACCTCGGTGCTGGCGACGACATCATAGAAGTCAGTCGATCTGGAAAGGTTTCCATCAACTTTGAGGGTGGTGCAGGTGACGACACACTGCGCCTTTCAAATGGTGGATTATTTGATTTAACTGGCTCAACGCTCATAGACGTTGAAAATATTTATCATGCAGAAAGCCGTCTAATTGTTACAGAGACACAATTTGCAAATTGGTCATTTGATGGCAACGGCGCAATATATACCTTGGGTTCTGATGGTGTTGTCCAGGGCTCGTCTGCAAACGATTCATACAGTGGTGATGGTGTCAGTGGTGGCTTTGCGGGCGGCAAAGGCGATGACTATATAAGCAATGTCAAGACTGCAGTTTATAACTTTAATTTAAATGAATACGACATAACCAGAAGTGGGACTACAGTAACGGTCCAGCACGCTCGTGGAGACATGAGTGATGGAACTGATACCCTCAACAATGTACTTCAATTAGAGTTTGCAGACACTACCCCAAGCAATCCATACATTTTAGATGATGCACCTAATGATACCTGGCTTTTCATGAATGATGGCATGGAGGGTAATGGAGGTGATTATACACAGTTGATCAATGCTGCCTTTAATTCGCGTAAATCATTTACGCAGAATTATGGATCTGATCAGGATGTGTTTAGGACAACTTTTGTTGAATTCCCCGCTACAAATTGATGCTTCGGTTGCCAGTGGAAATAATATTTATTTTCACTTCTATGATCTGGAGACAGGGCAACAAATTAATTTCAAGTCACTCGTCTATGGTTGGAATCGGAGTTACTATTCTTCATCATTTGACCCTGCTGCAAAATGGTTACCTGTTCTATGGGATGGTGAAAAATATAGTCCTTATGAGGGCGGTGAGGTTGTATTCAATGTTGATGTGCGTGGCGATGCAATCGAAGATTACGTCTTCACCTTAAAATATCTAGATGATTACGCTGGTTCTGTTCAAACATTGGGTGTAATGGATGCGCAAGATGGCATCATTCGCGGATATGTTGGTGACATTGGTGATCAAGATTGGATTCGCACGGAGCTCATCGCCGGAACCAAATATGAGTTCAACCTCAAAGGGGTTTCATCTGATGGTGGCAGCCTCGTTGACCCACTCCTCAAGCTTTACGACGATCAAGGCCGTTTAATTTCTCAAGGATTAGGCGTCGGAGATGTTGTTGCGGGTTTGGATGATTCGATTGTTTTCCGCCCTACTGAAACAGGCACGTACTATCTGGGCATTAGTGATGTCGCCGAAGTATCAAAGGGTTCCTGGACCTTAACTCAGGAAAGTTTGGATGTAATTGCGGATAATACAAGTACGACTGAGCGTATTGAATGGTCTGCCGTTGAACGGTTTTCCGTTCAAAGTGAAATTAATGCGCTAACCGACCATGACTGGTTTAAGGTGTGGTTAGATAAGGGCATTACCTATAACTTCGAGCTGAATGGTGATACGTTAGCAGATCCCGCACTCGCGCTTCGTTCAGCCTCGGGCCGTTTGCTCAAACAGAACGACAATGCCAACGGAAGTAATTCCGAGATTGTGTATTCAGCGATAGATAGTGGTTGGTATTTCCTTGATGCCGGTGCTTCAGGCAACGCAGGCAAAGGCACCTATGTTCTTAAAGGGTCGCGTCTGGCTGATGATTACAGCGATGATATTTACACTACCGGCTCTGCAAATGTTGGTTCCGATGAATTTGCGCGCGGCATTGTATCTTATTTAGGGGATAGCGATTGGTTTGGAGTCGGCCTCAGCGCCAATGTGACCTATGTGATCACCCTAGCGGGCGATATTTCTGACGAAGCACAAATGGATCCGCTGATCGATCCATTGTTGATCATCCATGATGAAACAGGTCTCGAGATAGATCGTATTGACGATTCTAACGGCTCACTCAACGCGGTGGCCTACTATACGCCAGAGACGTCTGGTAAATATTTCTTAGAAGCTAAAAGCTCATTTAAATATGACATTGGCTCCTATTCTGTGAATGTTGCTTTGGCACCACCAGATGATCACGGTGCTAGTTTCGATGGTACGGCGACAGCTTTGACCCTTGATGAAAACTTCTCTGTTGAAGTGGCTGATAATAATATTGGCGTACCCGGTGATAAAGATGTGTTCAGCATCGAAATGACTGCGGGTAAGGTTTATTTACTTGAGATGTCTGGTCTGTCAGGTCATGGCGGTACGCTGGTTAATCCTTACTTACGTGTATTTGATGATCGCGGGCACCTGATTGATTTCAATAATAATGGTGGTCTTGGTAATGATGCGAAGTTTTATTTTGCACCAAAATCTACCGGTACCTTCTATATCGAAGCTTCATCCAACAAGGATAAAGGTTTGGGTACATACACATTGAATGTATCTGAGCGTAACTTGCCGCCAGACGACGTTGCTGATGACCTCTCTACCGATATCACGTTAACACCAGGTGATAATTTTGCAGGCACCTTACTGACATCAAATGATCAAGACTGGTTTGCGATCAATCTTGTAAAAGGCGAGAACTACGTCTTCCGAGCGAAAGCAAGTGCAAGTGGCAGTGGTTCTTTAAGAGAGCCAGTGCTTGAGCTGCGTGACGCAAATGGACAAGTACTCAAATCCGTTGCGGGGTCTGATATGTTGACCACGCAAGAACCAGGCATGCCGTATACACCTGCAGCTTCGGGCAAATTTTATTTGGTTGTGAAAGCGGCTAATGGTCAGGAGGATACTGGTAGCTATACATTGGTTACACGCGCCCCGGACGATCACTCCAACGCACAGGGTCAAGCAACTGAAGTCTCACTAAATGAAGTTGCTGCAGGAGCTATTCAATATAACGATGGTGAATTTGGTGTGCGTGCCTTCGACTCAATTGGTCTTGCGACTGATTTTGATGAAGATTGGTTCGCATTCAATGCGAATGTTGATGATGTCATCACTGTTCAAGTGCAAATTGCAGATGGTTCAGCCCTTAGTCGCCCACTTGTTGAAGTGGTCGACTCAACTGGTCGGACGATGGCGATTGGTGATGGCTTGGAAACCGACAACGGTCTTGCAGCTGCAACCTTCCTTGCGACTAGCTCTGGCAAATATTACGCACGCGTGATTGATGGTGCCGGTGCGACCGGTGAATATACACTTTCGGTTGTAATGGGTGATGCGTCTGATGAAGATGCCAATGGCCCAAAATCTATCGCTTTTGTGGATGATGGGTCAATCATTCAAAGCACTGCTATTGGTGTGATTGGGCTGGCGGGCGATCAAGACACCTATTCAATAAATTTATTGGATGGTCACAATTATCGTATTGAAACAGCGGCCATCCGGGACGGTAGTACAGCACCTTTAGGTACAGCAACACTTAATATGCTTTGGAAACCTGATGGATCAGGTATTCAAAATAATAGTGTGTTAACCAAAGAATGGGTCAATAACGGTGATGGAACACATACTTTAAAATTGTTTGTGGACAAAACTGCTGCCGCAGATTGGCTGGTTGATGGCTTGAAGGCCTTCACCGCCAACGTCACTATAGACCAATCCGTATTGGGTGACTTCCAAGGTGCAAGTTATTCGACGAATGCTTTTGGTGATGTTGATGAAGCGAGCGATGGTACATCCGTTGCTCTCGAGGCATTTTTCTATCCTGATAATTTTGATATAAGTGGTTCAGAGCCAATTGCAGAGCTTTTGTTTGCTGACCCAGTATCGGGCGTTGCTGCAGATGCGTCAGCAGCTGTTGTTAATGAGGTCACTTTTGACGAGCGCTCGATTGAAGCGAATTTCCAGCAGGGTTCACCCTCTGCGTTCGAAGAGGGTGCATTTACTGCAGAGGGTAACGGTACATTAGAAATTACTGTTGCGCCTGTAGAGAAAACCCAAACTGGAAAATACCAGGTACGCGTTATTGATTTAGGCACATCGACTAATGATGATCATGCGGATCTTGTCAGTGACTTTACTGGAGACGTGCTTGCGATCAACGAAAGTGGTAACGGCAAAATTAACGAGATTGGCGATAAAGACCTTTTTGCAGTTAACTTAACCACAGACAATATTTATGATTTTTCGGTCAAGAGCTATTTTGATGGCTTAGGCACTTTGGGTAAGGCAGCACTTCGACTAATTAATTCAGACGGCCAATTAGTATCGAGTGGCAAGTATGATGTCACGACTGGACGTACTGAGTTATCGGTTTCTGTCTTTGAAAATGGTCAGTATTTTGTAGAAGTCTCAGCGATTGATCTTCCGGGTAATACAGGCACCTATGTGCTTGATACGCGTGATCGCGGTGCCGTTGAAAATACCAACGATGATTATGCCTCTGATGCTGGCACAGCTATAACTGTTGGACCTGGAGAACCAATTACGGGTGAAATTGAGATTGCGGGTGATAGTGACTGGGCAGCTGTTTCGCTAGAGGCGGGTAAAGTCTACGTCTTTGACGTACTTGCAGATGGCGACGGTGCTGGTGGGACCTTACCAGACTCAACCCTGCGTCTGTTGGATAGTGACGGTAACCAACTTGCCTTTGATGATGATACAGGCGCAGGTTTGGACTCGCATATTCAATTTACGGCAAGTGCATCTGGGACTTATTTTTTAGATGTGGGTTCTAATCGTGATGCTTTGGGAACATATACGTTGCGCGTGCGTGAGTTGTACAGTGGCGTCGCGGACCCATTGCGTGCGGCTCAATGGTATTTAGACGCAACACATATTAATGAGTTAGATAATAAATATACGGGAGCTGGTGTGACAGTGGCTGTCGTAGATGATGGCATAGATTCTTCGCACCCTGATTTGGCAGAAAACTATAGCTTCCGGTATGCTCTGGATACACAATTTGACTCACAAGATGGGACACCAAAGTATCCCAAGTTGATTGGTCCACCCGATGATCACGGCACCGCTGTAGCGGGTATTATTGGTGCCGTAGCCAATAACGAAACTGGGATTCAAGGTGCCGCCTACGATGCTGAACTCGTTTCCACCCGTGTTAAATGGTCATGGGCCGACATGACCCAAGCGCTCAATGATCAATTTAATTTTGATGTGAGCAATAACAGTTGGGGTGCGATTGACCCCTTTAGCGATAATTTTAACAACACCAATTTGACCTTTGCGTGGATGGGCCTGCGTAAGGGCGTTGAAGATGGGCGTGATGGTAAGGGTACTGTATTTGTCTTCTCAGCAGGTAACCAAGCTGGTTTAGGGGATAACACAAATTACCATAACTTTCAAAATGCCCGCGAAGTCATAGCCGTTGGCGCATTGGCTCAGGATGATACAGCCGCGGGATTTTCGACACCGGGCGCAAATGTCCTTGTGGCAACCTACGGTGTAGACATGCTTACAACGGACCGTCACCAGCCGGGATGGGGATACAATAAGGCAACGTTAGGTGACTACACAACCTTTGGCGGGACATCCGCGGCAGCACCTTTGCTGTCAGGTATTGTCGCGATGATGTTGGAAGCTAATCCAAATTTGGGTTATCGCGATATTCAAAAAATCTTGGCCTATTCCTCTTCACATCCCGATGTACAAGATTGGAAGGTCAATGGGGCGTCTGACTTTAACTTGGGCGGTTTGTTGTTTAATGACAAGTCAGGTTTTGGGGCAGTAGATGCCTATGCGGCCGTACAATTAGCGAAGACTTGGACGGCGCAAAATACTGCAATTAATGAAGTCTCCGCTTCAGCGCGAAAGTTTGGTATGACCGAAGCTATTCCTGATGGTAACGGCGAACTGTACACCAAGACTTTTGAAATAGACTCGTCCATGTCAGTTGAGCATGTTGAGCTGGGCGTGGATCTTCGCCATGAACGTTTAGGTGATTTGATCATTAAATTGATTTCACCGAATGGAACCGTTTCAACATTGATGGATCGTTCAACCGTGAATGCAGAGCGTCCCTTTGGTCTTAGCGGCACGGACAGCGGGGTACCTACACATTTACTCTGGGATTTCTCAAGCGTTCAATTCTGGGGCGAAGATGCTACCGGTACTTGGACCATTCAAGTTGAAGATGTGCGTGCAGAAGAAAAGGGGACGTTACAGAGCCTGTCATTGCGTATTTATGGTGAAAATAATCGAGGCAATGACATTTATGTGTTTACTGACGAGGGGTTCCAGCACCAAGTTGGTAAAGTGCTCGAAGATGAAACCGGTACGGATACAGTTAATGCAGCACCCGTGCGTCACGATCTCTATGTCGATCTTACCGCCGGTGTAATTGCAGCTAATGCGACAGGCCACTCAATTGCTGACTGGACGACCATTGAAAACGCGGTAACCGGTGCCGGAGATGATCGATTAGTGGGTAATGACGCTGACAATATTTTGGTTGGTAATTCAGGTGATGACCAATTTGAAGGTGGTGCAGGTAATGATGTAATCACAGGTGGTTCTGGTTCTGACGTAGCTGTATATAATGATGTTAAAGCTCACTACACTGTGGCATGGAACCCTAATACTGAAACAATTACTGTAGCAGACGTATACTCCACAGATGGTGATGAGGGCGTCGATACCTTATCTGGTATTGAACGGTTGATTTTCGCAGATGCAGAAATGAGCTTAGGGGCGACAGTAGGCAATCGAGCGCCTGTAGCAAATACCACCTTCTTCGACTCGCCTGTGTTGATATCGAAAGGTATGGGTGTTGATTTTGCATTGCCCGAAGATGCATTCAGTGATGCTGATGGCGATGCAAATACAGAGTTGGTTTTGTCAATTTCGGACCCTGCGGGTGGCGAATTACCAGATTGGTTAACGTTTGATGAGGAGACTGGTCAATTCACGGGTGTCCCTCCTGAGGACTACCAGGGGCAGCTCAAACTATTGGTCACGGCAACCGATGAGTTCGGTGTGTCAGTTTCCGATGATTTGACACTGCAATTTGGTGATAATCAGGCTCCTGTCATTGATGCAGTGAAAGAAATTTCACTTAACGAAGATGGCGACTTGGCTGCGTTATCGCTTTCGCTGCCTTATGATCCAGAGGGTGCGGAAGTCACGATTACCGTCAATGAACTTCCAAGTTTTGGTGTCATTCTGGATAAGACAGGTACGGCCCTGGCGGTGGGTTCAACGCTAACCGCTGACGAGTTGACCGAGCTATATTTTGATACAGCACCCGACCGCTACGGCGATGCTGGCTATTTCCGGTTTACAGCTTCGGATGAGGACGGTGTATCGGCCAGAAGTGGGGTACACATCTTTGTCGAGCCGGTCAACGATGCGCCAAGGTTCGCAACGGCCTTTAGTCAATTAACTGTCAACTATCCAGAGCAAACGTTTTCGGCGTTGGATATTGCAAAACCAACTGATCCTGAGAGCACTATCTCTGTAGTAACACTCGTTGGCCTTCCTGAGATGGGCGAAGTCTTGTTGGATGGAAACATAATTAAGGTTAATGATGTGCTGACATTTGATCAGTTGGATCGACTAAATTACTCTTTAAGTGAAAATGTGAATGGTCCAGTTGGTGCGGTTACAATCCAGGCAGTTGATGAAGAAGGTCTGGCCACGAATTGGGCACTTAACATAGTGATTCAAAACGCAGATGGTCAAGCTGTTGGAACACAGGGAGATGATGAGATCTACGGTAGCGTAGCTATCGACCTTTTGTATGGCAAAGGAGGAGATGACTACTTAGTAGGTAATGCTGGCGCGGATAAGTTGTATGGTGGGTTAGGTGATGACACATTAATTGGCGGCAGTGACAACGACAAGTTAGATGGTTCGGCCGGTAACGACTACTTAGATGGTGGCTCTGGTGCTGACTTATTGGCGGGTGGTCCAGGGAACGATACATACATTGTTGATTCCTCAAATGACTTGGTGAAAGAAATCATTGGAGGTGGTGCTGGAGGCGACGATCTTGTGGTCACATCAGTGAGCTTTACTGCGCCAGATAATATAGAAGCACTCACAGCAGCGGATGATGTGGTGATAAATCTGACCGGCAACACGCTTGACAATATCCTATTGGGCAACGCTGAGAGTAATGAGCTACTAGGTCAAGAAGGGCGAGATATTCTACTTGGTTTAGGTGGTGATGATCTTCTAAATGGCGGGTTAGGTGTCGATCGTTTGGTTGGCGGTGAAGGTGATGACACCTACTTTGTGGATTCAAGAAGCGATCGTATTGTTGAACTAGCGAACCAAGGCGTTGACACGGTTTATGCCTCTTCAAGCTATACCCTATATTCGAATTTAGAAAACCTCTTCCTCACAGGTGATGGAGACTTATCCGCAGGAGGTAACTCATTAGACAATCGTTTAGTGGGCAATGATGGAAACAATGTTCTCGCTGGTGGATTGGGAGAAGATATACTTGAAGGTGGCCTAGGCGACGATACATATGTCCTGAGCGATGACAAAGATACAATTATTGATACCGGTGGTATCGATACCATTCGATCGGTTCTTGATATCAATTTATTGGCAGGTATTGAAAACGCTGAGTTGGTTGGCATTCTCAATACCAACGCAAATGGAACTTCAGTCGACAATATTTTGGTGGGTAATTTAGGAAATAACACTTTAGATGGCAAAGGTGGAGTGGATATCTTAACCGGCGGTATGGGAGCAGATAGCTTTGTCTTGTCTTATAATGGCGATGGGCTTGATGCGGATGTGATTACAGATTTTGCTTCCGGTGAGGATCTACTAATCATTGATTTAGGTTCATTTGGTGTGGACGTAGAGGGGCTAGGCCTTGCAGGTTCTGGATTAGCTAGTGCGTCAAGTTTTGTTGCAAGAGCGGGTGCGCAGGCACTAGATGCAGATGATCACTTTATCTTCGATACGGCCCAGGGCATTCTAAAGTTTGATTATGATGGCAGTGGCTCTATCGATGCATACGATGTCGCGACCATTTATATTGATGATCAATCTAGTTCACTGACAGCGGCAGACCTCTACGTTGCAATTTAAAAGGATTTGAGCGACATTTAAGTGGATGATTTTTTTCAACTAGCTCCTCCAAATCTAACTGGGTTAGGGCTTGGAACAGCAACATTTGAGTCAATGCAAGCGCTAGGGTTTAGTGCTGACGGGAAGCTTTTACTTGTCAAAATCTCTTTCACAGATGACGGCGAACCAACACTCTTTTCGAAATACGCTACTTTTGTATATGATCTGACTGAAGGTCAATACATCGCAAGTTTGAACGATCTTCTAGGCCCAGATGCTTCTGTAACTCAAGTGAAAGATGCATATATTGTTGGGGTGAAAGCATCGTGGGAGGTCATCGCAAACGTAGACGTGATGAACGCAAACTCAACGATCCTAAAATCTTATTCCAGTACAGGAGAGGTTGTTAGCAATCTCCTAGTTGCTGAGGCGACAGGCTTAACACACCTAACATCGTCATCAGAAATCGAAGTGGAAAGTTTTCAGGCAACTGATGATGGACGATATCTTGCTGTTCAGACGTCCAGCGATCTTCTCGCAGTCAATGCAAGCGATGATGTAAATCAGTCTAGTGATATCTATCTGTTGGATAGAGAGACCGGAAAAGTTACAAGGGTGAGCTTTCAAGGTGGAATTGGGAAAGATGACGCGGTTTATTTGGCTGATATTAGTAAGCAAGGTTCAAAATTAAATGTCGCATTTGTCACTGATCAATATTTTTCAACTTACGATAAAAATTCAATAGAAGTTGACCCAAACAGTTCTATCGATAGTAGAAATGATCTTTACATTGCAAGTGCAGATTTAAGTGTTGATGGAACAGTATCTGAATTTAATTTTGAACTTTTATCGGTTGATGCAGATGGCTATGCAACTGGTTTTGTTGATAAAGATACTGACTCTTCACCAAAAATCACTGACAGTGGTATATATTTTTCAAGCGAAGCTGTTTCCTTAGTTTCTGGTGACAATAACAATTCTAAAGACGTATTCATTTCAAGTAGTAACGGTATTCAACGAATTGAATTGTCTGGCATTGATGAATTATTGGGCGGAGCAGACTTCGTTGGTGCAAATAAAAGTGGGAGATCAGTATATTTAAAAACGAGCAGTGAAGAACTTGGTGGTACTCCTGGCGTGGATCAAATTGTAAAAGTGTCAGTTACAGACTTTAGTTATGAGGTTGTTTCAAATAACAATGTGCAAGCGGACAATATTGTCATCAACGCATCTGTATCACCAAGGGGTGGATCTATTGCATTCACGAGTCTAGCCTCAAATTTAGTTTCTGTCGATCAGACGTTGGGTATTGATTATGATTTGTACGTTT
>Ga0181589_10003964_pt1 | contig 11814 bp, 10 predicted proteins | sample 071ome_25_FD_132444 | JGI IMG/M metagenome (GOLD analysis project Ga0181589, IMG submission 132444) | Coastal salt marsh microbial communities from the Groves Creek Marsh, Skidaway Island, Georgia - 071410BT metaG (megahit assembly) | ecosystem: Environmental > Aquatic > Marine > Intertidal... | reverse complement strand
TGGCGTCTGCGGCGAACACGCCGGCGAACCCCGTTCGATTGCGTTCCTCATTGGTGCAGGTTGCACCTCGCTGAGTTGCTCTCCGTATCGGGTGCCGGTCACTCGACTTGTGGCTGCACAAACGGTGCTGCAGTCGGGCTCGACTGTCGTGAGTGGAGAGTCGTTCTTTCGTGGCGCCTCGGCGACGGCGAACGCTCATACCGAATCGCCCCCAGACCAAACAACTGACGGAGGAGTTGACGTCGAGTCGATCACCGACATCGATGTCCTTCGTGTGCTGCGCCTGCGAGGATTCGCAACGGGCGACGGGCTTCGGCAGAGTATCGGTGTCGACCCTTCCCAAGTTGTCGAGCGTCTCGTCGCCGACGAGCAGGTGAATTTCATCGAAGCCCGCAACATGTACATGCTCGCACCGAGCGGCAGGTCTCGTATCGACGATCACCTTGCGGCTTCTGATCCAATCACCGAACTGAGCGATGCCTACGAATCATTTTTGTCATTGAATACCGAGTTCAAACAGGTCTGCACCGACTGGCAGGTTCGTGATGGAGAACCAAATTCCCATGACGATGACGACTATGACGCAGCATGCATTGCACGACTTCGCGACGTGTACATGCGCTCAGAGCCGGTGATTTCTGAGATAGCAACTGCCGTGCCACGTCTCAACTTGTATCGAAGCCGACTCCTTGAAGCATTGACCGCGATTGACGACGGGCAGTCACAACGTTTCACCGGTGTGATGTGCGAGTCATTCCACGATGTGTGGATGGAACTTCACGAAGATCTCATCGTGCTGCAGAAGATCGACCGAGTGAGCGAGGGCAGTTTTTAGATCTCAGTCGGCAGCGGAAGAGCTCACCGCAACGAGATAGCAAGGAATTCTTCGAGCTCTCCGAGTGCCTGGTCAGCTGACACGACTTTGATGGTCGCCATCCCCATTGCACGAGCAGTTTTGAGATTGATGCCGAGGTCATCGAGAAACACAACTCGGTCGGCCTCGACCCCTGCGGTCTCGCATGCGAGGGTGTAGAAGCCGAGCTCAGGTTTACGAACTCCGACCTTCGAAGATTCGATGACGTGGTCAAAGATTTGCATTGCTGAAGAGACGTCAGAGCGATCTTCGACCGAACGATTGACATTATTGGTGAGACATGCTTGGGTGAATCCGCTACTGCGAATGACATTGAGCGCGTTCATCATCTCGGGCCGAACGTTGCCGTAGAGGCAGCCAAGGACGTCTGCCCCTGGAACTCGATGGCCAAGCGCCTCAGACTCCGCAGCAAACAGATCATTAAAGACCTCAGCAGAGATCTCTTGTCGTTCAATCTGAGCCCAGGCATTGCTATCGGGATTATGGGTGTTCACCCCGCGAATGAAGTCCTTCGGAATTCCATGGGCCGCCTCATAGGAGTTGAAGGCATCAAATGGGCTTGTCGTGATCACCCCTCCAAAGTCCCAAAACACTGCATCAAATGGTCGATCTGACATGTTGCCTCCGAGAAAGACGTGGGGTTAGACAGACCCGACTCTACGATGAAGGTTGCGTTGCGGTGTAGTCCGCTCCCGATGCGTTGTCAGAGTTTGCCAGCACGGAGGGGCTACATGGAGACGCGTGCGGGCTTCCCCGCTCATAGCCCGAGTGCTTCGGGATGAAGAGGATTTTCATGACTACAACATCGGCAGCCCATTACGTGGTTGACGGCTCAAATATCGCTACCGAAGGTCGGTCGCGGCCAAGCCTCGAACAACTTCAAGAGGCGGTAACCACATTTATGGCAGACCACCCTGACGCAATGATCACCGTGGTGGTCGATGCGACCTTCGGTCACCGAATCGATGCTTCTGAACGCCCCGAATTTGATGAAGCCGTAGCGAACAACGAACTCGTTGCTCCTCCTGCAGGAGCGATTGGTCGTGGTGACGCATTTGTGCTCACCATCGCTGATCGCGCTGGGGCATCGGTGCTGTCGAATGATTCCTTTCAGGAATTCCACGGTGACTACGAATGGCTGTTCGACGAAGGGCGACTCGTCGGGGGGAAGCCGGTACCGCACGTCGGATGGGTATTCGTCGAACGGACACCTGTTCGCGGGCCGGTGTCGCGAAAAGCGACAAAGAAATCGAGTGCGCCAGCAACCAGCTCTCGTCGAACGGCAAGTAAGCGGGCGAGCGAGCCCATGCCAGTGCCGAAGAATCCGCCGCCCGGTGCGACAACCCGCACGGCGAGTGGCACGAAGCGCGCGTCGTCGACCGGGGAGGCCCGTAAGGCGGGGGAGCCGGTGAACGATCTCATCCCATTCCTTGAATTTGTCGAATCATCTCCCGTTGGCGCCCGTGTGGCTGGAGTGGTTGATCGTTACTCATCTCACGGCGCGTACGTGGCGGTGGGAGACGTGAGTGTGTATGTGCCACTTAGATCGATGGCAGATCCGCCGCCGAAGAGCGCGCGAGCTCACGTAAAGATCGGTGAGCAGGTCGACGTGACCATCGTTGGATTTGTTGCCGAACGTCGGAGCGTCGACGGAGCCTTTGATGGCGGCATCGCGAAAGAGACCACACGAGAAGAAGAGTCGTCAGAGCAGTCTGTGCCGGCAAGGTCGAAGCGAGCAGCACCGAACGCCCCAAAAACCAGCACTTCGAAAACTGCGGTGAAGACGCCGGCGAAGAAGGCGCCAGCAAAGAAAACGCCAGCAAAGAAGGCGCCGATAAAGAAGACCTCAGCGAAGAAGGCGCCAGCTAAAAAGGCAGGAGTCAAGAAGGCCGTAGCCAAGACGCCAGCGAAGAAGACTGCAGCCAAGAAATCTGCAGCGACCGCAAAGAAGGCGACCGCAAAGAACGCAGCGCCGAAGAACGCAGCGCCGAAGAACGCTGCCACCAAAACAACTGGTGCAAAGAAAACTCCGGCAACAAAAGTTGCAACGTCGAGTCGTTCACGTAAGGCTGACGAGGCATGATTCGACTCGCCACGTGGAATGTGAACTCGCTCAAAGCTCGCCTCGAACGGGTGACCGAGTGGATCGAAGATGTCCAGCCAGATGTGCTGTGCCTGCAAGAAACCAAAATGGCTGACGACGCGTTTCCCGGTCTTCATTTTGAGGCAATGGGGTACGAGTCTGCTCACTATGGGCAGGGCCGGTGGAATGGAGTTGCGATCATCTCCAAAGTCGGTCTCGCCGATGTCGTCACCAACTTCGCGGGAGATATCGAGCCCGATCCCGATGCTCGCATCATCACCGCAACCTGTGCTGACATCAGAGTGTCATCGGTGTACGTCCCCAATGGCCGAGCGGTTGATGACCCCCATTACGAGTACAAGTTGTCGTGGCTCGACCGTTTGCAGCAGCACTTGCAGATCGATACGTCACCCGAACGCGATGTGATCGTCACCGGCGATTTCAACATTGCGCCAACCGATGCCGACGTGCATGACCCGAACAAACTTGCAATGTCGACCCACGTGACCGAGGCCGAACGGTTGCGACTCACCGCGCTCGAACAGTGGGGACTTTCTGATCTTTTTCGTCACCACCATGAAGGGGAGCGACTGTTCTCATGGTGGGACTATCGCTCTGGTGACTTCCATATGGGTCGAGGTCTTCGCATCGACCTCATTATGGGGTCGCCATCGATGGTTGATCGCAGCAACTTCGTCGTCGTCGACCGGAATGCCCGTAAAGGGCCTTCACCGAGCGATCACGCCCCGGTCGTCGTCGACCTCACGTAGCCGCCATCTAGTCAGCGAGAGCGGTCTGGAGGCTCGGAAACAGCGTTGTGCACGTGAGATCGCCCCAACCGGTGATTTCGTTGAGACGTTCAGCGCTCGCAGGTTGCGCTTCGGCGATACGACGCATCATCCGGTCGCTACAGATTTCTTCAGGCAGAATTCCAGACCGAACCGCGGTCATTTGCCGCCACTCAGCGAGGCGACGGAGTGCATCTCGGCTTGTCGACGCTGCTGATGTGCTCATCGCCTCGGAGAGTTCGGCTGACGGTCCGGTGATCGCTGGCTCAACGAGGTCGAGTTGAGCCAAAAATGGTGTCACCGATCGTCGGTATCCATTGCGCCGCTCTGCCCACGAAAGATGGCATTCGCTGGTGGCTCGGGTGATCGCAACATAGAGCAACCGCGCCTCTTCAAGGGTTTCCTCTTTGGTCGTTGCGCTTCGATGAGGTACCGAGCCCGTTTCAGCTGCAGCAATCCACACGCGCTTCCATTCCCGGCCCTTCGCCGCATGAAATGTCAGAACCTCAACGCCACCGCCTTGCTGAAACCCGAATGGATCGGCTGTTGTCATCCAGGAGGCGAAGGTCGCGCCGGTGCCATCTGGTTGCTCTCGCAAATACTCAAGGGCAACGGCGGCAACCTGTCGAGACGACACGGTTTCGGCTGGCCCAGACTCATCGCCACCGAGAGCACCAGCATCATCGTCAAGGATGTCATGAGCCCACGAACGCAAGGCCGAGGACGACGAGATTCGTCGAGCCTCATCGAGAGCCCTTCTGCCGGACGAATCTCCTCGAAAACCACGGGACCGAACCTCGACCCCCGCTGCGGAGAGTGCACGTTCAATTCGCGTGCAGTGCTGATGGGTTCGTGCGAGCACCGCAATCTCGCCATGACGAATTGCATGCTGTCCGGCCTCAGCGATGGAGCGGGCAATCCCTTGCGCCTCGTCACCTTCATCGGCGTAGGCCGTCAATGTGGGAACCGGGCCGTCGGGTTGGCTTGAGCGTAAGTCTGCTAGCAGCTCGGCATGTGAAAGCACATGAACACCGGCGTTCACAATCTGAGGTGTGCATCGGTGGTTGACCGGTAGTCGAATGACCTCCACGCCAGGGAAGCGGTCGTCAATTTGCACAAGCAATTCGGGGTCGCTGCCATTGAAGCCGTAAATCGACTGCGCAGGGTCACCAACGATGAAGAGATCGTCGGCGTCGGGGGTCCGCAATGCTGAGAGCAAGCGCTGCTGGATCGGCGTTAGGTCTTGTGCCTCGTCGACATGGATATGTCGGAAGCGCCAACGAATAGCTTCGGCATATGACGAGTCACGCTCAAGGTCGTTCGCGCATCGCACGAGGAGATCATCGAGGTCGAGCACACCTCGCGATGACTTCTCCCGCTCATACGCAGCCAACGCCTCGATGATGCGGGCAGCCCTCGAGGGGGGTTGGCGTCGAGATCTCGCCACCAACGAGTAGGTGTCAGCAGTAATGCCGCGAGCGCTCGCCCACGACATCTCTGTGAGAATGTCATCAAGTTGTTCGCGCGGCGTGTTGAGCGCGGCGGAGACGAGACGCGGTCGATCATCGACGACCATTGGCATCGGTCTGCCTTGGTCAGCCCATCGTTGACGAAGGAGCCCTAACGCAACCGAGTGGAACGTTCCAGCTTCGATGCGTTCGCCGAGACCGATATGTCGAAGACGTCGCCGCAATTCTCCAGCTGCTTCGCGAGTGAAGGTGAGCGCAAGGGTGTGGCGGGCATCGGCACTATCGGTTGCGATGCGATACGCAATTCTTCTTGTGAGGACACGGGTTTTCCCTGAACCTGCACCGGCGATCACTGCAACGAGTCGTGATTCAGTGGTGACTGCTCGACGCTGGTCTGCGTCCAAATCGGTGAGCAAGTCATGTGAATCCACCCCACAACGGTACTGTCAACTCCATGGCGTATCCGCAGAAACTTCTAAATCCGGGAGAAGAAGCCATTGTGGACCTTCATCCACACTGGTGGTTTTTCGTCAAAGAAGCCCTGTTTCTCATCATTTCTCTCGCCCTTGCCATCGTTGTTGCGTTGACGGCCGGAGATGGATCGATTGCTGGTGTGCTCACCTGGATCACCATCGTCTTGGTGATCATTGCAAGTCTTCGTTTCGCACTTCGTTGGGTGTCGTGGGTGACTACTTACTTCGTGGTGACAACCGATCGCGTCATCTTTCGAACGGGAGTGATTTCGCGGCGCGGCATCGAAATTCCCCTTGGACGCGTCAATAACGTGCTGTTTAACCAGTCGCTTCTTGAACGCTTGATTGGAGCGGGAGATTTGCTTATCGAGTCGGGTGGTGAGAGCGGGCAGCAAACATTCACCGATGTACGAAATCCTGATCGAGTGCAGAATTCCATTCACGCCGCAATCGACGGGCTTCGCAACTCATAGTCCCGACTTCTGCGCAACATCGGCAGAATGACACACTCAGCAGATGGCGCGAGTGTCGCTTCCTAGCGGAATCGAAATCGAATTCGAGGAATTCGGTGTGCGAAGCGATCCAACGGTGCTACTCGTCTCAGGCTTCACCTCGCAATTACTGGGCTGGGATGAAGGACTGTGCCATGAACTCGTTGCAAGCGGGCGGCATGTCATTCGTTTTGACAACCGTGATGTTGGGTTGTCCAGCCATCTCGACGGACAGGCCGTTGACGTAGAGGCGGTCTTCAACGCAACGTTTTTTGGCGGCGACTCGGTCGAGGTTCCCTACACCCTGTCAGACATGGCAGCCGATGCCATCGGACTTGTTGACGCTCTCGATTGCGAGGTTGTTGATGCTGTCGGTGTGTCGATGGGAGGCATGATCGTGCAAACCATGGCGATTGAACATCCGAGCCGTTTGAGGTCGGTGGTGTCGATCATGAGCACGACTGGTGGCCCAGGTGTTGGTCTTCCGACCGAGCCGGCACTCGAACAATTGTTGATGGAACCCCCAGACAACCGCGAGGAGTACATCGAGTCGTCGGTTGGTGCCAAGGTGTGGTCGTCACAACGGTATTTCGATCCTCAACGCGCCCGGGAGAAAGCGGCGGCAAACTTTGACCGAATGTTCTACCCGGAAGGTGCGACGCGGCAGTATGCAGCAATCATGGTGTCAGGTGACCGCACTGAGGCACTGAAGTCGGTCACCGTTCCAATGCTCGTCATTCACGGTTGGGATGACACGTTGATCCACCCTTCAGGCGGGGAAGCAACCGCAGCGGTAGTGCCGGGCGCCTCGTTGCTCATGCTCGACGATATGGGGCATGATCTTCCCGAACCTCTTTGGCCAGAAATCGTTAACGCAATCGTGGAGTTTGGCGACTCTGCCAACGCCCACACATCTGTAAACACTTAAGGAGCAATCACCATGTCAGGACCACTCAGCGGATATCGAATCCTTGAAATTGCCGGAATTGGACCAGGCCCCTTCGCCGCAATGATGTTGGCGGATATGGGAGCCGAAGTGATTCGTATCGATCGAGCACAATCGGTGAAACCCGGATCGACGGGACCTGTACGTGATGTGTTGCTGCGGAGTCGAAAGAGCATCGCCCTCGACCTCAAAGACCCGGAAGGTATTGCGATTCTTCTCGACCTCGTCGAAGGAGCCGACGCTCTGATTGAAGGTTTTCGGCCGGGCGTGATGGAGCGACTCGGTATCGGCCCCGATGTGTGTCACGAGCGCAATCCGAAACTCGTCTTCGGTCGAATGACCGGATGGGGCCAGACCGGCCCGTACTCCCAAGCAGCCGGCCACGACATTAACTACATCGCTCTCGGTGGCGCACTTGCGCACATCACCCGTGGTGGATCTGGCCCGGTCCCCCCACTCAATCTCGTCGGCGACTTCGGTGGCGGTGGAATGTTCCTCGCCTACGGAGTCGTTTGCGGGCTCCTTGAGGCGCAGCGGTCGGGCAGCGGTCAAGTGATCGACACCGCAATGGTCGACGGAACCGCATCTCTCATGTCGATGTTCTGGGGCATGGCCGCAATGGGCGCATTCGACACAGAGAACCCTGGGACCAACTTGCTCGACACCGGAGCCCACTTCTACGACACCTACGAGTGCTCAGATGGTAAGTGGATCTCTATCGGATCGATCGAACCACAGTTCTACGCGTTGCTGCTCGAACACACCGGGTTGACCGACGATGCTGATTTCCAGCGGCAGATGGACAAGAGCAAGTGGCCTGAGTTGAAGACTCGATTGACTGAACTTTTCCTCTCGAAAACGAGAGATGAGTGGTGCGCCATCATGGAACACACCGACATCTGTTTTGCTCCGGTGCTCACCATGCCTGAAGCGGCGCAGCACCCGCACAACGTCGATCGCGGAACATTCTGTGAGGTTGACGGCCTGATGCAGGCATCTCCTGCGCCACGGTTCTCTCGAACTGCTCCCGAAACGCCAACTCCGGGCGCCCGCCCAGGTGAACACACGAAAGAAGTTCTTCTCAGTTGGGGTCTCGATGCAGGGCGCATCGATGCTGCTGTCGCTGGTGGCGCCGCGGCACAAGCTTGATGACAACGGTTCGACTCGTTCGACACGGCCAAGCATCAGCGGGGTGGGGCATCGACCCCGACCCCGATCTTGATGACCTCGGCCGGTCCCAAGCAGAAGCGGTTGCTGCGAGACTTGACGATCTTGTCGGCGAAGCAACACCTGAGGTGTGGACATCACCCCTCCTGCGATGCAGGAATACCGCCGAACCATTTCGACAGCGCCGAGGGGTTGAGGCATTAGTCGAAGAGGCGGTGCGCGAAATTCCGTCACCGCTGGGAATGGCGACGAGCGAGCGAGCAGACTGGCTGCGGTCGGCGATGGACGGAACATGGTCTGATCTCGGCGGAGAATTTGTTGCGTTCCGAGACCATCTCGTCGAGCGCATAGCGGCAATCGAACACGACACCGTCGTGTTTTCTCATTTCATTGCAATCAACGCAATCATTGGGGCTTGCAATGGAGATGATCGTCTTGTCATTCGAACTCTCGACAACACGTCAATCACCACCGTCAATGTAACCGACGGCATCTTGACCCTTGTTGAGGGCGGTGCTGAGGCCGACACCATCATTCGTTAAGCCCGATGTCGCGCGGTGACACCCTGATGGCACACTGATGTGGTGCGGACGGCGTTGCATCATCTCTCACGACTGATCATCGTTGCAATCGCCGTGACCGGATGCGCATATCTCACTCCGCAAGATGAGACGTCGTCGGTTCCTGATACTTCCTCGTCATCGGGTGGTGACGTCGTCACTTCTCCGGCAGAAGAAGCGCCAGATGAGGCGCCGGATACGACCCAGAGCGTTCAAACGAGTGTCACGGCGACTCCGCCGACGACACCCACCACGACGATCCCGGAGCCGTTGGGAGTGGCTGAACTCATCCTCACCGCAGGTGGCCTTGGAGAGGCAGCATTTGGCAATGAACCCGACGCGGTCATTAGCTATGTCTCATCGATTCTCGGATCGCCGACCGAAGATTCGGACTGGACCACGCCCGAAACGTTCTTGTGTGCGGGCACGGTCATCCGGGAGGTGAATTGGGGCGTGTTGTCCCTGATGTTTGGAGATGAATCATCGAGCGCCTCGGGTCGCCCACATTTCATGTCGTATACCTACGGATTGATCGATCGATTGGGCGACGAACCGCAGGGGCTTGTAACGAGTGAGGGTCTCACCATCTCAAATACGGTCGCAACGCTGCTCGCTCGCGCCGATGCACAACTTGACGAGGGCGATGAGGAACTCGACATTCCTCCTTCATTCTTTTATGACCGCGAACCATTTCCTGTCACGGGCCTGTTGACCGGAACTTCCGATGAAGATGTCGTGTTAGTGATATTGGGAGGTTCAGGGTGTTTCGGGTGATGATGTCATGGTGAGAGAACTTCACGACCTCTTTGGGTGGATACTCATTTTTTCGAATGGGCTGCTCGGCCTTTGGTTCGTCATTGCTCAGCAATGGCAGCCTGCCCGAGTGAAGTGGATGTGGTGGCCTGTCATCCCTGCGCAGATCATCGTGGTGCTGCAGGCTGTGCTCGGTGCCGTGCTGGCGAGTCAGCCAGGTGTGGTGTTAGACGATATGCACGCTCTGTACGGGTTCTCCGCGATCGTGGCAGTTGGAATTCTCTACAGCTATCGAACAAGTCCGTTTATTCGTGACCGGCAGTACATGCTGTACGGAGTCGGCAGCTTGTTCATCATGGGTCTCGGTATCCGAAACTTTTTCGGCTGACCCGCTACTCGTCACTGCTTGACGATGGAGCCGCTGGAGGAATCAGCTCATTCAAGAAACCGAGCAGAAATTCTGATGGCACTGACCCTCGCGGAATCGGAACCACCAGTTGACGTTGCGATTCTTTGTGCATTGCCTGTCGGCTAAGTCGGCGCAACCTCATCGATTCACTTGCTTTGAGGTCAATCGGTGACAGTTTTGCGGTTCGACCTGCCGATTGGCTTCCGGTCACACTGAGATCGGTGATGCCGAGTCGCATGCACTCAATGCGAAGTCGAGCAACGACGAGCAGTGCTGCGGCGGGCTCAGGGATCGTGCCGTAGCGATCAGTCCATTCAGAAGAGATGTCGTCCACCTCTGAGAATGATGATGCTGCCGCAATTCTTCGGTAGGCCTCGAGACGAAGGTCTTCACGGCTGATGTAATCAGAAGGCAAGAACGCGTCAGCGGGTACGTCAAGGTTGAGTTCAACTACTGGTTCAGGGGTCTCGCCCTTTATTTCCGCAACCGCCTCGGTCACCATTTGGCAATACAAGTCGTATCCAACGGCTGCGATATGTCCTGATTGTGCTGCGCCAAGCAGGTTGCCTGCGCCGCGAATTTCGAGGTCGCGCATGGCGATCCTGAAGCCAGATCCGAGTTCGGTTGATTCGCCGATCGTGCGAAGACGTTCGTAGGCCTCCTCCGAAAGCGTGCGGTCTTGAGGATGGAAGAGATACGCATAAGCACGTTGCCCACTGCGGCCGACACGACCACGTAACTGATGCAGTTGTCCGAGACCGAGAAGATCAGATCGTTCGACGACCAACGTGTTTACCGTGGGCATATCGATTCCTGACTCGATGATTGTCGTGCAGACGAGCACGTCATACCGACCTTCCCAGAAATCGATGACGACTTGCTCAAGGGTTGCTTCATCCATGCGGCCGTGAGCGATTGCGATGCGAGCCTCCGGCACCAACTCTCTGAGACGAGCGGCTGACTGCTCAATTGATTTCACCCGGTTGTGGACCCAAAAGACCTGTCCTTCTCGGAGCAGTTCACGGCGGATTGCCTCGACAGCGACACGCTCGTCGTATTCGCCAACATGGGTAAGGATCGGTTGTCGGTCAGCCGGAGGGGTTTGAAGGAGTGACAAATCTCGAATACCGACCAACGACATTTCCAACGTCCGAGGAATTGGTGTGGCGCTCATTGTCAATACGTCGACATCGGTCGCAAGCGACTTGATGAGTTCTTTGTGTTGCACCCCGAACCGTTGCTCTTCATCGATGACAAGCAACCCAAGGTCTTTAAACGTCACTTGCGATGACAGCAGCCGATGAGTACCGATGACACAATCAACATCACCCGAAGCGAGGTCAGCGATGACCGACGCTGCTTGCTTGTCGGTCAAAAATCGCGACAGCACTTCGACTCGCACGGGAAAGCCGGCAAAGCGATCGCTAAACGTCGTGCCATGTTGAGTGGCAAGCAGCGTGGTGGGTGCGAGTACCGCGACCTGCTTACCCCCTTGAATCGCTTTAAAGGCAGCACGGATAGCAACCTCAGTTTTGCCGAACCCGACGTCACCACAGATGAGTCGATCCATCGGAATCTCGCGCTCCATGTCGGCTTTCACATCAACGATCGCAGTTCGCTGGTCGGGGGTCTCGACAAACCCGAATGCGTCTTCCATTTCAGACTGCCACGGTGTGTCGGGAGCAAAGGAATGCCCAGGTGTGTTCACGCGCTGCTGGTAGAGAACAACAAGTTCTTGGGCGATCTCTTGCACCGCAGAACGCACCCGTGATTTTGCTGAGGCAAAGTCGCTTCCGCCGAG
>Ga0181589_10003949_pt1 | contig 11836 bp, 11 predicted proteins | sample 071ome_25_FD_132444 | JGI IMG/M metagenome (GOLD analysis project Ga0181589, IMG submission 132444) | Coastal salt marsh microbial communities from the Groves Creek Marsh, Skidaway Island, Georgia - 071410BT metaG (megahit assembly) | ecosystem: Environmental > Aquatic > Marine > Intertidal... | reverse complement strand
TCGAACCCTATTTCAGCTGGGTATTGCAGATCACGGATCCACAGCACTCCACCCCGGTACAAATCAACCGCAATGGCAATCGTGCCATTGCCTCGGGAACCCAGGACAGCCAGCATCGCCTGGTGCTCAACAATATTTCAGATACGTTTGATGTCATCGTGGGTGACTCTCTGGTGACCTCCGGTTTTGGCGGGCGTTTCCCGGCCGGCTATCCGGTTGGCGTGGTAAGCAGTGTGGAGCATGATCCGGGTGAGCCATTTGCCATCGTCACCGTTGAACCAACCGCCCAGCTGGATAACACCCGCAATGTACTGCTGGTTTTCAAATAGGGATTGAACGTGGGACCTCAAAATTACAGTAGCGGCGGCTGGGTGATTGTAAGTACTGTCATTCTGGCGGGGCTGTTTTCCATAATTCCGTTGCCGGACTGGCTGGAAGCCTATCGTCCTGAGTGGGCAGCACTGGTCATGATCTACTGGGTTATTGCCCTGCCGCACCGGATAGGACTGTTTACCGCCTGGCTTGTCGGGTTGTTCATGGATGTCCTTGAGGGTTCGCTCCTGGGACTCAACGCGCTGGCCCTTGCGCTGGTGGCTTATCTTGCCATGAGCCTGTATCAGCGGATGCGTATGTTTACCGCTATTCAGCAAAGCAGTACCGTGCTTATCCTGGTGGGCATCCACCAGTTGCTTTCCTTCTGGGTTCTTACAGCCAACAGCCAGAATACGGCGCCGAACCTGATTTTCATGATCTCGGCACTGTCCAGTGCCATCATCTGGCCTTTTGTGTTTCTGGGGCTCAGGTACCTGCGTCGCAGCTTTCATGTAGGCTGATTCGGCAGCTACGGTAGCAAAAGACTCTTCCCCCTCTATATAATCCCCCGTTTGATTCAATGTCTCCGGTTCGGGACCGGATTTTCAGGGGGAATGTCATGTCCAATAGCAGAATAATCAAGGGATATGCAGCCAGTGCACTGCTTTTTCTGGCAGTGGGTTGCAGCCAGGAAGAGCCGGCTTCACAGGCTGACACCCAGGCAGCTGCACCAGCCCGGGCGGCGTCGACCACTGCCTCCAGTCCGCTCAACACGCATCCCATGGCCCTGCCGCCAGTGGCGGACTGGCCGACCAATGGGGGTTCCTTTTACAACCAGCGCTGGTCGCCCCTGGATGAGATCAATCGGGATAACGTGACCAACCTGAAGGCAGTCTGGCGTGCTCACCTGAATGGATCGGGTATGGAAACCAAGCATTCAGCTGAAGGCACCCCGATATATCAGGACGGGGTTCTTTACATGAGCACCGGTGATTCTGATGTTTTTGCCGTGGACGTGGAAAGTGGTGAACTGAAGTGGGATTACGTCTCGGTATTTCCTGAAGGCATGGGTGAGCAGGTCTGCTGTGGTTGGGACAACCGCGGTGTCGCCATTGGTGGCGGCAAGGTCTATGTTGGGCAGCTGGATGCCAAACTGGTTGCCCTGGATCAGGAAACCGGTGAGGTGTCCTGGGAAGCCCAGGGTGCCCGCTGGGAGGATGGCTACAGCATCACATCAGCACCCCTGTATTATGACGGTCTCGTGATAACCGGTTATGCGGGGGCCGAGAAGGGCGTGCGCGGCCGGGTTCAGGCTTTTGATGCCGAAACCGGAGAAAGCGTCTGGACCTTCTATACCATTCCGGGTCCCGGGGAAATTGGTCATGAGACCTGGCCGCAGGACAATGATGTCTGGCAATACGGTGGAGGGACTGTCTGGCAGACGCCGGCCCTTGACCCTGATCTGGGGCTTGTCTATTTCTCCACCGGTAATCCTGGCCCTGACATGAACGGTGCCATCCGTCAGGGTGACAACCTGTTTACAGCGTCCATTGTGGCGGTGGATGTCCGTACCGGCGAATACCGCTGGCACTTCCAGCAGGTGCATCATGACCTGTGGGATTACGATGCCCCGAATCCGGTCATTCTTTTTGATCTGGACCTCAATGGTGAAACCCGCAAGGCCGTTGCCGAAGCCAGCAAAACCGGTTGGGTCTATATTCTCGATCGCATCACAGGTGAGCCATTGATCGGGATAGAGGAAAAGCCGGTACCTCAGCTGGCAGAGCAGTTCACATCCCCGACCCAGCCTCATCCCGTTGGTGATGCTTTTATTCCACAGTTCATTGACGTGGCGCCCGAAGGAACCCCTCTGGTCAACCAGGGCCGCATTTTCACGCCTTTCCTGTATGAACCCGTCCTGGTTCAGCCAGGCCTCGCCGGTGGCGCCAACTGGGCACCCAGTGCCTATGATCCACAGCGCCAGACCATGTATGTCTGTGCGTCAGAATCTTCCGTTGCCCTGTTCATGGAAGACACCGAAGTGCTTGATGAACATGGGACAGAAACCTGGACTGGCGGAAACTTTGGCGGTTCCACCCGCCAGACCAAGGGTATTGTTGCGGCCATTGATATGACCACCAACAAGCTGGTCTGGCAGTTCCGCTGGCAGGATGCCTGTTATTCCGGCTTCCTCTCCACCGCAGGTGACCTGTTGTTTGTTGGTCGCAGCGACGGTCGTCTGACTGCACTGGATACCGATACCGGTATGCAGGTATGGGAATTCCAGACAGGTGCGGGTATGAATGCCCCGGCCATCAGTTTCGAGAAGGACGGCACACAGTACATCGCTGCCTACTCTGGTGGCAACCTGTTCCAGGGATCCGCCCGCGGGGACAGCCTGTGGCTATTCTCTCTGGAAGGCCAGATGGAGCAGACCACGCCTGGCGATACACTCTCGGGTGTCAGTGGTGGCGGCGCCGGACCAGAAGTGGTGTTTGCCGATGGTGATCCCGATTACGCCGCAGGGGAGACCATCTACAAACAGACCTGTCTGCCCTGTCATGGAGAAGCCGGCATGGGTGGACACAACAATGCCATGCCGCTCAACAAACTGACCGATATCAACCAGGCTATCACCATCGTGACCACCGGACGCAACAGCATGCCAACCTTTGCCGGCGCACTGTCACCGGTACAGATTCGTGATGTTGCCGGCTTTGTAGTGGACAGGCTGTTCGAATAGGCGGAGTCAGGATTTGCGTTTTCGATTTTCCTGCCTGCTGCTTGCATTGAATCTGCTCACAGGCTGTGCTGCCTTTTTTGACGGCCCGGCCTGGCCTGGGCAGGCCTATCCCCGGGATTATTTTGTTGCAGCCTACCGGGAAGACCACATGGCCCAGATGTACCAGACAGAGGACGATTATCTGTTGTGGGTTACCCGGTTTTATTACGGCAGCACAATAGCCCCCGGCTGGCTGGACCTGACCCGTCAGGTGCTCGATAAAGTTGGGCAGCCTGATCGTCGCCAGGCAGCCGACAGGCTGTTTCATCTGGGTGGGCGTATAGGCAGTGAATGGGCCAAGCCAAACGGGGTGAGGCGCCTGAATACCCGCAACGCCGCTGTCTGGCGGGATGCCCTGATCGAATCCATTGCCCAGGGGGAGCTGTTTGAATACATGGACCGTGTGGAAAATGATGTGGAGAGCATCATCGCGGGTGAACTCGACAGTGAAGAAATTTATTTCGAACGGTATTACGTAGACGAATTTGATTTCTGATAACACAACCGGGGGGAATATGAAAAATTGGACGGAAGATGTAGCGGCTATCCTCCTGGGTTTTCTCATTATCACTCTGGCGCTTTGTGCCTTCCTTCTGATCCCGTTTGGGGAAGTGAATCCAGCGCTGCATGAAGCCTCATCTGTGAGCGGTTTTGATCTTTCCGCCTGGATAGACAGCCATGACACCGGCAATGTGCTGACAGCCCTGTTGTCCGAAACGGTCAACGGGGCCCGTCCAGGGCGCTGGACCCTCAATCCACTTTCAGCCTTCACCTTGGACTTTCTGGTTTCCGCCATCGGGTTTTACTTTTTTCTGGGCATCCTGTTTGCCGGGGTGTCGCTGATGATGGGGCGTCAGGCCACGGCTTTCCTGAAAGGGTTTGTGCTGGTTTTTTCTCTCGCGGTTGCAGCGTATTTACTGGCCAACCAGGTGGACTTTCGCAATATGGGGCTGGGCTATGCCCTGTGGGCAATCCTGCTGGGCCTGTTTGTGAGTAATGTGTTCGGGATACCTGATGTTGTTCGACCAGCACTACAGCCAGAGCTGTATATCAAAACCGGATTGATCCTGCTGGGCGGAGAAGTGCTCTTTGGCAAGATTCTGGCTATAGGCCTGCCGGGCATCTTTGTGGCCTGGGTAGTAACACCGGTGGTCCTGGTGAGTACCTACTGGTTTGGCCAGAAGGTCCTGAAAATCAGCTCAAAAACCCTCAATATCACCATCAGTGCGGATATGTCCGTTTGCGGGGTATCTGCAGCCATTGCAACAGCAGCAGCCTGCAAGGCCAGTCGGGAAGAATTGACCACGGCTGTCGGGCTGTCGATGATTTTTACCTCCATCATGATGGTGGCGCTACCTGCGTTTATCAATGCGGTAGGCATGCCGGAAGTGCTGGGCGGCGCCTGGATTGGCGGGACCATAGATGCCACCGGTGCGGTGGTGGCAGCAGGAGCATTTCTGGGCGATACGGCACTGAATGTTGCCGCCACCATCAAGATGATCCAGAACATCCTGATCGGCGTGCTGGCCTTTGGTGTAGCCATGTACTGGACCACGAAAGTGGACAGGAGCGCTGGACAGACTGTTGGCATTTCTGAAATCTGGCTGCGCTTTCCCAGGTTTGTTCTGGGTTTTCTTGGCGCCAGCATTGTGTTTTCCCTGCTGGTCGAAATGCTGGATCCGAATACGGCCATCGTACTGATAGAGGACGGTGTTCTGGATTTCACGTCCGACATGCGTGGTTGGCTGTTCTGTCTGGCCTTCACCAGTATCGGTCTATCAGCCAATTTCCGTGAGCTGAAATCCCAGTTCCATGGCGGTAAACCACTGGTGCTGTATCTGTGCGGCCAGACTCTGAATTTGTGCCTGACCTTACTGATGGCCTGGATCATGTTCTACCAGGTCTTTCCTGAAATCACCGAAAGCCTGTAAGCGGAGCAGCCTGTCATGAAGTCAAAATTATTGTATTGCATGCTTCTCATTACCGGGCTGGTTCTGCTGCAACAGGTGATAGCCGCGACAACGTCCCATGTTCCTGTCATGGAAAGGCAGTCTGCTCTCATCATGGCCAAAGATCTGGATCCATCAGCCTTGTTCTATATGGAAATCGATCAGGCGCTGGATGCAGAAAAACAGGTCCGGCGAACGCTGGCAGCCCGGCAATGATGACCGTTGGGCGGGTCGAGTGAACAACTGGCAGCGCTGGGTTCAGGCCCCGCAGACTCTCGGGTTTCGCCGTTTCCTGTTTCAGGTGCATCTCTGGCTGGGTATCGGATTCGGTTTGTATATTCTGGCCATCAGTGTCAGCGGCTCGGCTGTGGTGCTCAGGCCGCAGCTAAATCGCTGGTTTGTGCCGAGTCAGGTTGCCTCAAGTGAAGGCAAGCCTCTTGAGGGAGCGGCGCTGGAGCAGCGCATCTCACAAATCTATAGCGGCTATACCGTCACCAATATCGTGCCTTCAACGCGGCCCGGACGAGCCATTTATGTAGCCTTGTCCAGGAACGGGGAGGACAGTTCAAGGTTTTTTGACCAGTACGCAGGCAATGATCTTGGAAATTCCTACCCCTGGCAGGTGCAGACGGTGGAATGGCTTACCCGCTTCCATGATGACCTGTTGCTGGATCGGCGAACCGGCCGCATGATTAACGGCATCGGCGGCATGCTTTTCCTGGTCATGACATTCTCAGGAATGGTGCTCTGGTGGCAGGGGCGGCGGCGCTGGAAAGACGGACTGCAGCTTAAAAGGGACAGTTCCCCTTCCCTGATGTTCCAACTGCATTCCTTTCTGGGTTTCTGGACCCTCCTGCTGATGCTGGCCTGGGGGCTGACCGCCATTTATTTTGCCTTTCCCCAACCCTTTGACTTCATCATCGATGTCCTGGATCAGGATCTTGACGATTTTGACAGACCGGACAAATGGCTGCTGTTTCTGATTGATCTGCATTTTGGCCGCTTCCGGGGCTCCTGGCTGGCCTATGTGTGGGTGTTTCTGGGCCTGTTGCCAGCGTTTATGTTTATCAGTGGCTTCGTCATGTGGTACCGGCGGGTGCTCAGGCGGATCCTCTGATCAAGAGGCAAGAGGCAAGAGGCAAGAGGCAAGAGGCAAGAGGCAAGAGGCAAGAGGCAAAAGGCAAGAGGCAACAAGAGCCTCAGGCAGGCTTGACTGCTCTGGTGGCGATTAGCGCATCAATGACGCCGGTCAGCGCATCTTCTTCACCCAGGCTGTCTTCATAGAAGCCGGTTATGACAAGTCCCGCATCACACTGGCCCTGGATCAGATCGTGCAGGGTATGGCCAAAGCAGACCGGTTTGTTGTCATCCGTCATGAGGGATTTCAATTCCTTTTCGGGCAAATCGGTACTGTCGGCGTAGGGAATTTTGTGGCGGACTGTCAGTTTTCCGTTTTCATAATCCGCCAGGTCGAAAATAAACAGCAGAGGGTTGATGAATCCGGTCAGCAGTGTGCCGCCGGTTTTGAGGACGCGTGCGGCTTCCTGCCAGACCGGAATAACGTTGCTGGCAAACACGGTTGAAACCGGGTTGAAGACCAGATCGAACATTGCATCATCGAATTGAGACAGGTCTGCCATGTCGCCCTGGACAACGTGAATGTGCAGCCCCTCACGCTCTGCGACTTCGGTATCACGAGCCAGCTGTTTTGCTGACATGTCCAGTACGGTGACGTTGGCACCAGCTGCTGCAAGGATTGGCGCCTGCTGACCACCACCGCTGGCCAGGCACAGGATATTCAGGCCCTCAAGATGTTCGGGAAACCATTCCCGGGGTGTCGGTTTGACCGATGTCAGCTGAATTGACCACTCGCCAATGCGCGCTGCCGCAATGGTTTCCGGATCCACGGGCAGGGTCCATTTGTCACCCTTGTCAGCAAGTTCGTCCCAGGCTTTGCTGTTGTACTGCAATATATCCATGATGCTTCCTCAATGAGTGTGCAATATGACACAGTCCGGCCTGTTATTCATTTGTAAGCCGCTCTGTAATTTGGCTACACTGCGGATCACTGACCTGCCTGGTGTGTACCCATGCGCGTGTTCAAGAAGCTCCTGATTTTAAGCCATCGTTATATCGGCATCCCTCTCAGTTTTTTGTTTGTGGTGTGGTTCCTGTCAGCCTTCGTCATGATTTATGCTGGCGGCATGCCTCGTGTTACCCAGGAAATGCGTATAGAAGGTGCCAGGCCTCTCGAATTCAGCCAGGTCAGTGTTTCTCCCTGGCAGGCGGTTGGGCTTCTTGGATATTCCCCCTTTGAAGCAAAACTGAGGACAGTCCTGGGGCGGCCAGTCTATGAGTTTCCAGAGCCCCGGTATCCCAGCACGTTTATCTGGGCTGATACCGGTGAATTCCTGAGCGAACTGAGCCAGGCACAGGGTGCGCAGATTGCCGCTGATTTCCTTGATATTCCCGTTCAATCCTTGGCTTATGATGGTTTTATCACTGAGCCGGATCAATGGACCATTCCCATCCCCAATGAACTGCCCCTGTTCAAGTACCTGGCTGATGATGAAGACGGCACTGAAATTTACGTGTCTCCCACAAGGGCACAGGTGGCTGTCTATACCACACGCCAGAGCCGGCTTCTGGCCTGGCTGGGCACTATCCCTCACTGGTTTTATTTTGCCGGCCTGCGTGCCAATCAGCCTTTATGGTATGACATCGTGGTCTGGACCTCGGGCATCGGCTGCATCATGGCCCTGCTCGGGTTGTGCCTGGGTGTTACCCAGTTCCGTAAACATGTCAGACCATTCAGTCTGAAGCGTTCCATCCCCTATCACGGTTTGATGCGTTGGCATTACATCCTGGGTTGTGTTTTCGGCCTGTTTGCCCTGACCTGGGCTTTCAGCGGCATGCTGTCCATGGAACCTTTTGCCTGGACCAACGGCAGGGGGCTTGCCGTTGATGAAGGCGTTTATCAGGAAGGTGTCCTGGAGCTTGATGCTTTCCCTCCGCTGGACAGTGCTCAGTGGGAGAACAGGGTGGATGGACAGATCAAGGAAGTGGAATTTCGCTGGATAGGGGGAGAACCCTATTATCTGGCCAGCTACAGTCAGCATGATGGCGTTGATATGAGTAAACGTGATCGCCTTCATCAACCGTATTACATCATCGGCCAGCTGGAATCGGGCAGTATGCTGGTCAGGGCCCGAGATATGCAGGAACAGACCGGCTTCGATCCCGGTGAACTGGCGGCCAAACTGGAAGCCAGTGTCGATGCCGCCGTTACAGATTATGCCGTGCTGGATGATTATGACGATTACTACTATTCACGAAATAACCAGCTGCCACTACCTGTGCTCAGAGTCAGGTTTGATGACCCTGCGGCCAGCTGGGTATATGTCGATCCCCGGAAAGCGGAACTGCTGAGTCTGATTCACAGAAATTCCCGGGTGGAGCGCTGGCTTTACAGTGGACTGCACAGCCTGGATTTTGCGTTCTGGTATCACAAGCGTCCGTTGTGGGACCTGGCAGTGATCATATTGTTAAGCGGCGGACTGGCTGTCAGTTGTCTGGGTCTGTATTTTGGTCTGAGACGACTGAAGTCAGATGTTATGCAGCTGGCAGGACGCTTGCGCAAAACCGGGAAGGTTGGCGGGGTTTCCCGTATATCTTCCTGAGGTCCCTGCCTTGCTCAGGGCAGGGTTTCCACTTCCAGATTGAGCACTTCAATGATTCTGGGGAAATTGCCGATATAAAAAGCCCCCAGAATTTCCCCCTGCAACTGCTGCATGTTGCCCCCGAATTCAGGTGTGACTGATACCTGCAGTGTTTTACCACCCTCCAGAAACTCTGACAGACGGGTGAGGTAGTCCATGGCCAGGGTTTGCAGTTGGCGGGGAGTGAACAGCAGCATGGTTTGCAGTTGTGCCAACAGCTGCTCCCGGTATTCATCAGCATTCATGCCCAGTCCCTGGCCCTGAATTGCCAGCATATCCCTGACCAACCCCTGATCCTGGAGCGCGATGGATGCACTGGGAATGTCTGCACGGGCAAGCAGGGTGGTGTAGGGCGCTGGTGTGGGCGACAGGTTGTCGCTGTACTGGTTGATCTCATCAAGAGCGATGTTATGCATGATAGTGGACGTGCTTAAGCGGAATGAAGCCGGCAGCGAAATGCTCAAGGCACTATCCAGTCTGGCCTGGTCCTCGGGAACAAAATCATACTGGTAGTGTATTTCCAGGGGCAGGGTATTTTCATTCATGCGGGTGCCGATATAACTATCCAGTGCCGGACGTGTTGTATTGCCCAGCATCGGCATGCCATTGGGGAAGCGCAAACCCGTTGCCGTCAGTTGCAGGTGATGAGGCGTTGGATTGAAATAATCAAAATTGGATACCCTGATCTCATCCAGAACGTAATCGTTGCCGGCAGCATCAATGACATGCAGGCTTTGCAAATGAATGTCTCCCCGGTGGGTTAACGCGACATCCTCATACTCCAGCAGCTGGTACTGCCCACTGTCGACAAAGCCGGCGATGCGTTCGTCCACCAGTGACTTTACCCTGATATTGGCATACAGGTAGCCGCCAGCCAGCAGGGCGGCCAGGAGTGATGGAATGATCACGAGGAGCTTTTTCATGCTTGCCAGTTTTCCTTTGTTATCAGGTAAGGGGGGTGCTTTTGCCGGCCCCGGTAACGCGTATGGGGTTTTGCACACATTACGGGATGTTCGGGCTTTAATACGGATCACGGACATAGTATAAGACCCGCAGATTAACTGAAAATGATTCATCATGGCGATTAAAGTACAAAGCATAGCCCGGCAAAAAAGTGTCGAACCGGTCATGGAAGAGCTTTTTGCCGGTGACATTACCCTGGCAGAAGGATTGCTCGGGGACTGCTCGGCACTGACGGCAGGTGGAGAAGTGTCTGTTCTGAGCAAGGAGTCCTGGATCAAGGTCTGTCACGAGGTCAACATAGAGTTGCCCTGGCTGGCCCATGGTGCCAACCTGTTCATCAAGGGTTTTGAATTTCTGCCTACGGATATTGGCCGGACCATTCGCATCGGTGAAGCTTTGCTCGAAATAGACCGGGCTATCGAACATCTCCCCGCCCTGGCGCAGCAGGCGCCGGCACTGCATGAAGGTTTGCAGCTGGGGTGGCGCGGAGGCGTTATCTGCAGGGTGATGCGCAGTGGCAGCATACAGACCGGGGATGATGTGTTTATCGGGTGAGGATGTCGTAGACAGTCGAATCGTGAAGATCAGCTGTTTCGGTTAAGCGCTGCTTCTGCCACAGCGGCCAGACCCTGACGAAAGGCGTTGTCCGGCAGGCATTCCAGGCATTTCATGGCATTGTCGATGCAGTCAGCAGCTCGCTGGCGGGTGTAATCCAGCGCACCTGAATTGATCACGGTTTCCATAATGGCATCCAGCTGTTCCAGCCCACCGGATTCAATGGCTTTCTCGATGAGCTGCCGGTCCTGTTCAGAACCGTTCTGCATGACATAAATCAGGGGCAGGGTGGGCTTGCCTTCGGCCAGGTCGTCGCCGACATTCTTGCCCATGGTTTCACTTGAGCCGCTGTAATCCAGCACATCATCCACCAGTTGGAAAGCGATGCCGACTTCGAGGCCGAATTGATGCAGGTTTTCCTGAATTGTCTTGTCGGCCCCGGCGAGGATGGCGGCGGATTTGCAGGCAGCCGCAAACAGGATGGCTGTTTTGTTGTGGATGACCCGCATGTAGTCATCCTCGGAAGCACGGGGGTTGTGCTGGTGGACCAGCTGCAGCACTTCGCCTTCTGAAATCTTGTTGGTGGTGCTGGCCATCACGTCCATGATTTCCATGTTGCCGATATTCACCAGCAGCTCGAAAGCCCGTGAATAGATGAAATCTCCTACCAGCACACTGGAGGGGTTTCCCCATTGGGTGTTGGCGGTTGGACGACCGCGACGCATCTCCGACATATCCACCACGTCATCATGCAGCAGGGTGGCGGTATGAAGAAATTCGATGACAGTGGCCAGGTCGACATGGTCCTTGCCGCTGTAGCCCAGATTGTTGGCGCACAACAGGACCAGTACGGGGCGCATACGCTTGCCGCCGGCCTCAATGATGTAGTGGCCGATACTTTCAATCAGGGGGACTTCGGAGTGCAGCTTTGCAACAACGGTCTGGTTGAGCGCGGCAAAGTCATCTGCCACGATCTGTTGGATATGAGAAACCATAATTTGCCCGAAAAAATGAGTTTCGAATCCTAGATTTGGGGGCTTTTAATGTCAAGGAATACGGGTTGTTGAAGCACCGGCACGGCCCTGCCGCCAAAGGCCGGATAGACACTAAAAAATGGGTGTATTGAGTTGCGTAAAACATGCTGTTCCCGTACAATTCACGCCCTCGTAAGGACCGACCCCGCCCTGTTTGGTGCCTAAGCGCTTGATCAGGCAGAATAAATTGCTGGAAAACAGGGGTGCAAACAGCCTGAAAAAGCCATTTTTCGGCCGGGGAAGGTAAAGATATTTATCCTTGAATAGCACCAAGGCTATTGGAGCAGACTATGTACGCGGTAATTGAGAGTGGTGGCAAACAGCACAGGGTCACTGAAGGTGAAGTGCTGAAACTGGAAAAACTGGAAGCCAGCACAGGTGATAAAGTTGATTTTGACAAGGTGCTGATGGTTGGCGAAGGCGCCAATGTTCAGATCGGTACCCCTTACGTGGCATCCGGCAAAGTGACTGCTGAAGTCATCAGCCATGGTCGTGCCGACAAGGTCACCATCATCAAGTTCC
>Ga0181589_10003947_pt1 | contig 11838 bp, 10 predicted proteins | sample 071ome_25_FD_132444 | JGI IMG/M metagenome (GOLD analysis project Ga0181589, IMG submission 132444) | Coastal salt marsh microbial communities from the Groves Creek Marsh, Skidaway Island, Georgia - 071410BT metaG (megahit assembly) | ecosystem: Environmental > Aquatic > Marine > Intertidal... | reverse complement strand
GCACTGGAGGTCCCGTGGACACCATGGGCACAACTCCGTCTGCGCAGCGCAAACGGAAACGCCCACGCTCGGGGGGCACCTTAGCGCCGATGAGACGTTGATTTCGAGGAACTCTCGGATACGTGCCCAACCTAATGTTAAGCTGGAGCTGTTTGTCCAGGATGGGGGGGCTTTCGCGACTCGAGCACGGCCAGCGGGCCGCGCTGACCTTGCCTTGAAGAACCCAAGGGCATTGACGGAGCGTAGTGGTTTTGCTCGCAGAGTCCACGCCAAGACATGCAGGGCTATCAAGGTGCGCAGATGCGTGGTGATCGTCCTCACAGATCATGCCAACGACATAGCGATGCGCCCAAAGGTCCCCGCGGATCGCCCCAACCAGATCCCCGAGGCCTTGGCGCAGGCCTCCAAGCCCTTCCTGGGACCTTCCCCCATCCAACGAGCTCCAATCCCGCAGCTCGGCCGCATCGCCCCTCCGCACTGGAGAGCAATTCTGCATCCGTCGGCCCGACGCCACCACGTGACGCCCGCCCCCGCCGCCCGCAGGGTACCCCACAGGCGCACCGCCCGGGCCTGGGAGGTATGACGAGCAGCAAGCGGGGATGACGCCTCCCGGCGCGTACCCCACCCAGGGACGGGCGCAGGGGGGGGTGTCGAGCCATCCGCCGGGCAGCATGACCCCTGGGACGCCGTTTGAGCCGGGGATGCCCGTTGGCCCCCCCGGTGCGCCGGGGCTCACGCAGCGGGGCGCATACCAGCGCCAGGGGTGGAATGCGACCCCCACGAGTGAGATTTCCCCGGACCCCCGCGTCAATATGACGGGACCGCTCGCCCAAGGCGGGCTGTCGATGGGCCCTGCGGCGATGGCGCCGCCGGGGGCGCAGGGGGGCGCGGCGTACGGTGGCCACCGCACACTGGAGACGGGAGGGCGCGCAGAGGGGGGCATGCCGGGGGCGGCTGCGTACGACGCCAAGTACGGCAAGACCCCGGTCCCTGTGCAGAAGGCGCAGGCCTGGTGGGGGAAATTGAGTAAGCCCGCGAGGACGGCAGTCACGGCGGGCGTTTTGGTAACGGGGATGCTCCTGCTGTGGCTGGTGGTGTCGGACCCAGACGTGCTGTTCATTGGGGCGGAGATGGTGCACTTCCTCGGCCTAGGCCTCCTCATCTGGCGCATCACCACCACCAAGTCCGTGGCGGGCCTCTCCCTGGGGATGCAGGCCATGACGGCGCTGTTCCTGGGCACCCGCTTCTTCTGCTCGCTCCGCATCGAGGTCAACTGGGGGAGACTGTTCTCTGGTGTGTGGCCTGACCGCATTGCCAAAGGCCGCGTTTCCAACGGCGCGTTTGCGCGCGGGGCACCCGCTGCCCGGGCCGCAGCCGCTCGGCAGTATCCTTCCGCCCACCACCCCGCCCGAGCCCCTTGCCTCGCCTCGCAGACATCAACAACGTCCACGCCATCCTGGATGGCGCGGCCTTCACGTGCACTGCCTGGGTCATCTACCAGATGCTGGGCCCCCTGGAGGCCACGTACCGGGCGAACAAGGACCTCGACTCCCTCAGGCTCGTGTGGCTGGTTGCTCCCTGCGCGATCCTGAGCTTCATCGTGTACCCTGCGGGGAAGTACTCCTTCATCATGAAGGCTTTGTGGGCCTTCGCGCTCTACACGGAGGCCGTGTCAAACCTCCCACAACTCTACATGTACCAGAACGCCCGGTTCGTCGAGCTCAAGGGCACGGGCAACTACTTCTTCTGTCTGGCCCTGTCGCGGTACCTGTGCCTGGCGCACTGGGTGCTCCAGGTGAGCCCCTTACCACCTCGAGCACTGCTGCCCAGCACTGCCCAAGCGTCGCGGTACCCCAACTGTGCCATCCTTCCCCTTTCCTCGCAGCTCGTGGACCGGAAGGGCACGCTGCTATACGCGCTTGGGAAAGGACCGTGGGCAGCTGTGGTCCTAGTCGCGGAGGTTCTACAGACCGTCATCCTCTGGGACTTCGTCTGGATGTACCTGGGCGCCGTGGCAAGTGGGTCACGCGTCGTCAGGATCGACACCATGCCGCTCGGCATCGTGTGAACTCGCTGAAGCGCGCTGTAGGTTACCGAGGGTCGCGCCGTTGAAGACGAGCCTCGGGAAAATGCCGGGGTGCGGGGCGAGGGAGCACGCGCACGGTACTCGGATTACCGCGTGGCCTTAGTGGAGGCCCTCGTGTCCTGGCAAGGGCATCGCCCGGGCGCCCGGCAGACTGCCGGGCGTGCCTGGCACTGCCGCAGTGCCAGGCACACTCCCCGAACCAGGCCGTATGGTCCAGACCAGGTGGACAGCATGAATCCTCGACCGCGACCGAAGGGTCTGCAAGGCATGGATGCGTTTCTGCTGAGCCGTTTTTCCTTGCACATCCAAAATCAGTCGTTGTTGAAACCCGGCTCCCTGTCCAGGTTCGCGCCCCCCTCCCGGAGGAATTACAGCATTTTAGCCACTCGACATGGATGCGTGATGTCCTTTTTCGAGCGCCGAGGAATCGCCCCGGGGCTGAGCGCGCCGTGCGGTCCCGGATTGCTCCCCGAGTCCGGAGCGGCCCAGGAAGCCGTCGCATGCATCGGTCAAGCACCGCGTTCGCGGCGCCTCCTCACTAATTCTGCACTCCGAGGAGTGAATACGACGCTAATTCAGTGTGTCGGATGGAAATTATGCAATGTTCGCCTGCCTACTCGGCGGTTAGCGCGCGTAACCCCCTCCCCCTGCGAGTCCTGGAGAAGTCCTCCCTCCCGCAGACGCACTGGACAGACCCACGGGCCGAGTAGGGATCCTTGGAGTGAAACAATGTTCCGGGACGACCAATCCGGGGACCAGCAGAGGACCTGGTCGGGGAAGCAGGTGGTCGCGAACAAGGACCAACTCGAGAAGGAGCGCCTGGCGGCCCGGAACTTCGGCCACCAGCGGAACGTGTGCTACGAGAACCCGCTCGAGGCCGAGGCGCAGGTGCAGCAGTACGCTGATCCGCAGGACCGATTCAACCGCGATGTGGTGGGCGAGGAACGGGCCCGCAAGGAGGAGAAGCTCATGAGCTACGACGCCAAGCTCATGCACAAGGCAGAGCAGGCCGACATGAGGGAGGGCCAGCGCTGGCAGACGATGGAGGAGCAGTTCCTGTCCGAGCAGCAGAGGCTGCAGAGTCTCCAGCACCGCCCTGCCGCCCGGACAAACAAGAACTCCCTCCCCGTGAACCCCCTCAACCTCGAGTACCACCCCTCGGAAGAGGTGACCGCCGGCACACGCTGCCCCCGCCCCCGGCCCCCGGCCCCCGGCCCCCGCCCAGGCCACGCCCTTGCCCGCGAAGTACCCGATACCCACCCGCTACCCGCCGCAGGGCCAGGTCATGAAGTACATGGACGACTGCACAAAGCGGCGGGCTGCCCAGCGCAGTGAGCGCCTGTACAACAAGATGCACTCGGTTGAGTTCGACATCATCACGGGGAATCCCAAGCAGGAGCACCAGCGGGTCCGCATCCCCCCGCAGCCGTCGGCCCCGTGGGCAACGGATGAGTGACCGTTTGAACTTCCCCCACTTCCCCCGAGTCCTGCCTATCCGTCTTGGGCGCCAGCCACTGTGCCCGGCGTGACTGCCGTGATGCCGCGTGCCACCCATGGTTGCGGCTGCACCTCTAGAGCCCGAGAGCCCCCGCCTAGGATACCAGGGGGGATGCGGCCGCGGGGGGTCGTCTTGCCATGCCGCAGTGGCCCGGGGTGAGAGCAGACGTCTTGCTGTCGTTGGGAGACCCAAACGCCATGAGCACTCGCCCTCAAGACCTCAGGACCCTCGCCACGAGGGTCTCCAAAGGCGCGGCGGCCTTGACTGATGACAAGTAAGCAAACCGAGGACAGCTGCCTCCGGTGGCGTGCTCGAGGGGGCGGCTTCTCGTCCCGCCCCAGGTCGGATCCCGAGAACAACCGACCCCCCCGCGCTCACTCGTTCCACAGGACCAAGGCCGCGCAGGCAGAGCAGAGGGACCACTTCCTCAGGGAGTACAGACAGTACGCCATCGACCAGTACCGGAAGGCCTCCTCGGCCTCCTCGGCCACGCCCGCCCACACCCTCCCCGAGGACCTGGAGGAGCTGGTTTGGACGAGCGCCTTCCACTCCCACGTCACCGAGCTCCGGAGGCAGCTGGGCGCCGCTTCCACCCAGGTGTCCCGCGACGAGCTCTCCAAGGAGGCCCGCGGCTTCCTGACAAGGGGGGAGGGGTTCTTCCGCTCCCTCATCTGGGAGGTGCAGGAAGCTGTTGGGACCCTGCGGGTAACCCTGGCAGAGATCCCCGGGCTGTGCCCCGAGGCCAGGGGGCCGCCCCGAGGGCACGCGGCGAGGGATGTCGCGACCCGGGCCGTGGCGCGGTTCCTGGTGTACCTGGGGGACCTCCACCGGTACGCCGCAGAGCTCCCGGCACCCACCCCAGGCGCCGGCAGAGCCAAGCTGCAGGGTGCCTGGGGCTGCTACGTGGCTGCAGCAGGTCTCCGGCCGTCCGAGGGCAGGGCCAGCATGCAAGCAGCGTCGTTGCTTTGCCAGCAGAGGGATGCGTCGCATCACATGCTCGGCACCTGGCACCTGATCCGCGCTGTGGCAGCGGAGGGGTGGGGCGGACGCTCGACCGCGGTTCGGAACTTCGGGGTCCTGGCGTCCCTAGTGATCTCGACGGGGCCCGCGGTTCGGGAGGCAGCGCAGGAAATCGCTTCCGTCACGACTCAAGACACCCCGTCGCTGCTGTGCCCCGCCGGGTCCAAGTCCAGCTCGGCGACCCCACCCACAGGCTCCGGGGCGTCCCCGCTGCAGGGAAGCCTCGACCCCCTCCAGCTGGGCAGCAGGTTCGGTGAAGCCGCGCCCGCGAGCGGGATGGGGGAGTCGCCTGGACTTGACGCTGCGTTTGCTGGCGTGGTCGCGGTGCTCTGGGGCCGTCTGCCCGTTACGGTCGCCTGGGTGCTGGTGCACCGAGCACTGACTCGTGCCCGGGGGGCGCTGTGCCTGCCAGTGGATAAGTGCGTCTTGGGCGGCAGGGAGCTGGTCAGGGTGGACTTGGCCGAGGGCAGCGGAAGCGGGGGGCAGGACCCCAGGGGCGGTGGCCGGGGCAAGGACCAGGGCAACCAGGAAGACGGGTCCCGTTCGTTGGACCTCTCTGCGGGCCTCCTGCCATACGCTGCTGCGGCGATTTTCGCGCACTGGGACGTGGTGGGAGGGGTCGACAGGGCAGGGACAGGGCTCACGGTGTCGGGCGGGGGGAGCGTGGCCGACTCCATTGCCGCGGCGAGGTCCGCGGGCAACCACGGGGACAACGCCACCAGGTCGAGTGTGGCAGCTTGCCTCGTCGTCAACCTCGCTGCAGCACTTGCGTCCACCATCGCCGAGCGCAGCAGGGGGGCTATGGGCCACCCGTACATGCCCGCGCTACACATGCTCCTTCGATACATTGTCCGAGCCGGAGACGACATGACGCCACTCTCCAAGGGCGAGGCGCCCGACTGGTACGTTGGCGGGAGCACGGACGAGACGGCTCGGAGGTACCTCCTTGATGCGTGGGGCAGCCTGACCGCCAGCCTGTCGAAGCTTGTGGCGCCCGGGGTATTCTCTCCGGCGCCCATGTCGCCGTTGGCCCTCGCCAGACTGCTGTCGGGCGAACGGGCGAAGGGGCGCGGGGACAGGTGCGACTGCGAGCAAGCGTGGGCAGAGAGCAGCGAGGGGGTGTGCCTTCGCAACTTCGCCCCCCTCGGAGGTGTGGGCGGGCCTCGCGTCCCCTCCCCCGAAGTCACGTGGGCCGGGGCCGGTATCGAGGGGCGGGTGTCGCGGATGAAGAGCGTCCTGTCCATGTCCGTGTCCCTCGGGCGGGCCCTCGTGTCGGCACTGAGACTGTTCCAAGGGGTCCCGCAAGCGGCGGGGCCGGAGACAGGGAGGGAAGGCGTTGGTGCCCGGCTGCAAGTGGCGGTGTCCTCGTGCTGGACGAAGCTGGAGGCTCTTGATAGGGCGCTGCACTCGTCGGGGAACTGCAAGAGGGGGCCGAGGGTTATCGGGGAGGGCGATGCTGACCCGTTCCCCCTCGCCTCCGTGAGCCGGGGGGACCAGGAGGAGGTTGCCGTGGCAGAGTGTGCTACTTCCCCCGCACTGCCGACCTCTCCGTGCGCAGTGCTGGGCCATGGGGTGGCCCCGGCCGTTGCCGCCACCGGCGTGGCCCCGTCGCCGCCCCGTATGAACACCGGGAGCGTCTTATTCGGGGCGGGCTTCGGGCAGCTGCCCCCGTGGGCGCCTGTGGGGGCTGGGCTGACTGGTGCGGCCGGGGGAGAGGGCGAGCTCGAGACGGCAAACGGGTCGCTCCAGGCGACGTTGCCCAGTCCGCAGGGGGTCGGGCTGGGGGGCGAGGCGGACGTGGAGATGACGGAGGACCGAGGGTACGGGTGGGAGGGAGCGGGCACCGAGGTAGCCACAAACACTGCCCCAGGGGTGGGGGCGGCGCTCCCCTTCAGCACGCTGGCGAGCGAGTCGAGGAGACGTATGGGGGACGCCATGGCCGGGCGATCGCCATGGGATTAGTGGCCACCGGATCGCCAGCGCGCGACCCCAGACGTGGATAGTCATCCAACACGGTGTCGCTTGTGCGCAATAACCCTTGCTAACGGAGGCGAAGGCGGGGCTGTGCCCTTCCTGTTCAAGGGGCCGACGTACCCACTGACCCCGCTTGGCGCCTCGTTCACCCCGTGTCGCACCAGAGCTCGTGGGCGTCTCGCCTCGCAGCCGCAAACACCCCCTGGCACCTGCGGCACCGGAACGAGGACCCGTCCGCCAGCGCCGCGTCCACGATGCCCGCCATCCCCGTCTCGCCCAGTATCGGGCCGCCTACGGTGTCCCGTCCTGACGTCGACGCGCCGGGGAGGGTCGCGGCGTCCTCCATCCGGGCGTCGCTGCCCTCGTCGATCGGAGCACCTGTGGGGGCGGGCACTGCCGGGTGCCCACTCGCACCGAGGGACATGGCCGCCACCGCTGCCAGGAGCGCTGGCATCTCGTCCGTCTCGCCGCCTAGCCCCGGCCTTCCGGCATCCAGGAGCTGCTGCCGGATTGCGTCAATCTGCCGCCCCGCCTCTTCCTCCGGGAGGGTGCTGTGCATCATGGTGAAGATGGCGGCCAGGGCGCCCTTCGTGTCCCCGCGGCTCAGACACTCGTACGCCCTTGCTATCCACGCCTGCTGCTCCGCCAGGGTGACAAGTGCGGAGCCCGCGGAGCCCCCCGGGGGGGGCATGCTGCGCACGCCTGCACGTCCCGGAAAGCGGTACGGGGCGTCGGGGGAGCAGGGAACCTCTGTGGGAGCGAAGCGTCCGATTGCCACGCGCGCAGGGGCGGTGGGTAGATACTCGCGCCGCCCGGAGGCCTCGGGACGGTTGAGGACGGTGCAAGCGACTCCCTCCGCGTGGCGCTCTGCCAGAGCGCCAGCCAGGCTGGCAATGCCGGGCCCGAGCGAAACAAGCAACCTGACGGGACAGGTGCTCCCTGAGCGACGCGAATCTGAGGCCGCATGGGCTAGACATCCCCCCGCACCGCCGCCAGTTTCACCTTGGTCCCCGCCGGATCGATTTCAACGGGGATCTCCGGACTTGACGCGAACGCCAAGCCTGCTGAGTCCGGTCCGGGACCCCCCAGCACTGAACTCCTCTCCGGGGACCTCAAGAAGGCCGGCGCGAGGGTGCACTCCGGCTACGCCGAGGCGAAACGGGAGGTGAAGGAAGGATGGACCTGTTCAAGGGGAAGCAATGGTCACGATTCAGCGCATGGGGCAGGAATGACATCGCGACGAGGCAAACGAGTGCGTGTGACCCCCAGATCCCCCCCTCCACCCAGGGCCTGCAGCCTGGCCGCTCTGCACGTCCCCGGGCTCGACCTCGCCGCATTCCACCCGCCTTCGGGTGGCCCCCGCCCTGCGGCCCCGCCCCCGTTCCCGAGACCTGCAGCCGATGCTCCAGCCCCTCCCCACCTCCTGGTCCGCCTGCTTGGACTGCTGCCTCGCAGGCATGGGGGGGCTCATCACCCTTGCGTTCGCCGCCCTCGCGGCAGTGCTGGCGGCGAATGAGCTGCGCATGTTCCTGTTCCTGTCCCCGAGGAATTCCATGGAGGTGGACGCGCTGTCGCGGGAGAACATCGTCCTGGAGCTCGACATCACGCTCCCCCGGATGCCGTGCTCAATGGTCAACCTGATGCACCTCGAGGCCACGGCGGAGAACCCGCTGGACAACGTCGGGCACAAGGTGTACAAGGAGCGCCTGGATACGCGCGGGCGGAAGCTGGGGTACGAGCCGGAGCGCCTCTGGCAACAGGCCGGGGCCCGGAAGGTCATGCCCAGCGAGGCAATGATCCTGAAGGACATGCGGGAGGAGTTCGTCACGATGGCCGACGAGCTCAAGGCCCGGGAAGGTTGCCGCGTTTGGGGCACTGTGGAAGCACCGAGGGTGTCGAGCGCGCTGTACCTCACGGCGGCGCTCCACTCGGACGAGGCGCTCTACCGGCTGCAGGACGCCATTGCGCAGGCTGACACAACCCACACCATCCACAAGCTGCGGTTTGGGCCTCAGGTCCCCGGTTGGCGCGGCGCGGCGCTCGAAGGGGTCGAGAACGTCGCCAAGGTCCCGGGGTCCTTCGGGTACTTCATCCAGGTCGTCCCGACCAAGTTCCGGGGGCTTATGGGGACCCGCCGAGAGGGGTTCCAATACTCGGTGCAGGAGTACTTCGCGCCGAGCTCCCGGGAGCCCAAGACCCCGAGTATCATGTTCGAGTACGAGTTCTACCCCATCGCCGTGGTAGTCGAGCGCGCTGGGGGGGGGGGGCTCCTGCACTTCCTCGTGCGCCTCTCGGCAGTGGTGGGCGGGTGCTTCGCGCTGGCCCAGGCGACCGACTACCTCGCCCACCTGGGCGGGACGATATACGAGGCGTGGCTCCACTGAGGAGAGAGCGCGTTGAAGGAAGGCCCCCGCCAGGCCCCGGCCTGCACGGCGGTGCCGCCTCAGTCCCTCGGTCCCTCAGTCCATGCCCATGCCGTTCTCTAGGAGGTAGTTGGCAGCGAGCTCCTCGTTCTTGTCGCAGATGAGGTACGCCTCGAGGCACATGTTCCGGTCGAACCCCAGGGCCTCGAGCCTGCCGACGGCCTGCATTTCCTCCTCGGTCAGCTGGATCACCTGCCCACCGCCACCCTCGCCCTCCAGGCCCCCGCCCAGCGCGGCTGCGTCGGGCATCCCCTCGCTCATCAGCGCCATGAACTCGTCCTGGTGCTCCACGATCGTCTGCACCAGGTGTGGGCTCTGCTGCGCGAGCGTCTGCAGGACCTGCGGGAGGAGCCCCGGCTGCGTCGCCAGGAGAGTCCGCAGCGCCGACAGCTGGGGGTGGTTGCGCAGCTCCTGCAGCGGGTCAGAGCCCCCCTCCGCCACCTCCGCCGCCCCGTCCGTGGGCGCAGAGGTGCGGCCGGCGAAAATGTCGACGGGGTCGTCCGCAGCCATGTCCCCGGCGGCGCCGACCGCGTCCCCCGTGGCGGCCCCTGCGGCCCCCCCCGGGGCACCGGCGCCGTCGTCCGCCCCCTCCGGGATCCCGTTCATGAGGTACTCCACCGCCCGGTCCGCGTTGTTGAACGCTGCCCGGAGGGCGGCGATCACCTGGTCGCGCTCGAACCCCATCTCCATAATACCCGAAATGGTGGCCTCGGCCTCGGGTTCGGCGGGTGCCGCAGCGGGGGCAACGGCAGGGGCGGCGGTGGGAGCGGCCGCGGTATCGGGGGCCGGGTTCGCTGGGGCCGCGGGAGGGGCCGGGGCCGCCGGGGCCGCAGGCTGCGCGGGCGCAGCAGGCTCCGCAGGCTTGGGGGCGGGCTTGGCAGCGGCCTTGGGCTTCACGAAGCAGACGAAGAAGGAGTTGGGCTTCAGGTCCAGGGCGGAGACGGCGTCTTCGTCCTTGAGGATCTGCGGGGCGGAGTTGGTTGGACCAGACTATTGGCGTCACAAAGGAAGAGAAGCACCCGGAACGTAGCGCACGGGGGGGGGCGAGAAAGCGCGGGGGGTGCCCACCTTTCCCGAGAGGATGAGCTGCTGAGCCCCAGCAGCGAACGTTTCCCCCTTTGTTGACTCGATAACGGCCTTCACATTCGAGATCTGCGGGCCGGAGGGACACGTTAGCTCGTAAATAGGGGGAGGTGCCGCGGAGCGGACATCTCGGATCCCGCGGTGGCGGAGAGGCCGCTCCGGGGGTGGTTCTGCCCGCCTTCGAGGTAAGGGGGGCAGAGCATCGGGAACGCCGCGCCTCCCACGCGTCACCCAGCGTTCGCGCAGTCCACTCACCTTCGCGTCGTCCTCGACCTCGATCTCGAACGTTTCGTTCTTCACGGTTCGAATGGTCAGCTTCATCTCGATGGGTCTCAAGGGGGCGGGATGTGGGCGCGAGCGCGCGTTCCGTGGCCTTTCTTGTAAGGGGAGCGGGAGTGCGTGTTGCGTATGCGGAGGGGGGCGCGCGGCCCTTCGAAGCGGGGCAGGGGCGGGGGAGGGCTGGCTCGTGACATGACACCAGCCGGGGGCGTGCGTGGCAGACGAGGGCGGGGATGTGCGGGCGGCGCGCCAGCGGTCGGTTTTGAGCGATGCCTTCAAGCGAGCATTTACTCCTCGGCCTCGAGGGTGCGCTCCACCTGGTTGTGGCGGTCGAGCCACGACTCGAAGGCCTCGAACTCCTCGGCCTGGTAGTCGGAGTCCGCGGTCATCGACTTGAAGAAGGCCATCTTCTGGGCCCGCGTGGTGCCGGCCTTCTTGGCCTTGGCGGCCTTGCGCGCCGTGGCGGCGGCAGCCTCGCGCCTGAGCTCGGCGTAGTAGGGGTTGAGCTTGAGCATGGCGCCGAGGTTCTTGAGAGGGTTCTTCTTGAGCTTGGAGCGCTTGGTGCCCTCCTTGGGCGCGTTGACGATGGACTGGATGGCCCCGTCGTTCACCAGGCGCGACACGTCCGAGTTGGTCACGCAAGCCTTGGGGATCTTCCAGCCGCCCTTCACGGCGGAGGTCTTGTCCTGGGTGCCGAAGGTGGCGTCGAGGGCCTCGATGGCGCCCTGGGTCCACACGCAGAAGCGGCCCATGTGGCCGCCGGGGGCGAGGTCGAGGAGGTTGAGGGAGCTCACGGGGGCGACGGCCACGCCGGGGATGTTGCGGAAGGCCTTGGTGATGCCGTTGTCCTCGTTGTAGATGACCATGGGGCCCTTGCGGGTCACGTACCTGCGGTTCCTCCACTTGCCCTTCCCGGTGCGCACGCGCTTGGTGTCCACGCACTGCGGGGGGTGGGGGGGTCCGGGGGGGGAGGGGCGTCAGCAGGGCCTTCGGCGGGGGCGACGGCAGTAGCCGAAGCGGGGGGGCGGCAGCAGCGGCAGCGGCAACAGCGGCAGCGGCAGCGGTGGCTACGGCGGCGGACGGGTGGCGGCAGAGGGGACACAGCACAGCAGGGGCCACGGGGCCACCCGCTCAGCCGCCACCCCCGCCGCAGCGGGGGCTGCCCTCTCTGCACGCACCGCCTCCGGCCCTGCCCAGCCGCCGCTGCCGCCCGCCGCAGCCCGCAGCGAGGGCTCGGACAGTTGAAACGTGATAGGAAAGGCTGTATTGATTTCATCGCATTAACTCGTAGTGAGCTGGGTAGAGCCAATCGTCATGGCCCGGCTGCTGCTGGTCGCACACGTGTCACAGGTGAGAGAGGGGCGTGCAAGTCCTGGGGGGGTGGGAGGGGGGGGGGGAGGGATCCCACCCGCGCCCCGCCGGCGGGCGCGCCGACAGCCCCCCGCAGGGCCCTGCCGTCCCTGGCCTTCCTGATG
>Ga0181589_10003939_pt1 | contig 11847 bp, 19 predicted proteins | sample 071ome_25_FD_132444 | JGI IMG/M metagenome (GOLD analysis project Ga0181589, IMG submission 132444) | Coastal salt marsh microbial communities from the Groves Creek Marsh, Skidaway Island, Georgia - 071410BT metaG (megahit assembly) | ecosystem: Environmental > Aquatic > Marine > Intertidal... | reverse complement strand
GTCTCTGTTCAAGCATATGATGCTACTATTCTAAATGATGCTGATATTGGTGTTTCTGTTCAAGCATACGATGTCGATACTGCAAAGACTGATGCTGCACAAACCTTTACCGCAGCACAACGTGGTACGATTACTACACTTACCAGTGGTGCAACAGTTACTCCTGACTTTGCAGACTCTAATAATTATACATTGACGTTGGATCAAAACCTTACCATTGCTAACCCAACTAACCTTACTGCTGGTCAATCTGGTTCTATCTTCCTTGTACAAGATGCAACTGGTAGTCGTACAGCAGCGTGGGGTACTTATTGGGACTTTGCAGGTGGTACGGCACCAACTCTTACTACAACTGCCTCTGCAGTTGACCGCATTGATTACGTGGTTCGTAGTTCTACGTCTATTCATGCTGTTGCTACCCTCAACTATAGTTAATTATGGCAGTATTAAATAATATTTTAGCAGGTGCCGCCGGTCAAACCGGTGGTGCCGGTGGCTACCAGATCGAACGCAGTTTGCGGTTTAACAATGATGATTCCGCTCGTTTGTCTAGAGTTTTTTCATCTTCTGGTAATCAAAAGACGTGGACTTGGAGCGCATGGGTCAAATTTTCTTCAAATGAAAGAAAAGTTCTTTTCTCTCAAGTAACAAACTTCAGCAATCAGTTTTTTATTATAGAGCATATAAATGATGGGCTTGAGATTTACGATTACAATGTCGCTTACAAGTCTAATTTAGAAACAGCAAATTTATTTAGGGACTACAGTGCTTGGTATCACATAGTCTTTACGTATGACACGACAAACACTACTGCTGATGACAGACAACGTCTTTATATAAACGGAGAGCAGATTACAACCTTTTCCGCTCGAACTAATCCACAACTAAACCATGAAGGCTACGTCAATAAGGCAGGTGGGCATTACTTAGGTGACTACAACATTTTCAGCCCTGTACCTCACGATGGTTATTTTGCTGATGTTCATTTTGTAGATGGGCAATCGCTGCAGGCGTCTGACTTCGGTGAGTTTGACGATAACGGTGTGTGGCAACCGATTGAATACGCTGGAACGTATGGCACCAATGGCTTTCACCTAGATTTTTCGGACGCAACAAACACTACAACGATTGCTGAGGATTCAAGCGGTAACGGTAATGACTGGTCAGCACAAAACATTTCTGTAACTGCAGGTGCAGGTAACGACTCCCTTTTCGACTCTCCAACCAACGGCACGCAGACAGATACAGGTGCTGGCGGTGAGGTAAGTGGGAATTACTGCACGTTAAATAGCGCAATTAGTGCTACTTACCAAGCTAGCAATGGTGGACTTGATATTACAAGCTCCAGCAACTGGGTAATGGGATTTGGCACGATGGTAATACCAAGTTACGGTAAATGGTATTACGAAGTTGTAGCTGGTGGCGAAAATACTGTCGCAGGAATAACTGATGCTACCGGTCCTACATCACCTACTAATTTTATTACTTTTGTGGCAATTTCTTACGTATATTACTTTGCCAATGGTTATAAGTATGAAGGGCCTAATCATACCTATACCGCATACGGGGCGACTGGCACAACAGGTGATGTCATGGGTGTTGCTGTTGATATGGATGCAGGTACGTTAACGTTTTACAAGAATGGAACTAGTCAAGGAACAGCGTTCACTGGTTTAACTGGATCGTATATTCCAGTAGTTGGCGCCTTTATAAATACCCAAGTTGTAAACTTCGGCCAACGCGCCTTTGCCTACAGCGCCCCCAGCGGCTTCAAGGCATTGTGTACTGCAAATCTAGACGATCCAACGATTGCCGATGGTTCGACGGCGATGGATGTTGTTACTTATACGGGTAACGGAACTTCGCAAACAATTAGCGGGCTTAACTTTTCACCTGATTTTACCTGGATTAAAGACAGAAGTCAAGTCGAACTTCATAGTCTGTATGATACGATTAGAGGAGCAACTAATCGTATTGTTACTAATAGTACCGCCCAAGAATCTTCAAATAACAACAGTCTCACAGCGTTTACTTCAGATGGGTTCTCTGTAGGAGGTTTAGACGCAGTTAATGCAAGCGGCTCGGCTCTTGTCGCCTGGAACTGGGACGCCGGAACTTCAACAGTCTCTAACACAGATGGCAGTATTACTGCAAATGTAAGAGCCAATGCATCCACTGGGTTTTCGATTGTTAGTTATACGGGAACAAGCGCAAACGCAACTGTAGGCCATGGCTTAAATGCTGCGCCTGAATTTATTGTAATTAAAAACAGAGATAGAGCTATTGACTGGGCTGTTTATCATGCAGCCCTTGGGGCAACCCAGAATCTAAAACTTAACAGAAACTATACGGCGCAATCAGTTTCAAGTTATTTCAACGACACAGATCCGACATCTAGCGTGGTTTCATTAGGTGCTGCAGTTGCTACTAATTACACAGGAGAAGACATTATCGCCTACTGCTTCGCCCCAGTCGAGGGCTATAGCGCCTTCGGCAGCTACACAGGCAACGGCAGCACAGATGGTCCGTTTGTTTACACAGGGTTTAGGCCACGGTGGATTTTGGTTAAAGGTGCTGACGGCCCAAATACTTATAACTGGTTTGTGCAGGACACAAAGCGTAATCCAGAAAATTTAACTACTCAATACCTTATCCCCAATTTAAGTAATGTTGAAGGTTCTACGGGGAAGCTCGACATCTTATCTAATGGCTTCAAATGGCGGACAAGCTCTACTGGACTCAATGAGTCAGGCACTGACTATATCTACGCCGCCTTTGCCGAAAACCCATTCAAAACCGCTCGCGCTCGTTAATTAATTATGCTTACTTTAGATGGAAAGACCTTGCAATATGACAAGGCATTTACACACAATGGTGTTCAATACCCTAAGAACTGGCTTCGTTTGACGACGCTTGCGGAAAAGGAAGCAATTGGAATTGTTGAAACCCTTGATGTCCCTGTGGCATCGTGGGATCAACGGTTTTACTGGGGTGTAGATAACCCTAAACAACTTGATGATGTTACCGACGACGATGGTAACACTACTACTGGTCTTAAGACTTTGTGGAAACAAAAGCAAAACGATATTGCTGCATCACTACTTGCACCGTCTGATTGGCGTGTAGTTAAATCCGCAGAAGTAACTGCATACAGTGTTGAAACTGAGTGGCTTACGTATCGTGCTGCAGTCCGTACTGCTTGCAACACACGTCAAACTGAAATTGATGCTTGCACAGATGTTGCGGCACTCAAAGAACTTATTGACAACCCTACTACTACTTGGCCTGAAGAACCATGATTACCCTTATCCGTCCAATTCTCTTTTCTTTTATTCAATCTAATCAAGTCAAGCGTCTTATTATTGACTTGTTGACTAAACTTGCTGAATCTACTGATAATGATGTAGATGATAAAGCAGTTGAGTTTATTAAAAACGGTCTCTTTCCTAATAAATAATGGAGTGGGAAGGGCCACCAGTTCTTCCTTCTTTAGATCTACCTGGAGCACTTAAGTTACCTGCACCAATTTTTGACGTGCCTAAGGGGGAATTACCATCATATAAACCGATGGTAGTACCTCCTAGTGTACTTAGACCTCCGCCAGGTGTTCAAGGAATCAATATGGAGGAAGACCCTCCAAAAGATGAGGAAGAAACAAAAACTGAAACAAAACCTGTAACTCCACCAATCCCTAATCCACCAGAAGCTCAAATAGTAGAGATCCCTTTTACAGATCTTGAAGTACCAATGCCGTCAACAATTATCATGACGACAGCTGTAACAACAGCTTTTATCTCTGTTGCTGCTACATTAACGGCTACTTCATTGTTTAAATATATTGTAATGGTATCTAAACCTATTTTTAAACAAGCATGGAACAAACTGACCAAACAAAATCAAAACCCAGAAATTTCTTAGATAAAGTTAAAGAAAATACTGAGGATGAATTGCAAATTCTTGGTACTTTTGTAAGGCTTGGTGTTGTCGTTTGGAGTGGTTTTATTATCACTCTAAACTATGTTGATCTACCAATGATCAAAAAAGGTCAAAGCGGTGGTGACATTACTTTTGTTGCCTCTGTTTTTACTGGTGCATTAGCCACGTTTGGCTTGACAACATCTAATAGTAATAAAACTGCAAACAACAAACCATCTGACCCTAAAAAGAAAGAAGAATGAAACGTTTAATCTTGTTGCTGATGTTGGCTAGCCCTGCTGCTGCACAAACTATTACCCCTAATTTTACTCAGGGGTCTATGCAATCAACCACTACTACCACCATTGATATTGATCGTACGATTGAGACTCAGATTTACGGTGGCGCTTATTCATCATGGTCTGGAACAAATGTAACACCAAGTGGAGACATTTCAAGCAGCTCCACAACCTATTCACTAACCAATCCAGGGGAACAATTTCAACTGGAGATTGTGACACGGGCTGCCGGTTTGATCGAAGAATCGCTGGTAACCGAAACATTGCAACAACTTTCTACTACTACTTCTTTGTCGGTCTTCTCACAGTAGGATCTCCTGTTTATGCTGGAGAAGATCCTAAAGTACAAAATACATCAAATCCAGTTGCAGCAGCTACTGGTAATGTAACTAATCAGGCGGTGCAATTCCAAAATAATGGAGCACCGTCTCGGCAATATTTTGCCAGTAATAACAGTTGTAACGGTACTACTTTACAGTTTTCCCCATATTATTTGGGAAATGATACTGTGCCTTTTGAAAATTCAGGCTACGTTAAAAGTAATAATTGGGGAGCACAAGTTAGTGTATCAGTCCCACTTGATGGTGGAATGATCGAGACTTGCAAGTCTATTGCACGTAAACACGAACAAAAGATGCGTCTTGATTATGAGTTAGTTCGTGCACTTAAGTGTACCGAAATTATGAAAACTGGTTTTACCTTTAGACCTGGATCAAGAGTTGAAGTATTGTGCAATGACATTGTACCAATAGTCTCACTAAATAATGATTGAAGCAGGTGTTTCAGCTGTCGTTGCTATTATTGCAGCAGGTACAGCTCTTACTAATAAAATTCACAACCGAATAACCGATTTAGATAAACGTCTAGATACTTTTGAGCTGCGCGTTGCTACAAGTTACGTACCCAAGCAAGACTTTGAAACAGCCGTTCAAAAAATGGAAGATCACATGATCCGAATTGAAAACAAAATCGATCAAATTGCACTTAGAAATTCTTAATTATGGCTTATCAACTTGTAGACACCTATACTGGTAAAGTTCTCAGCAACTACCCTAAAAAAGCTGAAGCTGAAAAAGCACTTGGTAGGATGTATAACGAGCCTGGTGAGACTCGGTATGAAGTCAAATCTACCCGAACTAAAAAAGTAACGGAAGCGACAGATGTCGAAAAAGAAAGCGACTGAAGACCAGTTTAACGAGCTACATAATCTTGTTACTAAAGAGTTCCTTGCCCGCATTAAGTCGGGCGAGGCTTCTACACAAGACCTAAAAGCAGCTTGTGACTGGCTAAAGACTAATGATATCAGTGGTGTCGCCTTTGAAGGTAGCCCACTAGATAAATTGGCAACTATTATGCCAACTGTTGACCCTGAACTCGTCCAACGGAAACTTTATGGCCCGAAAGTCTAATCATAGCGGTCCTAAATACGCTAACGGTAACTATAAATCATACCAAAAAAAGTATGATGCTAGTTCACTACAGATCAAAAAACGTACAAAACTAAACCAAGAAAATCGTAAACGGGGTACTTATGGTAATGGTGACGGTAAAGATGTTTCCCATAAAAAGGATGGTTCAACATTCCTTGAAAAAGCATCTAAAAACCGAGCACGAAAAGGCCGAGCATGACCCCATTACTTCCTTCACCTGATCACTACCTTTATAACTTAATAGCCATGACCTCACCAGAAGCTAAGCGCCTGTGGAGGCGCTCTATTAAGGAACATTTTGACTGCACTTGTGTTTATTGTGGTAAAACTTATGACTTATCTAATCTCACTTTGGACCATGTCCGCCCTCGCTGTCGTGGCGGCTCAGACATTAAGAATGTCGTACCAGCCTGCCTTATGTGTAATCAGAACAAAGGAAGTAACAACTGGCTCACTTTTATGAGACAAACATTTGGAGTTAATAGACTCCGTGAAAAACTAATTATGGAGTATATTACTTAAATGGATAGAGAAACAAAGCGAGCGTATCAACTTGTTCAGCTTAGAATTATAGAACACTTAGATCGTTTAGAAGCAGCTCAAAAAGCAAAAGTAAAATTATCCAGTAGCGATGTAAATAGTATAAAAAAATGGCGGCGATTTGGAGCTGCTTTTGCATGGGATCCTTCAGTATTTAGAGAAGTTCTTGAAGAACCTTTTATGTCCGACAAATTGTTAATTAGGACACTTAGGAATGGTGAAGAAAATTTAATGAAACGTTGGGGGTACATTAAAGGCATCCCTTTACATCATATTATTGCTGATCGTACTGGTGGTGATCTTGGAATTAGAACCCCAATTGATATTTGGGAAGATACAAAAAAACGTATTTTTGATTTAACAGGGGCAACACCGGGCGATGGTACTGCTAATTTAAACGCAGCTGGAGCTTTTGATGAACTATGGCATCAAGGTCGATTAGGAGCTAAAGGGACTGTTTTTGCGGAGGCGGGTCTTATACGTCCTGAGGATTTTCCTTACCTTCATAGAGCTGGTCAAAATTTAGCTGAAAAACTAGGCAAAGATCCTAAAATAGTTCAAGCAACAGCTAAAGAGCAAGCTGAACTTTTGCTTCCTTCTATTCAACAACAACAAGAAAGGTATCAACAAGTTTTAGATTCCGCTCAATACAAAAATCAACTTAAAGCTTTTAGTTTATTCCCGGAATTTCAAAATTTAGCTGGAGCCAGTCTTCCAGAAATTCAAGAAATTGAAAGGTCAACAAGAAAGACACCAATACCAAGTATTTATGCTAGAGCTGGTTCTTTAATATATGACCCTGTTCAAGCATTAACTGAGTTTTTGTCTTCTGCTGAAGGACAAAATTGGTACGCTAAAACTACGGCAGAACGTTTGTCTAAAGGCTTAGCTCCATTAAATCCGTTTGAAACTATTCAAAAGATAGAATTAGGCTCAGGTTTTGGAACACAAGCATATGAACAATTACAGGATTTTGTTAAGAAAAATGCTGCAGGGGAAACAATTGGCAGCTTATATTCTATTATGTTGGATCCTGAAATGAAAAAAGCAGTAGAAACAGGAGACATTAACAAAATTACGTCTACTTTGACACGTGATGTTGTTTTAGGTGGTATTGGTCAAGAAGTTTCTAGAAATCTTATGAAACTTTTACCTCAAAAAGCGGTTACAGCTATTGGTTCAGCCGCGCCGGCATTACAAGCTGCTGCGCCAATTGCAGCTGTGTCTCAAATTAAAGGTTCCACTGATCCTTTTGTTGAGCAACAACGTAATATAAGAGAATTAGAATCGGGTGATCCGTTTTATCAAAAAGCAGCTCAACGTGTTCCCCAAAAATTTGGCAAACAAGGCCCTGGTGTTGATCGGCAAGGTACCCCAATTGTAGAGCCTGAACCTATGTTTAAAATTGAAGATCCCTTGAACGAACTTGAATACGTTGGTAAACAAATCCTTGGTGGTCTTAAAACTGTAGGTGGTGCAATATTGTTTGGCTTTTAACTTATGAACACCCTAGAACTACTTAAAGACGATTTCAAGCTGTTCCTGCAGGCTCTGTGGGCGCAGCTTGATCTGCCTAATCCAACCCGTGCACAATATGCAATTGCTGATTACTTACAACACGGTCCCAAACGTTTACAAATCCAAGCCTTCCGAGGTGTTGGCAAATCCTGGATTACTGGTGCTTTTGTGCTTTGGACTTTGTTTAACGATGCTGAGAAAAAAATAATGATTATCTCTGCCTCTAAAGAACGGGCAGATAACATGTCAATCTTTCTACAAAAATTAATCATTGAAACACCTTGGCTGGTTCACATGCGCCCTAAATCAGATGACTCTCGTTGGTCTAGGGTATCGTTTGATATTAATTGTTCCCCTCACCAAGCACCTTCTGTTAAATCAGTGGGTATTACAGGTCAGCTTACCGGTAGTCGTGCAGATCTTATGATCCTTGATGACATTGAAGTTCCTGGTAACTCAATGACTGAATTGATGCGGGAAAAACTACTTCAACTCTGTACAGAGGCTGAATCTATCCTTACTCCAAAAAATGATAGCCGTATTATGTATTTGGGTACACCACAGACTACCTTTACAGTGTACAAACGGCTAGCTGAGAGGGCCTACAAGCCCTTTGTTTGGCCTGCTAGGTACCCAAGGAAGGCTTCTAATTACGAGGGCCTTCTAGCGCCTCAGCTGGTCGAAGACATCGACAATGGTGCAGAGAAATGGGATCCAACAGATGATCGTTTTGATAATGAAGATCTAATTGAACGTGAAGCTTCAATGGGTCGTAGCAACTTTATGTTGCAGTTCATGTTAGACACAAGTTTATCCGATGCTGACAAATTCCCGCTTAAATGTTCTGATCTGGTTGTTACCAGTGTTAACCCTAAGTCTGCTCCCGAAGGAGTCGTTTGGTGCTCCGATCCCAAAAACGTTATCAAAGAACTCCCCATTGTTGGGCTCCCTGGAGACTATTTCTACTCTCCTATGCAGCTCCAAGGAGACTGGGATTCCTACTCCGAAACAATCTGCAGCGTTGATCCGTCGGGTCGTGGTACGGATGAAACAGCAGCAGCTTATATCTCCCAACGAAACGGTTTTCTGTACTTGCACGAAATGCGTGCTTACAGAGATGGATACAGTGATAACACACTCTTGGACATTTTAAAAGGTTGTAAAAAATATGGTGCCACTAAGCTCGTTATTGAAACTAACTTTGGTGATGGTATTGTTAGTGAGTTATTCCGAAAACATCTACAACAAACTAAAATGCAAATGGACATTGATGAAGTCCGTGCAACCGTTAGAAAAGAAGATCGAATCATTGACAGTCTTGAACCTGTGCTCAACCAACATCGACTCATCATCGATAAATCAGTAATTGAATGGGACTTTAGATCTAATCCAGATGAAGCACCTGAAAAACGACTCATGTATATGCTATTCTATCAAATGAGTAGGATGTGTCGTGAAAAAGGTGCAGTTAAACATGACGACAGACTTGATTGTCTTGCTCAAGGTGTTCAATACTTTACAGATGCTATGGGTATCTCTGCCCAAGAAGCGATCAATGAACGTAAACGAACTGAGTGGAATGCTATGTTACAAGAGTTCTTTGATGACCCTCAAGCATCAGCAAATCACATGGTTTTGGGTCTGAATTTAGACCAAAGACAACAAGCAAATGGTAACTCTAAAAACTCAGTCCCCAACTGGGTTTAGAACGGTCCCACATGTATAAGGGGGAAGGGAAGGGTGGACCCAACCCCCGGAAGGGAGGAGTTCGAGACAAAGCTCTCACTCCTCCTTTTACTAGACATCCCTGAATGATGTCTCTGTAAGGACTGGGCTAAAGCCAAACGACACAAAGTTTACTCTCTACTGATGAGTCCGTGAATCTTGTGAAATTTTTATTATTACTATCTTATTCTACTGTACTCATCTTATAAATACCACCATTCCCACATGAATTACATTATTCCTGATTATCCTTATAATTTTAAAATTACCTACATACTTCAGTTAGAAGATGATTGTTGGTATGTAGGACGCACCAAGAATGGTAAAGTCAATGACCGTATTACTCAACATATGACTCAGTGTGGTGGTTCAGGTTGGACCTATACGCACAAGCCAATCAAAGTCCATCGTGTTCTTAAAGGTGATAGAGAACGTGAAGTTACTCTTAAACTGATTGAACGTCATGGTGAAGATAAAGTTAGAGGTTCTAATTTTGTCAAAGTATATAAACCTTCTTGGTCTCATAAACACGATCCCGCAGCTATTCATGGCTGTATCACCCGCTAATCTCCCTTCCATCTTATGAATACCACCCATTCTGTTGAGTTAGTTCATGTAACACCTGATGCTGAATCCTTAATAGCATACATGGCACGTGTATCTAATCCATCTAATCAAGATAACCCTAACTATGAAAAGCTAATTAAGTATCTTATTGATCATAAGCATTGGTCTCCTTTTGAAATGGTTAATATGTGTGTTCAAATTGACACAACCCGAAGTGTTGCTGCTCAAATCCTTCGACACCGTTCATTCTCCTTTCAAGAATTTAGTCAAAGGTACGCTAAAGTGACGGAACCTGCCGCTTTACCGCATCTTAGACGTCAAGATACTAAAAATAGACAGAATAGTACAGATGATCTGCCAATTGCTACAATAAAAGACTTTAATGTTAAAGTAAATAGCTTATTTGAACTATCTGAAGCACTTTATGAAGAAATGTTGCTTGCTGGTGTAGCAAAAGAGTGTGCAAGAGATGTTTTACCCCTTGCTAGCCGTACTAAACTCTATATGAACGGTACTCTTCGGTCTTGGTTGCATTATACTGACCTAAGATGCGCTAACGGGACTCAACTGGAGCATAAATCTATAGCTGATCAAGTACGTGGTATCATTGGTGTACAGTTCCCACAGGTTTATAACGCTATGTGGGGCGTTAACACGTAAAAAATGGTAAAAATTTGTGAACCCTCTCTGTTAATAAGAATTAACAATTAATCCCCCATAGGGGGTATTACTAATATAAATATAATTAGTCCCGCTCGCTAACGCTCGCTCCGTCTAATCATGTTTGCACAGTATCATCCAGTGCCATCACGGTTGGTGACAACGAGCGAGCACGAAGTGCGAGCGGGTTTGTAACAGATAGCGGAGCTAATCCTTATTGATAATGGTTCTCAATATCAAAACATCTGTCTGCGGACAGTTTACGTAGTGCACACCATCGCTTGCGTGTTAGCGCATGTTGTGCCATACTATATGCATCAACACAGGAGAGACAATGCGACTCAAGGAGACAACATTTTGTTTAGGTGATAAACCAATCAAATCATTGTTATGGTGTAACAAAGTGCCAAAGGGTAAGCGTAACAAACCTGCTAAGATTAATGGCGTTCAGCATTATGAAATCAGCGACAGCGTAGAACACACGTACTACCAACCAGTCAATTAACTGTCTACTACCGCTTGACTTTCACCCGATTCTCTGCCATACTTACAGCATGACACAAACACAGTACACACGACAACAACTCATCGATGCACTTGCTCACGAGTATGACTATCTTTGCCACGATGACTTTGATCCTGACGTTGACATGTCACCTGACGAGCATCTAGAGTATCTCAACTCATTGTCTGTCGAGCAACTTATCGACGAGACATCAACCGGTGACGGTTACACTCTCGATGAGTATATGTTCAACCACAGCTGAGTGACTCGTTGTCACTCGTCTGACTGTTACTCTGAGGATTACGATCCTCTCAGTAGCACTCAAACGCTACAACTGTTCACCTTATCCATTCATTCACACATGTTCATCAAGCGTACTTCCACTGCTATTCACTGCATCAGCACTGACTTTCTTAACGGTATTGTTGATGTTATGTTTAACAACGGTAGTGTTTATCGCTATTCCAATGTGTCTCGTCGTGCTATTGCTAACCTGCAATTGCAACGTAACATGTCACTTGGTTTCTGGGTTAACAACAACTTGCTTGGAACAAGCGTGTTAAGTCTGTTCAAATCTACGCAGCAATCCCTTCGATTGCTTGATAACTAACACGTTTCACATTCACACATTTTTCTACCCAATTCATCATGTTCTTCACTCCTTCTACTCGTAACAACATCCAATCTT